>Ga0153980_1000467_pt1 | contig 18541 bp, 16 predicted proteins | sample TSGA064MetaG_FD_104722 | JGI IMG/M metagenome (GOLD analysis project Ga0153980, IMG submission 104722) | Attine ant fungus gardens microbial communities from Georgia, USA - TSGA064 MetaG | ecosystem: Host-associated > Fungi > Mycelium > Unclassified | place: USA: Georgia, Magnolia Springs State... | reverse complement strand
TATAGCTCAGCTGGGAGAGCGCTTGCATGGCATGCAAGAGGTCAGCGGTTCGATCCCGCTTATCTCCACCAAATCTTCACCAGACGATTTGGCGCGAAAAACCGGTTTTTTGTTGTGGGGGTATAGCTCAGCTGGGAGAGCGCTTGCATGGCATGCAAGAGGTCAGCGGTTCGATCCCGCTTATCTCCACCAAATTTTTATTTTTCTCCTGTTGTTCATCCTTCCTTTTAAATATCTTTGCTATTTTCTATAGCAGCATCAGTCATTGCACTTAACCCTTATTTGTTTTCATATCTTCCTGACTTCCTGACTTCCTGACTTCCTGACTTCCTGCATTTTATTATTTTGCATGGCGCTTCTTAGTTGTTCAAATTTTGCTCAGAGTGGCCGTTTTCAACGCATGTCCAGTGCACAGACAACATAATTGTATCTTCAGATGATTAAACTCGTTAAAAAAGTACAGGAGTAGTAGAACATGCCAAACTTTAACAGTTCTTTAGTTTTAAATCGCAATTGCATATTCATATAACGGATAAACGCTATAAAAAGACAGAAATGTTTGGCCCTGATATTTATCCCACTCAATAATTTTTATGATATTTTTTGTTTAAAATTAAGTTGATAAGTAAAATTTATAACCCAGTAACGGCGCGGTTTGCCAGCCTGGTAGCGAATAAAAAAGCGCTAAATATGAAATTAATCTTATATTTCCTGTTGCTTAAAAAATGCGTTAATGTTAAAAAAAATTAACTTTTTTAACATTGTAGGGTGGCGGCATCATGGCAAGTGTTGAAAGCATAATCGACTCTTCTTCAAGTAATGTGGGTGATGGCATAGATTCTTTGAATGCGGCCTGGACGTTTGGAGGAAGTACCCCGCAATATTTTGACTCCCATGTTTCAAAGTCTGTCCCAAAGTATCAGGATGGTCATGATATTGTTCTGGCACTGAGCGATTTCTTTATTAATAAACAGTCGATAGTTTATGAGTTGGGAAGTTCAACCGGTGCACTAACGCGTAAATTAGCCGGGCGCCATAATAAAGGCGCAAAGTTTATTGGTATTGATATTGAAGATGCAATGACCCGTCAGGCAAATCTTCTCCTGGAGTCGCAAAAAAATCAGAATGTTACTTTTTTGACGGAAGATATTCTAACTTTCCCCTATGAGAAAAGCGACTTTATCGTAGCTTATTATACCGTGCAGTTTATTTCGCCACGTGTGCGTCAACAATTATTTAATCATATTTATCAAAGCTTGAATTGGGGCGGGGCTTTTGTTCTCTTTGAAAAGGTACGCGGGCCAGACGCGCGCTTTCAGGATATTATTAGTAGCTTGTATACCGACTATAAGGCTCAGCAAGGGTACGCCCCGCACGAAATATTAGCTAAGTCTCGTTCTTTAAAAGGCGTACTGGAGCCTTTCTCAACGTCAGGTAATCTGGACATGCTTAACAGAGCCGGTTTTGTTGATGTGATGTCGGTATTCAAACATATCTGTTTCGAAGGTTTTTTCTGCATTAAATAAAGAGGCGATTGTGAATATCAAATCTGTCAGACATTACCTTGAATTATTACAGATGCGGCAGGATTACTCTGCGGGTTGTACAGTATGCGAAATCTGCCAGTCTTCAGATGCGGAAATTTTATTACCCATTATTCATGGGCCGCAGAATAAGCTGGTGGCATTGCCGGTAATGGGGTGTCGTGAGTGTGGACATATTTATCAGCTCTATCGTTTTGAGTACAACTTTTATCAAGATTATTACGACAAATTCTATCGGCTAAATTTATTTGGCAATACGGAACCGGACGAGTATTTTTTTCGCGATCAAATCAAACGAGGCGATTATCTTTATAAAAACCTGCAACAGTATCTGCCGGAAAAAGGCGTTCTGATTGATGTAGGATGCTCAGCCGGAGGATTAATGATCCCATTCGCCAGGCGAGGCTGGCGGGTTACAGGTAACGATCCGGACAGCGCATATGCCAGCTATGGCAAAAAATTAGGGTTGATTATCGATACCGTCAGCGCCGAAGAGATGACTGTCAGCGAGCCAGCGAACCTGATTATTATTAACGGATCGTTGGAACATGTTTATGACGTCAACCAGGTTATGGCGAAATGCCGGACGGTGGCTGCACCAGAAGGTTTGCTGTTAATAGAAGGGCGTGCGTTGGGCTATGGTATGCAGCAGGGTTACCTCACGCACAATCATCGGCGTTTTCTTACGCCGCACAGTATTGAACTGTTAATGCTCAAGCATGGCTGGATGCCGATACTGACTACGGAGATGCCCTTATGTGGACCCACTCGCCCTGGTGCGGTATTCGTGCTTGCCCGAGCAGGGCAGGTTGACGTCCAGGATTTTGAACGCGTGCAGGCACTTGGTCAAACTGCGTTACGGGAACGTTATCAGCCGTGGTTTACCACTACGGGGGCAGCATGAACGATACTTTGTTGCAGGCGGTTTTAGCTTCAAAGAACTGTTACTACCGGAATGAACTGGAATGTGAACCTTTGCCGGAAAGCACTAAACCAAAATATCGCGTTTATGACCCTCATAATGATATTGCTTATGAAATAGGTGCTATTGAACTGAAATTAGCAAAGCTTTTTAACGGTGAGCGCTCGTTAGAAAAGATACAGCAGCTTGCCGCTGAACGTTTTCAGGCCGTTATTAGCTTGCAAAAGCTGGGTCAGTTCCAGACGCGTTTACTACATTTGGGCTTACTGAACTATGGCGATCGGCGTGGCGGCCTTCAGCGCGATCCGGCAACCGGCATTACCTATGGTCCTCTGAAACGTTTTCTTCTGTTTAATCTGGTGAAAATGAATCCGCAACCTGCATTAGATCGTCTCTATCGGGTTGCTTCATGGCTTTGCTCGCCGATTTTACACGCCTTGCTAATGGTATCCGTCTTGACAGCATTTACATGGCTATTTACCCGTTGGGTGCTTTTTAGTCAGGACGTTGCTGCTACCTACCTGCACTGGTCATGGTTGTTCTGGCATTACCCTGTGATCCTTAGCTCTATAGCTATTCATGAGCTGGGGCACGCTTTGTGCTGCCGCCATTATCGCGTACGCGTAACTGATTTCGGTATTGGGATTTATACGCTACTGGCGACGGGGTGGGTGCGGCCAGAACAACGGACCTGGTCGGCGCTGACGCCGGGACAACGGGCTATCACTATTTTAATGGGGCCTGCAGCGAGTCTTTATTATGCGGCGGTAGGCATTGTGGTATGGGGAATAACGGCAGCGGATTCGCCGTTTCACAGTATGGGCGTAGTGATGGTCGTTGCTTCCTGCCTGTCATTACTTCCTACTTTGCTACCCATTTATAATGGCGATACCTGGCTGGCATTAACTGAATATTTCAATCAACCCAGATTAAGGCAGCGAGCTTTACGCTACTGCCGTCAAAAATTAACGGGTAAAACGGTTGAGAATGAACAGCACCGACAGCTTTATTGGTTGGTAAGTATCCTGACCGTGCTGGGCTGGCTCGTTGCCTGGTGCGCAATAATTTTAATGATAACCCGTCTGTTGCCATAGGAGAGAAAAATGAAACCAGAAGTAGATCAAAGCCCGAACCCCGAGCAGTTGCCTGTAACGGAACAGGCTGAAAACCTGTTTGAAGAGTTTGATTTGGATGACATAGAAGTGATTGAAAGTAAGGTTTTTGCATAATGTAATTCTGCCCTGGAAACGGGGCAGTCCAACGGCAACGCGGATGAGTAGACGATATGACAGCAATGGCAAAGCCCGACAGGGTAGGCGTAGGTATTCAATATAATCCGGAAATACTGGACTGGTTTCCTTTTGAAACCTTGCAGGTCGACTTGCTGGAAATTTTGCTGGACAACATCATGGCACCGATAGACGGGCCTCATATTATCCGCCCTGAAGTTCGGGCAGTAATGGAAAAACTAGGTAAACAATTTACTCTGCTGGCGCATTCTAACTACGGTTGTGACTTTGGTTTTAACCCTCTTGAAAGCACGGCAGCGGTTCAGCGGCATATTCCATTAGCCAAAATGATCAACAGTCCCTGGGTAGCTAATCACTGTTTCTACGGTGATGATTCCTGGCTGGATATCTGGAGTAGTCCGTTGCAATTCTCTCAGCATGAAGTTATACGCTGCGCCGAGCGTGCCGCTGAGCTACAGCAGCGGTATGGTATGCCGTTGGCTCATGAAAATGCCGCTTACTATCTGCCTTGTCCCGGTGCGGAGATGCGAGAAGCGGAGTTTCTGGCGCGACTAGTACAGCGCTCGGGTACCTTTTTACATCTTGACCTGCACAATATTTATGCCAATTCAGTAAATTTGCCCGATTTCGATCTCAGAGATTATCTGGATACGCTACCGCTGGATCGAGTGATCTCGGTTCATTTGGCGGGAGGAAGCTGGGCAGAAGGGCTGTATCACGACTGGCATGATGATGCCGTACCAGAACCGGTCTGGGATCTTTACGAAGAGCTGTTATCGCGCGCTACACCTTCTGCGATTGTTCTTGAGTATCAAGGACAAGCACACCATACGCTTACCAGGGTTATGGATGCAGAAGATGAGTCAATGATTGTGAAAGATGTCCGTCGAGCACAGGCTGTCTGGCAGCGTGCCCTGAATGATAAAAAGGCGGTAAGCTAATGGATGCTAAAACTGTATGGCAAACCTGGCGAAAAATTTTGCGTGATGAGACACTCCAGCAGCATCTTCTGACCCAACAATGGCCACAGCCCTGCGATCATTTTACGTCGGCAGAGCAGGAAGTTATTACTGCCTATGCTCATAATATCGACCGGGCAAAATGGTTTATTGAAAATTATCAGTTCCGCCTTGTGAATTCTTTTATCAATGCCCTGGAAACCGGTGCACCGCTGACGCTACGTGCGTTAATGAACTGCGGGATGGATATTTCCGAGCTTTCTCGTGAATTCCTGCGCGCTTATGACTGGCATGATTATGGCCCGCGAGTATACAGCTATTGTAAAGATGTGCTGGGCTGGCTGATATCGTCACAAGAACGATTGGGATTATCAGACGCGCTGAAAGACCTCATGGGCCTTGAGTCTCAGGTGGTTGCCCTCTATCTATCTCTTGCCACAAACAGTAAACCTATATTAGCTAGAAAAGAAGGTTACGCGCAAAGCGGTATGGCACGTCTTTATTATAGTCGTTTCCGTCTGTCGCAATGGCTGCGCGATAAAAAATCGCTCGGTTTGACAATGCCGCTGACAGGAGAAGAATCATTGCTGGTTGTTATGCCGGATCGGCATAGTCGACATAAATATCTTCTTTTGCCGCCCCGCAGCGCCCAAATCTACCAGGATGCTGCTGGCGCTGGCTATCAGCCTGGCGCAGACGATCTACCCCACCTTGATCGGCTGATTACCGCAAATGCACTGGTATTTCGGGAGACGGTAAATGAGATGTGCTGATTTTTTTTGGCTGCGTTCAGCAGGATTTGCAGCAGATGCGCTATTACAGGATGCTCCGCTTTCTACAACGCCTGAGTTTGTTGCGTTAATGGCGCAGCTTCAGCGACGTGAGTCATTACATCAGCTGTTTAGCGCGCACATTGCTTCCATCGGCGAAGAACAATGCCGCAAGGTTACACGTAAACTAAAAGCTAATCAGCCGATTAGCGTAAGCGATCTACCCCTGTCGCTTCGCGATACTTTGACTGATGCAGTGGCAGAATTGCAGTCAATAGCGGCGGACGTCACGGCCCGGGAAGAAGCACTACGGCCTGAATTCGCCATATCCGGTGAACAAATGCGCCAGCAGCTGATTGACTTCCTGGCTCAGCCGGATGTTGCAGAGGCAATATTTATTTCAAACCCGGAAGCTGCTCAGCGCATCAACGCACTGATTGCTGAGCGGTACGCGCCTTACGATAGCCGGAAAAAACAAAAAATCCGTCTTGGCTGGAGCTATGCGCAGCGTTTCTGTACCAAAAATGACACCTGTAGCTTTTTTGGTCCTATAGCATGGGGACGTTTCTCCGACTCTCAGGATAGCGTTAGCATTGTTCATCCACCTGGTTCGTGGCTATCGCAGCGGAAAACTTTTTTTGAAAGCTGGGTCATGCAGCGTATTGTCACACGTATCAACAGTGAATGCCCACTGCCTAAACGGCTTCCACTCATGCTGAATGCTGGCTGCTACCTACATCATGATGTTTTGTATTATCCCCTGGAGAAAACGCGCCGGTTGACTGGCAGAACGTTGGCAGTGCTGCAAAAGCTGAATGAATCTGGCGCGGTAATAAACGAAGAGCAGTTAAGCCAGAAGTTAAATTTTGACAGTCACCCGCTGATTCAGCATCTGATTGATGCAGGTATTGTACAGCGAGGATTTCAGCTCTCTCCTCGCGATCCCGAAGCGCTGGAACAGTTACGTCATAAGATGGTGGCTTTCCACCTGCCCGTTGATTTTGTGGCCCGCTGGTCTGACTGTTTTCACCGGCTTATGGCCTCTCGCGAAGCTTATAGCCGTGGCGATATTACACAACGGCAGCAGGCGCTACTTACTATCAATCAAACGCTAAATCAGGCCGGAATCTCACTGGCAAGAGAAAGCGGCAAAATGTACATTGGCCGCTATCCGCTGTATGAAGACTGCGCCCGAGCCAGCCGCGTTATTTTTAGCCGTGAGCTACAGCAACACATTAATAACGATTTCGCTCCGCTAATGTACCTTTATCGGTGGCTAACGCGAGCTACGGCTTTTCTGCTTCATCAGGAATGGTTGAGCGTTTTTCAGGGATGCTTGCAAAAAGTTTCGTCAGGCGATAGCGTCAGCCTGCTCCTTTTTCTACAGGCTTTACAGCCGCAGCAGTCCAGCATTCAGCAGCAGGTATATCAGCGAGTCCTTACTATGCTGGATAAGGCGTGGCAGCCTTTATTTACTGCATCACAGCAGGAAGAGCTGGTGCTGGAGCCGCATCAAATTGAGCAGGTCATGACGACACTTGAGCAGCAGTGTCCGGCCGCAGTAGATTTTGAAGTATTGGGCGACAGCTTTCACTCGCCGGATTTTATGCTGGCTGCCGCCAGTCTGGATGCGCTAAATCAAGGGGAGTACCAGCTTGTTATTGGTGAAACGCATCCAGCGGTACATACGTTAAGTCAGCCGGTCGCGGCGCCTTTTAGCCCTTACCTCGCTGAAATTGAACAGGAGGTAGCCCGGCTTTTTGGGCGCGAGCGGGTGATGCTGGCTGATTCGCCTGAAAGCTATCAGCGATCACATATTGACTGGCCGCTGATCGACCATTATAGCCAGCTGATATTACCTTCTGGTGGTGGCTGCGTAACGCCGGATAAACGCTATGCTGTTGGACGAGCACGTGTACGATGCGAAAAAAACCGGCTAACCGTATTGGACATTGCTGGCGTTTTTCAGGAGGATTTACTCTGTGTTAACGGCACTCCTCTACATCAACTGTTGTTCCATCTGGCTGGTGATATCATCCCCCGAAGCGAGCCGCGACGTATTCGCTTTAACCGTACCATCTATAAACGTCGTAGCTGGACTTTTGGGTCAGAAAGCTGGCCGGTAGCGCTGCCAGATGAGTTCGACACTTTTATCCAATGGCAAAGCTGGCGGCAATCACACGATTTGCCACTCCGGGTATTTATTAAATGTGACAGCGAGCCTAAGCCGCTGTTTGTGGATTTTGATAACCCTTTGTCGTTAGATGCACTTATGACCGCCTTAAAAAAAGCAAAGGTCAGCCTGGTCTCAGAAATGTTACCGGCACCTGAGGCGCTTTGGTTCAACGATGCGCGTGGGCGAGTATGCTGTGAAGTGCGCTCTACTTTTTCCTCTCTTAAACAGGAAGTGCCTCAGAATGCAGAATGAACAGACGACAGGCGCGGCAGTTCGCGATGCGCAAAAAAGTTTCGCCATGCTGTTTCTTACTATTTTTATTCCTTTTGGTTTGGGGCATTTTGTTTCTTACCTGTTTCGTACGGTAAATGCGGTCATTTATGACGATCTGGCTGGCGAACTTCATTTACCCGCAGAAAGTCTTGGGCTGCTTACCGGCATTTATTTTTTGACCTTTGCCGCAGCGCAGCTCCCGCTGGGCGTGATGCTGGATCGTTACGGGCCTCGTTCCGTTCAAAGCCCTATGCTGCTGATTGCCGCTGCCGGTTCGGTCATTTTTTCGCTGTCGCATAGCGAGGCCGGATTACTGGTCGGGCGCGGATTGATTGGCCTGGGGGTCGCAGGTTCACTGATGAGCGCGATAAAAGCCTGCTCCATCTGGCTACCGGTAGAACGTTTGCCGCTCAGTACCGCCTGTCTGCTTTCTGTCGGAGGGCTGGGAGCGATGGCTTCCACCGCACCCCTGCACGCCATGCTGCAATGGGTTTCCTGGCGGCAAATGTTTTTACTGTTAGCCGTCATGACTGTGCTGATTAGTGGCATTATCCACTTTTCAGTACGTGGTGCTTTTACGCCAAAAAATACCCGCTTCAGCGACATGTGCCGGGAAGTCGGACGACTTTACCGTTCATGGGTTTTCTGGCGGCTTGGACTCTATTCTGTTTTTGCTAACGCCACTTATATGGCTATCCTGGCTTTATGGATGGGGCCATGGCTGCATGATGTAGCCGGACTGAGCAGCTCGCGAATGGCGGATGCTCTGATGTCAGGAACGGTAGCTATGGTGGCGGGTTCCCTTAGCTTTGGCTGGCTGACGGACTATTTACGCAAATATGGCGTACAGCCCATCATGATCTGCGGCAGCGGCGTGGCAATATTCGTCCTGTTCCAGCTACTGATGCTAAGTGGCCTGCCAATTTCGCCGTTTATCATTACGGTCGGTTTTAGCTTTTTTGGCACTGCGGCCACTATGAATTACGCTATCGTCGCTCAATCGGTAGAGCCAGCGCTGGCGGGAAGGGTAAGCGCCTCATTTAACCTGGTCGTATTTTTACTGGCTTTTATCGTGCAATGGCTGGTGGGCATGGTTATTGGCCGCTGGCATACCGTAGCAGGAAGTTATCCTGTGGTGGCCTATCAGTGGTCTCTGGCCATGTTGATAGCGCTACAGGCCCCCGGACTTCTGCTGTGGTTAACCTTTAAACCCTGGCAGCGCAAAAGCATATAGAAGAAGCTGCCAGCGTTCAGGTTGTTATCGGAAATTAAGCATTAAACTCGCCGCTCTGTATCAAAAAGTCGATCAGGGCGGTCAGCTTTTTCAAATCCTCAAAAGCGATATTATGAAACAGCGCAATCCGCAGCTGGTTACGTCCCAGCGCCCGATAGCCTTCAATACCGTGTACCAAACCTTGCTCGTCCAGATAGCGGGTCAGCTTATCGACATTGATCGTGTCTGCAACATCAATCGCGGCAACGGTGGTTGAACGCGCAGCCGGGTCGGTAACAAAGGCTGAAAGATAAGTTTTTTCCTGCGCCCACTGATACAGCCAGGCGGCTTTTTCTGCGGCCTGCCGTTCTACTTCTTCAAAACCGAGCGCGTTCATCCGTTCCGCCTGACGGGCAAACAGAAACAGCGTTACCACCGCTGGCGTATTGTAGGTCTGCTGCTGCTCGCTGTTACTGAGCGCCAGCCGCCAGTCGGCGAATACCGGAATATAACGATCCAGCGCGGCAATCTCCTCAATACGCGCCTTCGCTTTTGGCGACAGGATCGCCACAAACAGGCCGCCTTCGCTGGCAAAAACCTTCTGCGGTGAGAAGAAGAACACGTCCACGCGTGAAAGATCGCAGGCAATCTGACCGGCGCCGCTGGTGGCATCCACGGCCAGCAAACAATCTTCGCCCACTTCCGGCAGGCGCGTGTTCATCACGCCAGTAGACGTTTCATTTAGCGTACAGGCGACAACGTCAAAACCTTCCGTTAAAAAAACGCTGTTGGGCTGGCCGTAATCGACCGTGGTTTTCTCTGCCGCAATCCACGGAATGCGGTCGGAAGCTTTGAACCACTTAGCGGAAAACTCGCCGCAAACGTGGTGAGCAATACGCTTTCTGACCAGCCCAAGCCCGATCATATCGAACAGAATGGTCGCGCCGCCGTTGCCCAAAACGATACTGTAATCATCCGGCACCGATAAATAGTCTTTCAGGTTTTGCTGAATTTCCCGGCACAGCGCCCGCACCGGCTCTTTGCGATGGCTGGTACCCAGCAGATGCGGCCCTTTTTCCTGTAAGCGTGTTAAATCATCCAGCTGGATCAGCGAAGGGCCGCAGCCAAAACGAGGATCGGACGGGATCAGGTTTTCCGGAAGAGAGATTGCCACAGAGTTCTCCTGTGAGTGCTGCGCCAGATGCAGCAAACTGATTGATTTGGAAAATTAATATAAACTGGTTTCCTGAACGGGCGCTAATGATTTCCTGGAGCGGCGAGGCGCTAAAAGCGAGGCAATACCGGAAATAAGCGTCACCTTATTTCCGGCAGGGGAAGAAAAAAAGAGAGATCAGAGGTCAGCGGCAAACGCCGTCATTAGCTCAGCCAGCTTTTGTGGCGTCTGCATTGGCATCAGGTGCCCGGCACCTTCAATCACTTCCAGACGGCTGTCCGGCAAATGAGAAAGCGTGAGCTGCTGCTGTTCAGCGGGTGCAGGAACCTGATCGTCAGCCGAACCGGCTATCAGCAGCGCAGGGCAGTTAACCGTGCCGATGCGCTGCGACCAGTCTTCCCGGCTGCCTTTTTCAGGCCAGGCGCGCCAGGCATCAAGATTAGCGCGCTGCGCATCCCGGATAGCTACTTCTCGCACTACGTCGGGCAATCGCTCGCTTGCCGCAGTATCAACAAACTGTTCCGCCTCTTCGCGGCTGGCGCTGTAGTCGATTTGGCTACGGCGATCTTCATCACTCATCGGCTGTGGGCCAGGTGGAGAAGGCGCAACCAGAATTAATCCTCGCAGATAATCTGGCTGACGCGAAGCCAGCACCAGCGCGACCTTGCCGGTCATTGAATGGCCGACGACGATACAGTTATCCAGCTTCAGCTCGCGAATACTTTGATCAACCTGTTCGACCATCGCTGCAACATCGTAGCCGCTTACGCCAGCCGCCGCGCCAAAACCAGGCGTATCAAGCGTGATGCAGCGATGTTTTTCATCCAGCCAGCTGATGGCTGGATACCAGGTATGGCCCGAACCGCCCAGATAGTGCAGCAGAACAAAAACCGGTGCGTCGCTGGCCTGGCCATGTAGAGAATAAGGCAGCATAAAATCTCCTAACGCAGTTGGTCTGTTACGTCGCCAAGGCGCGCAATGGTGGCGTCATCGTAGCCGCGTTCACGTAAAGGCCGATTAACTTCAGAGTCCAGATCGGGAACATAGCCGACGAGAATTTCACCCGGCCCGTTAAAGGTCACGCTACCTAAGGCAGCCGGAAGCAGCAGCGTTTCCGCTTTTTCCAGCGTCCAGCTTTCACCTGCCGCTGTAATCTGCAACGGTTCGCCCAGGTTAGAAATAATGCGTGCGCGATTGAAGCTGTAATCGTATCCGGCAGAAAAACGCCAGCGCTCCAGCGCAAAGTAAGGGCCTGCGCAGCACATCAAGCGGGTGATCTGTGAGCTTTCTTCCAGCGTCAGACCAGGTTGTGGCGTTAAGGTCAGCTCTGGCCGTAGTTCAGCCAGCAGCGCATCGATATTTTTTTCGCGTTCCTGCGGCGGCACTTCGCTACCGTCCTCCATACGCCACGGCATAGCGTGCTGCTGAATATTGGAGGTTTGCTCAATCTCGTATATCAGCGTATCCGGCCCGAAAGAGTGCAGCATGCCGCCCGGCACGTAAAAAGTATCGCCGGTTTTAACCGGAAAACGCTGCATCACTTCGTCGTATCGCTGGGCCAGTAGTGCGGCGCGTAGCTGCTGCTGACCGACGCCCGGCTTGATGCCTGCCAGACAGGTCGCGCCCGGCGCAGCCCATAAGATATGCCAGGCTTCGCTTTTGCCGTTGGGCTGCTGTTCCAGACGCTGCGCGGCTTCATCATTGGCGTGCAGATGCACCGGCAGCATGCCGCTGCCGTCGATAAACTTGGTTAACAGTGGAAAATGCGGCCCGCGCCAGCCCTTTGCCACCAGCTCATCGGGGTAGCGCTCCGTTAATTCATGCAGGCTAAGCCCGGCGTACTCGCCGTTTTTAATCGTGGCGCGCATGCCTTCCACGTCGCTGACTTCCCAGGTTTCCGCAATACGCCCGTCCGGTAAACCCGCTTTTCCAAGGCGTGTTTTAATCAACTCGCCGCCAAAAATATGCGTGGCTATCGGCAACGTTAGTCGTAAAGGATAAGCTTTCATCTTTTTTTCCTTAACAAAAGCCTGCCCACAGGCCGCATGAAGCGGCCTGTTGTTACTTTCATTGGGCAGATGTGAAGGGGGAACGAGGCGGATTTACCGCCCCGGACATCAGATGACGGCGACGCCACCGGTGACGGCGATAGTCGCGCCAGAAATGTAGCTGGCTTCATCGCTGGCCAACATGACATAAGCCGGAGCCAGTTCGGCAGGCTGGCCTGCACGCTGCAACGGCACTTCGCTACCGAAATTCTTCACCTGCTCGGTTGGCATGGTGGTCGGGATCAGCGGCGTCCAGATTGGACCAGGCGCAACGGCGTTAGCGCGGATCCCTTTATCTGCCAGCAGCGCTGCCAGGCTACCGGAAAAATTAACGATGGCCGCTTTGGTTGCCGAGTAGGCAATCAGCTTCGGCTTAGGCTGATCGGCATTAACCGAGGCGGTGTTGATAATAGAGCCGCCCGGTGGCATATGCGGAACCGCGGCTTTACAGATGCGGAACATGGCGTAAATGTTGGTTTTCATTGTGCGGTCAAATTCATCATCGCTAATTTCATCCAGAGAATCACGGGTCATCTGGAAAGCGGCATTGTTGACCACGATATTGATTTCGCCAAAGGCTTCTACCGCTTTGCTGACGATGGCCTGGCAATGCTCCGCCTCGCGGACGTCTCCAGGTACCAGCACCGCTTTGCGTCCGGCTTCTTCAACCAGGCGTGCGGTCTCTTTTGCGTCTTCGTGTTCATCCAGATAAGAGATCAGCACGTCTGCGCCTTCGCGAGCGTAGGCAATAGCAACGGCGCGGCCGATGCCGGAATCGCCACCGGTAATAATCGCTTTCTTACCTTTTAGTCGGCCGGAACCCTGATAGCTGGCTTCGCCATGATCGGGTACGGGCTGCATTTCATTGGTGCTGCCTGGCCATGTTTGCTGTTGTTCTGGCAGTGGAGGCTGGGGACGATTAGTTGTCGACATGATTTCTCCTCTTGAACCAGCAAGAATGCCGGTAGTTAATTGATATCGCGCGCTGAAAAGCTTTCAGAAGCGCACGGCATAAAGATGATTTTGATTACGAACTCGGTTATTTCCGCTCGTTAAGGAATAAGCATAGTTAAAAAAAATCAAAGTGCTAAACCGATTCGGCTGAGGTTTACGCAACGGCAGGGGCAGAGCAGGCGCGATAAAAAAGGAGAGAAACAAAAAACGGGCAGGGTAATCAGTAAGATTTATTGCAAGATGGGCAGGTAGATTTATCAGAGATCGGGCCGACTTACGTCGTAAAACGGCCCGATAAAGTTAAGGCGCAATCACGTTAAAGCCGTGGGTGCCGTCGCGATCCAGCTGGGCGACAAGGCCATACTCCCAGTCCAGATAAGCCTGCATCGCTTCTGCCGAATTATCGGTGCCTTCATAGGGACGTCGGTAGCGGTCGTCTCTTTGCTGCAGTAACCGTGTTTCACCCTGTTCAACCGGCAGGCCGAGCGCTTTCCAGGCCGTATTGCCGCCTTTTAAAACGAACACCGGTTTTCCGGTCAGCGCGGAAAGCTCCTCAACGGCGTAGCTGGCCAGCAGGCTGCTGCCGCAGGTCACCACATAGCGTTGCGCTTCCGGCAGCGCCGTTTTACCTGTTAAGGTGAGCAGGGCGATCTGAAGCCATGCCGCGCCGGGAATGTGAGCCGCCACGTAGTTCGCGCTGGTAGTAAAATCCAGCACCTGCGTATCGCCAGCCTTCAGCCACTCCGCCAGCTGCGCGGGCGTGACTTCCTGTTGAGCAGGCAACGGCGGTACAACGCGTGCCCAGTCGCCGCTGGCGGTAAAATCGTCTGCGCTGGCGTCCAATACCGCTACGTCCCAGCCCATCTGCGCCAGCCACGAGGCGCTCATATCGGCACGCACTTTTTTATCGTCAATCAGCACTATTTTCGCGCCGCGCACGCTTGCGTAGTGATCGGTCTCCTGAACCAGTTGCCCACCGGGAACGTGACGGGAGCCGGGCAAGTGGCCCTGAGCGTATTCTTCCGCATCGCGGACATCAAAAAGATAAACCGTGCGCGGTTGCTGTTGCAGCGCGTGCAGTTCAGCAAGGGTAATCTGCTTGACGCCAGCGCGGTCGGCAACCTCTCTGGCGCTGCGGGCGGCCTGCACCAGCGCGGTTTCGCTGACTTCCTTGTAACGGCGGCTTTGCTGATGTTCCAGATCAAGGCCTGCCAGCGTCCAGCCGATAGTACCGTTTCTGAGCGCATAAACCGGATTGTGGATGCCCGCATTAACCAGCGACTGCGTGCCGATAATGCTGCGAGTACGTCCGGCGCAGTTCACAATGATTTTGGTTTCGGGAGAAGGCGCAAGATCCCTGACGCGCAGCACCAGTTCGGCTCCGGGAACGCTGATACTGCCCGGAATGCTCATGGTCTGGTATTCATCAAAGCGGCGACTGTCCAGCACCACAACCGGCTCGCCGCTTTGCAGCAGCGCGTTGGCTTCCTGCGCGGGCAGCGATGGCGTATGCGCACGTGCTTCTACCAGCTCACCAAAGGCTTTACTCGGCGAATTCACATCGATAAAGATTTCGCCGCCCGCTTCACGCCAGCCTGCCAAACCACCGGCCAGCAGTGCGACATTGCTATAGCCAATGGCCTGCAGACGAGCCGCCGCAACCTGCGCCAGCCCTTCGCCGTTGTCATAAACCGTTACCGGCGTAGCCAGGCGCGGAATGCGGTTCAATACTTCGAATTCCAGCTTCGACAGCGGAATATTGACGGCAAACAGCGGATGGCCTTCAGCGTAGTAAGCCTCTTCCCGCACATCCACCAGCGCAATTTCCTGACGCTGTAACAGGGCATAGCGAATATCGCTATAGTGACGCAGAGAAAATGAGTGTTCAGCCATGTGAGAGATCCCAGATATTTGGTAAGTAAGCGTTGTTATAGCCGGAGATAAAGGGTTTTTCGCTACCATCTTCTGCAAATACGGCGCGCTTTACCGCCCCAATATTGCCGCCGTAAACGTGAATACTGACAGAGGTCCGATCGGCGAAAGCATTACTGACGCGATGAATATCACCGACGTCAGGCGAGACGGCTTCCACATCGCCGGGGTTGAGCGTGACGGGCTCGCCTGCGGCATAAAGTCGCCCTTGCGTATCACGCTCATAATTCTGTGAAACTTCCGCGCCGCGCAGCATGCCAATCAGGCCCCAGACGCGATGATCGTGGATCGGCGTAGACTGTCCTGCTCCCCAGACAAAGCTTACCACCGAAAAGCGCTGGAGCGCGTCGGCGTGCAGTAAATATTGCTGATAGCGCTGCGGGCTGGGCTGGGTAAAAGGCTCTGGAAGCCAGTCATCATGGCGAATAAGCTGCTTAAGAAGCAGGCTACCCTGCTGCAGGAGATCGCGCTCCGCTGGTTTTGTTTCCAGCAGCTCTGCCAGACTACCCACAAAGTCACGCAGGCGATGATGTTGCGGTTCACTCATGGGGGCTCTCCTGACCAGATAATGGTTGTTGCTTACCCGTTGTGGCTAAAGTTTGACCTGTGGCGACCTGGTTAGCCTGCTGCGACAAACGATAATCAAACGCCTGATGTACGTTTACCGCTTTGGGCAACACTTTGTACCTGTAGAAAAAATCAGCGGACTGCTGGAGCGTCGTCGCCAGCACGGGCGTAAAGTTTATCGGACGAATTTCTGCGCTGGCGATCCAGCGCTGCGTAATGCTTTGCGGCATGCCCAGCGACTTGCTGAGCGCGCTGGCAAACTCTGCCGGATGTTGTGCCGCCCACACCTGTGCCTTAGCCAGCCGCGCCTGTAAATCGGCAATAGCCTGACGTTTGGCCGGATCCTTTAATGCTTCTTCACGCGCCAGCGCATAGGAGTAGCCAGACAAAATGCCTTTCCCGCCGCCTTGCGGCACCAGGATATCTTTATCGACGATGACGGCCGAAGAAACATAAGGCTCCCAGGTAGCCCAGGCATCAACCGCATGGCTGGCCAGCGCCGCACGACCGTCGACCGGACCAAGAAAACGCAGCGTGACGTCGGAAGGTTTTAATCCGGCGCGCTCAAGCAGGCCGAGCACCAGATAATGCCCCCAGCCGCCGCGATTAACGGCAATCTGCTTACCCTTTAAATCCTTCAGGCTATGGATACCGCTGTCCGGGCGCGTCAGCAGCGCAATACTGTCAGGATTATTTTGCCACGCACCGATGGCCTTCACCGGCGCACCTGCCGCATAGACAAATAAAAACGGCAGGTCGCCGGTAAAACCGACGTCCAGCGCGCCAACGTTTAGTGCTTCCTGCACCGGTGCGCCGGAATCAAAAGAGGTAAGTTTCAAATCATAGGGCAAGTTTTTCAGCTCGCCGGACTCGCGTAAAGAGATAAAACGATCCCCTTTAACGTCGCCCAGCCGCAGCGTGACTTTTTCCGCCGCCGAGGTGGCACCCGCTATTACCGAAAGCAGCACGGCAGCGATCAAACGCAAACGCATCAGGCACTCCTTGCGATACGGCGGGCCGCAACTTTTTCGCGCGTTAGCGGAATAAGCTCTTTGCCATACTCCAGCGCGTCGTTCAGCGGATCGAAACCGCGGATCAGCACGCTTTCAATGCCCAGATTGTAATAGTCCAGCAGCGCATCAGAGACCTGATCCGGCGTGCCGACCAGCGAGGTAGAGTTGTAGCCGCCGCCAACCAGTTTGGCGATGCCGGTCCAGAGGTGCTTATCCAGCCTGTCGCCTTCATTAGCGGCGGCGAACAGCCGTTCTGCCCCCACGCTCTGCGGTTTTGGCAGGCCAAAGTCGTGGCCGTTGGCCAACAGTTTCTGGCGCGCCGTTTCACGAATATATTCCGCTTTTTCCCATGCCTCTTTTTCGGTGGCGGCGATAATCGGGCGGAAGGAGATATTAAAACCAATCTGGCGGCCATGGCGCGCGGCGGCGGCACGGACGGTACGCACCGTTTCGGCGGCACCGGCCAGCGGTTCTCCCCACAGGGCAAAAACGTCGGCATGTTTAGCCGCCACGGCGATGGCTTCCGGTGATGAACCGCCAAAATAAATTGGCAGCTGAGCCTGTAGCGGTTTAACCGCAGAAAAAGCCTGCTCGGCCTGGTAAAGATTGCCCTGATGATCGAAAGGCTGGTCGGACGTCAGGCTGGTTCTTAATACTTCCAGAAATTCATCGGTACGCGCATAGCGTTCCTCTTTATTCAGAAAATCGCCATCGCGACGCTGCTCGGCATCATTGCCGCCGCTGATGATATGTACCGCCAGTCGACCATCGGTTAGCTGATCCAGCGTTGCCAGCTTGCGAGCGGCCAGCGTCGGTGAAACAAATCCCGGACGGTGCGCCAGCAAAAACTTTACCTTAGAGGTATGCGCGGCCGCGTGTGCGGTAACCAGAAAACCATCGGGCTGATCCGACCAATAGCCAACCAGAATGCGGTCGAAGCCGGCATCTTCATGCGCGCGGGCAAAGTCAGCAATATACTGCTTGTTAAAAAGGGGACCGCTGGGCGCAATGATCTCTGAGGCCAGACGATGACCAATCATGCCAAGAAACTGAATGCTCATGGGGAGTTCTCCGAAGTGAGGGCTGCCAAACCGGCGTGCTGAAGAAAACCCTACGTTCAGAGACGTTAGCTGTGAAATTCATAAATCTGCTGAGCAAAGCTGAAAATCAGCTATGGCGGGAATAGTCTTTTTCTGCATAAACATTGTACAAAACGGACATTTGGATTGGAAAAAAGCAATGCTAGTCTCATTTTTTATCATTTGGGACTCTGTGATGCTGCGCCTTACTTCTCTTACCTTATTAAGCTTGTTCTCTTTTTCGGTCTTTGCGGCTAACACGCTGTCCGTTGGCGACCAGCGCGGCAACGCCAGGGCAATTCTGCAAGCCGCTGGTGAACTGAATAATTTACCTTATACGCTGGACTGGCATGAGTTCGCCAATGCCGCACCGCTGCTGGAAGCGATGCGCGCCGGATCGATTGACGCTGGATCGGTAGGTGATGCGCCGCTAACCTTTGCGGTGGCCGCCGGACTGGATGCCAAAGGCATTCTGGCCACAAAGTATGCCGGTAACGCCATTATCGTTAAAAAAGGCAGCCCGATTCATTCTGTTCGCGACTTGGCTGGAAAACGTATCGCCACGGTGAAAGGCTCCTCCGGCCACAACCTGGCGTTACAGGCTTTATTAAGGGCGGGCGTTACTGTCGATAAGGTCAATTTTGTTTTTACCACGCCTGCTGAGGCG
>Ga0153980_1000466_pt1 | contig 18555 bp, 27 predicted proteins | sample TSGA064MetaG_FD_104722 | JGI IMG/M metagenome (GOLD analysis project Ga0153980, IMG submission 104722) | Attine ant fungus gardens microbial communities from Georgia, USA - TSGA064 MetaG | ecosystem: Host-associated > Fungi > Mycelium > Unclassified | place: USA: Georgia, Magnolia Springs State... | reverse complement strand
GTGTCGAGAGCAAAGTCTGATCGCCCAAAGGAACGATGGACGCCATGATGACGGCCAGAGGCGATGTATGGGTGAGTCATTTGGGTGCAATTAACAGAATTGAATCAAGTTAAATCAAGACTCCAGGATCCGCCCGAACAAGTCATCCATGACTGTAATAAGGAAGTGGATGAAACCCTTCGGCAGGTCTTCCCTTCATTTATGCAGGTTGTTCTGATTGAAGGCTAGAGTACTCAAAAGCGGGGGAATATTCATCTACTTGACATTTGGACAGCCACACTTCCGTCGACGGTACCTGATGAGGCCTGAGACAACCCTAGAAATCAAGACACTTGGCGAGGCTTTTCATTATTATCTGTACATCCTACGCAAGGATAAGATCTAATTAAAATCACCAATCATCCGCAGAATTTACGGGTCTCTGTCGGTCATTGCACCTATCAATGCAAAGGGTCACTAGAATAAAAATTTGACATTTTTGTAGAAATCAAGGAGAGGGTTCTCTCCATTTCTTAATACAGTACTGCTCAGATCTGCATAAGTCTGCATGAATTCTTCATGTGTGAATACACTTGACTTCCGTTCTCCCACAGGAAGCCCGCTGGTAGATGAGACGCTATCGACAGGATAACGAAGACCAGATTTGGACTGGTAAGAGTAGAAAAAGCCAGCACCCAAAGACAAGGGACTCGAGCTTGTTGTCAAAGGCGACACTGGTGCAACAAGTTTTGAGAGTGGTTGCGAGAGAATATACTCGTACATGTCACGCAAACGTTCAAAGTCAGTTGGGAAGAAAATATCAAAATAGCCTTGTCTGACTAAAAGGGTAGAACATGGCACTGTTGTGTTCCGGAAGCGTGTCTGAACGACAGGTGCATTGACTCCAGGAATGGCATCTGGAAGGGAAGAAAAGTCGGACAGCAGGAGACGATGCCGCGGGAAGTGTGTTCGCAGGGTTTTCAAAAGACTGAGCAAGCGAGAGGGAATAAACTCCTCAACTGAGAGATTAGGAGCAAAGGGGAGGGAAATGTAGACTTTGCGGAGAGCCTCTGAACGCTGTAGCAGCGCATTGACAGGTGGACTGTGACCCAACTTAGTGCGGATTTTGAGAAATGAAGCAATGAGTGGGTCAGTTACAGGCGTCCAAACCATGTCGAAGTCGCCTTTATCATCGATTGTAATATTCCCTTGAAGTGGCTTCAAGGTCAAAAGATCGTAACGAATCACATCATGGGCAAAGTTGTCCTGAGATATGTCAGAGGATGGCGCAGAGAATGCTGAAAGATGACTCACAATCACTTCCATGGCTAAGAAGAAACATGGCGCTGGCTCCTTTGTTTTCCAGTGAAAAACACTCTGGTGAGTAACCTTGACACTTGCATGATACTTTGCAAGTCTCTTCTTTTGAATTTTGGCCAGGTTTCCGCTAACCTCAATAATATTGTACCGTGTTCGCTCGTAAACGTCGGGATAGACGTCCTTCAGATATTCGAGGATACTTTCCGCCAGCGAACCGTTCCCTGCACCAATTTCGTAGATGACAAAGTCTTCATACGGGAAGTACTTGAGCAGATATTCCGACACAAGGCATTTTGCGACAGCTTGACCATAGTATGGCTATGTCTGAGGTGGGACAGTCATACCACGGCAAAACACCGTTGACACACACCTTGAAGAGTTCGGTTGGAGTATGCCACAGTTGTTTTCCGGGCCCGTGATGTTTGTCTGCGCCGTATGCAGCATACCGCCTCGCTACTTCCTCCTGAAATTCCGCCGAATCTCGCAGATTGTGAAAATCAAATGGAGATCCTTGGGTGTCAAAAATGACGGCCTGTCGAGGAAAGTACCCGTAGTGTGGATTATATAAGGAATCCTCAATGAAGTCCCGTGCAAGCATCCTGACGCCTGTTGGCGGTGTCGATCCCTGTTCCAGCATGTTGGAGTCGACCAATCTTAATGCGATTTGAACCGAAGTCGGCTCAGCGGCGAGAGACGTCTTGTTATAGTTCCATTTGTCCTTTGCCTCTGAATTCTTTGATTTCACAACTGAGGTTGAAAAGTGTTGGAGGGAGAGATGAATACAGCTACGACGTTGGATATTGAGCAGACATCTGGAGGTGCACGCCCCCAACGATGTCATGTGCGACTGGCAAAGGAGGGATCGGTGTCGGTAGAGGCGAGCATGTGACCAGATCCTCCTGACCAAGGCGCCTATCTAATTTTCTGTTCTTGAGGCATGGAAAATACGGAACGCCTAATTCGAACCTGGATTGCGACAGAGAATGACGAAGACATCAAGCAGGTCGTATCAGGTACATCTCTTGAGCCGAACTGGTGTTTGTAATTGGTCCAAATGCTTCTCCAGAGATTTCTGCCAATCAAACGAGCCTCGTCAATGTCGTCAAAGGTCTTGGCGAGTATTTGACCGCTGATGAAGAGGATTTACGACGCAAAGGTTTGTATAGATAGATAATTAACTTATCATTCATGTGACGTTTTCTAGGTGTTGAATTCCTCTCGTTGATTCTGGCCAATCTTCCGGAAGATAAAATCAACAAGCAGTCTAGTAAGAGCAGATAAAAAATATACACTAGTTTCAATACTCATGAAATCATCAGCCCGCGTCCTGTCAACATTTTATTGTGGAAAGCTCGAAGATTCGGGGACCATAATCCCATCACTCAACGGTATTTTGACTTTGATCAGGCTGCAGACATGCACAGCACTAGAGGTCCAAAACATTCTTCGGAGGTACTCAGCTATCTTTTCGTATCGTACAAAGTATCCCTAATTCACTCCAGTATGTTTATTCATGTGAAACCCAAAACACTGGTGCAGTCCGTCCGCTTTGTCCTTTTCTCTATCCTAGATTCCCTGGTTGCGAAGCATAGAGACGGTATGCACCCTACCGTCTGGACTTCTCCCTACTGACCAGTATCAGTCCTCAAGTCCATGGGTAAAGAGTTCCTAGATGGATACGTTAGCCTGGCAGACGGAGAAAAGGACCCCCGCAATCTTATTGTCGCTTTCGCCATTGCCCGTGTAATTCTAATCGAATTTGACATTTACGAAAGAATCGAGGTCATCTTCTGCACGTTTCCCCTTATCCTTACTAATGGTTTCTCTAGACACTCTTCAACATCATCTTTTGTTACTTCCCTATTACCTTCCGTCCGCCGCCTAATGATCCATATGGGATTACCACAGAAGATCTTCGCGACGCACTTCGGTACGTTCCATCAGAAGCGTCGTTTCTCTGTGGCTCAAATAGTTTTAGCGGATGCATGAGTGCTTCGCCTTATTTCGGACCTCTGGCAATTCCTGTTTTCCTGGAGAAACTCTTAGCCGGCACAAGAGCAACAAAGGTGCAGTTATGTTACAAAAAGCTGGTCATATTCTCATCTTAGCGGTGCGCAGCGAGATACATTACAGACTATAGGTACCTGCTTGCCGGTGTATGGTTCTGCCGTGGCTAGAACTGAAGCACGAAAGTTATGGAATTCACTAAAGCTCGAGGCAAGTCTTTTCTGATCCTAAGGACTTACTGGTCTACATATACTATGGTCCCCAGATCTTTCAACCGACAGATTCAGCGAATGAAGAAGAGGCCCTTCGGACGACTCAAATCCTGGTCGAGACTATCTATGGAACAGATGAGCTGAATGTCGATGATACTGACGTCCAGGGATTAGCCCGGGAGACTTGTGAGGAGTGCATTGGAATACTGAAGGAACCGGAGAAAAGTCAGGCGAGACCCGCAGCGAAGATCCTCTGTGCTTTCATGAGTACAACTCGTGAGCATCCTCTTTCTCTCCTGTGATCTTGGTCTAACATCTTCTCAGCATCTGTCGCCAAGTACACCATTTCGCAAGTTGTACCGCATGTAGTCAAATTATTCAATGATCCTGACGAAGCGGGGAACCGTACCCCCGTCCTTGCAGTGTTGACTGAGTTCATCAATGCTGTCCGTGATTCATCATCAAAATTTTCTCCTCAGACTGTGAGGACTGAAGCTGGAATGGATCCAGAGCCCATGGTGCCAACTTTGACACCGTATAAAGATGAAGTGTTAGGTGTTCTCACAGTTAGCCTCAAGACCTCTTCATTACGACGGCTTGCTTTGATTGGCCTGCAAGGGATGGTAACAACAGAAAATCTCTTGACAAGCGAGGAGCTGGGATTCATAGTCCACAACGTTAATGAAATTCTTGAGGCCGACTCCAATGAATTTCGCGATGCCAGGTGTGTTCTGCCCTCCGGGACCATACCTTACAGATGGGATGTTATTTATATCGCTTCTCTATCAGTGACGTCGTCTTCGATTTGCTTTCTGCGGTAGCGAAAGTAAACTTTCGTCCCGTAGAAGCGCAGACACTTCCTTTACTATTTAGTTCGCTCCCAGACGTTCCCCCTGCACGTCACGCTATCCCAGAACGTATCAAGATTCTCAACGTTCTATCGGCTCTAGAGACACTATGTACTCAAGCGCAACTTTTTGAGACTCTCGTTATACGACTGACTACAAAGCTCGATTTGATTTGTGTTCCCAGTGCATCTTTTCTTACACTATCATCTGCCACAGAAGTAGAGCTGCACGCCGCATACGCACACTGGATCTTGACTACCATTGCTAAAGTATTGCAGAAGAAGGTGGACAGAGAGGATCCTGATGTCCCGAAGTATATTGAGCGGCTAGTGCCGGGAATATTCAACCTTTTTGTCTTCTCCGCATTTGCAGTCGCTGAAGATGATGACGACGGTGGAAGACGTGAGAGGGTATCCGTTGCAACGGACCCTAGGTTGGTGAAAAAAGCTGGGGAAATTGTGTCCTTGGTTATACAGGCCTTGCCTTCAGGGTAATTTATTTATCAGCACCTTTCAACTCTTGAGAGCTAAAACCAAGGCAGGCGGCAAGAGAGTTATGCAAAAATACTTTATGATGCACTGCTGACAGGCGACATCAAACATGTTGCAGAGGGACACCAGAAGATTACTGCAGACAAAAAACTAGCGATATTCTCGGTGATTACCTCGTAAATGAAGTGTATTCGATACATTGACAGCCAACAGGATGCGGCCCCGGCCACTCAAAGGAACCTGTTGACACTCTTTGCTGCAGCAATAATTCCATTACGGAAAGATGTTAGTATTCCTTCGAGTTGCATGAAGTGATGGATAGATAATCCTCGATAGGTGCGACCTGTTGTCTTTGAAGTTAACGCATTTCTCGAAAAAGTGCTATGGTGGAGTTTAACCAGCGCTACCACTGGTTTCCAAAGAAAAGCGGCATTACAGCTGCTGGCGTCCATTCTCAACAAGCGCATGGACGTTGATGGTACGGCACTCGCCATGATTCATGGCATATAAAAATCAATCAATATTTGCTAGGTCTGGAACCTTTTGCGAACATGCTTCTGTCAACATTTTGGGAAAAAGAGATCCTTGATGGTGGTCTCATTATCGAGAGACGGCGGCATGCCATTGAGGCTTGGATATGGGTTAGTCACTGCCGAACGATCATGGAATTTTAATGGAACATCATGTCACAGGTTTCAAAAGCGTTGCTCATTCGGAGTCATGCACTGGCTCTTTCCTTCACTGACAAACTATTAGACGCTTTGAGTGATGAAATTATTGGCTGGGATGTCGCGAGAGCTCTCGGGGATGTAGCAGCTACAGATGATGTATTGACGAAGAAACATCATGCAGTTTTCAGGGTGTGCTGCAGTTCTCCACTCGGTTTGAAATGGATTCTTACACCTATCTTAGCTACTATATGCCCAAAAATTTGTCAGCTGTGTTCTTCCAAGAATCACCGAATATGCAAAAAATTTCAGTGGTGAGCGTGACTTTAAGTCAAGTCGTTTAATCAAAACTTATTTTTGAATTTAAGAACCACGACGTCAAACAGCATCATTGGTTGCACTGACTTCATTGATCAAATCAATCCCAAAAGCAACATATCAGCACGAACTTCCAGGAGTACGTTCCTATGTCTTGAGTCATTCGCATCCGGAACTGAAGGTTGGCTTAGCTCATTCCTTTACTCCTTCGGGGGCTTCAGCTTCCAGACACGGGTATCCGGTCCAATGTGATTGAGACGTTTCTAACTGCTACAGAGGGTGACTCGCCTGAAAGTAGCCTAGTTGCGAGCCATGCTTCGACGCTTGTGGCATTAATGTTGAAGAATAGTAATGTTGTTGGGATGCCATCATTAGTACGTGCATTGCACGGACCTCAAACTCTTGAACTCATCTTTCGCAGAAAGTAAGAATTTCTGCCCTTAGATATTTGGGGAAAATTCCCTCAATCGTGCGGTATGATATACTGCACTCCACAAGACCGACTGTGATCAAGGAGCTTGCGAAAGCTGTTGATGATCCAAAACGGGTAGTTCGGAAAGAGGCTGTTGATGCCAGGACGGCTTGGTGAGTTCCACTTGAGTAGATCTGTAGCTTCTGTTCCCAACAAACATCCCAGGTTTCGATATCGGGGTTCTGCATAGAGAAATCGATCGGCTCACTGAATACCGTACATAAATATATATAGATATATACATAGGGTGGTGTATCAACCGGCGATGTCCGCGCCTGTTTGTTACCGCCCAGACGCGTCCAGTGAGATATCACAAAGCTAGTAATTCACCAATGCCTCGTTGTACAGACGAAGACGAGGACAATTTCTTTGCTTCCTCGCGACAGTCAAATTTCTTTGTTTCTTCCAAGTCCGTTCCTCGGAGACCATCACGACAAAGTATGGTTACGACTCGCAAAACAACAGATTCTCTCCTTGGTCTAGCGCAAGCTCTCGACATTACGGGTGGAATCGAAGGCGGGGGTAGTGATGATAATGCTTTGAATGGAACTATGCATGGCGGAAACAAGCATCACTCTCTTGCCCATGAGCTCGCTTATGCCTTGATGCCTGAACCTAGCGCAGGGTCCAAGTTGCTTGCGGAAGAGTTGGGTATCGAGTATGATGAGAGTGCTGATGAACCCATGGACAAGCTAGATCGAGTGTCAAGAAATACAGAGGTTGAATTGAATGGCGGAGATCAGGAGCTTCTGGAGTCTGGTAAGAACAGGAAACAGCCTATTGAGGTGCAACGACCGGAACCAGATTCCATGGATGTACTAGCACAAGATCTAGAGTCGACAGAACAATTCCTAAAGCACCTCAGGACACTCGATAATGATTCCACTGGTGGTACAACTTCCCGAGGGACGCCTTCACATACGGCCCAGCAACTGGCCCTCGAACGCTTCGCACTGGATATCATTCGCAAAATTGACGAAGCAGCTCGGAACAGAGAAAGTCAGCTACGAGAGCTGCTGGAGTACGATAGGGAATTCAAGAAGATTGCTGGTGAGGTAAACGGGACAGAGGTTTTAAGCCAGGTTGATGAGCTTCCTTTGTTTAATGAGGACGACGTCGATGCGGATCACTACTTTGCGTCAAGCACGACGCTCGTGCAATCAGAATCCTCATCTAGATATACCTTGGATACTGTGACCGAAGACCCGGAAGACGAAGTACAGCAGAGTGACTGGGATGATCCACATGCACATCTACATCACGATTTAGGGGAAGATATCTCTCCTGCACCTTCCAGCACACCTACGCCAACGAAAGCCGTGTTTGCACCTCTGCCTCCCTCTCCTTCTATACCTACACCCACTAAAACAACACCTGCCAATGCAATACTTCATTTGACACATGTCCGCACATTTACCTCGTCGCTCATCTCATCTCTAACAACATTATCGGAACAAGCACAAGTGAATGGTACTGCAACTACAGAGGCTGGGAGGAAAATCAAAGCCCTGAAGAATAAGATGGGTGGATGGCAGTCTGAATGGGAAAGTGCCGAGAGGAGTAGAATCAGGATCGAGAGATGGGAAGCTGGGATTGTAGATTGGCAAAATGGCGATGCTTTGGAAGAAGTGACATTTGGGAGTGTGAGCCCCGCCAGGTTAGCCATAAGGAGGAGGGTGGATGGGAGGAAGCTAGTAGAAGAACACTTGAGTGCATCCGAGAAGACCATTAGAGAAGCCACAGAGAGAACCCAGGCTATCATGGCACGGTAATTTATTTTGTTCTAGATCCACATTTCTAGACTTTTTTAATTGATATCAGACTACATGATTTTGGCACCATTCACACGGATGTATTTGAAGCACTTCGTTTTTTTCTCCTTTCGTGTGTATATACCTTACTAGTCTATTTATATTTACGAAGAACTAAGTACTTGTCCTCCTTGTTTCAGAAAGGACGCATTCAAAGTCCAGCCTTGGGTTCATTCCTGTGAACTTATTCAAAACTCTGAACTAGGGTTCATACACAACTATAAATGCTATGCTATTGTTTCGAAGAAAAAAATATTTGTGTTTGAAATGTCATTGCCCCAGCAAGGACATTCTTCCAACATCCTTCACCCAATGGGGACATATCTTGATGTTTGACAACCTCTAGGAACAATAGGTGCAAATAAGTATGCACAACTGTCCTGCGAGGGATACGCCCTCCCATTCTGGTCATATTCTCAAGCAATTAGCTTGCCTGCTAGCCAGTCAAATATGAACATCTGGGTCCGTGAACCTCCTCTACTCTATACAAATCTGGTACTGAGTAACTGGTGTTGCTAGACGGAACATCGTAATCCAGAAGGAAGAACCTACTGGTTCAATACCGGAACAAAGCAGAGTGTCTGGGAGAAACCTGACGGTGAGCACTCTTTTTTTTGGTGCTTCAACGCGTCCTGGAACTTTGATTATCGTCCCATTTAGAGCTCAAAACCACTTGGGAGGTCAGAACTGCTTCCTTTGCCACAGTCGGTCGATTCACATTTTTCTTCCGTAGCGAGCACTCGGTAAGACCAAGTGGAAGGAATATTTCTCCCATGGGAAGAAATACTATTACAATGTATGTTTTTTCATCTTGTCAAGTACAAGTCATGTTATTCAATTTCAATGATTAGACCGAGACCAAAGAATCGAAATGGGAATGCCCCGAAGAAGTGACGCTGTATCTCGATGAGGCGCAGGAGGAGGCCAAACAACTTTCAGCGCAGACAGGTAGTGGAAGGTATTTCGAATTTATAGACCCCGTTTCATGCCAGGACCGACTGACACACATATTGTGTATAGCCAGCAATTTCGAGCCATTGGTGCTCCAGGATTTACGCCAGGAACAACTCAAGGTGCACTCGTCCCCATGGGAGGCGCTGACACGTCCTTATCTACTTCCCAGCCTCAACAAATGAATGGCAATAATTCAAGCAATGGTACCCCTCTCACCGTCGGTGCACATACAGGTAGCAATGGCTTACCGCTTGCTGCAAACTCAGTCTTGCCAGCGCGTCCCCATTTGCCGGACGATCCCGTGATCCCTCACAATGGCTTTGCTACTGTAGAAGAAGGCGAGAAGGCATTCATACATTTGTTGAAGAAGGCGGGTGTGGACGCAAATTGGACTTGGGATCAAACTATGCGTGCTATCATTACTGATCCATTGTACAAGGCTCTGAATACGCTCGCTGAGAAGAAAGTCTGCTGGGAGAAGGCAAGAACGTTTTTTTAGAACTGTAGTTATAATTCTTCGCTGATCAACTCGGGATTCAACAGTATACGAATGGATTAAGGGCAAAAGAGCAGGAAGAAAAGGAGGCCAGGCTTGCCAAGTTGCGTCCCGCTATCCGAAATATGCTGAAAGGCAATCCAAACGTGTTTCATTATACGACTTTCCGCACCGCAGACAAGCTCTTTGCACAGCACCCAATCTGGCAACAGGCCCGTATCGAAGCTGAGAGGAAGCTTATCTTTGAAGAGTACATAACCGAGTTAAAGCAGCGTGAGATGGTACGTTATTTTTATCGCATCTGCCGAGCGCGCTCTTTTATCCATTTTTTTTCGCAACGCATATAGCAAGAGTCCCGCGCAGCACGAACGCGTAGCGTATCGAAGGTTGTCGCGCTGTTCAAGGACTTGAATGTGGATGTTCTTACTCGTTGGAAAATCGCGCATGGAATGATCGTAGAGTCTGAGCAATACAAAGTAGATTCAGAGTTGCAGAAGCTGCCAACTTTGGATATTTTGTTGGCATTTGAGGATTACAGTCGTGTGAGGGAGAGGGAATACGAGGAGCAAACGAGGAGAGCCCAGGTTGAAAAGACCAGGAAGGAGCGGAAAGCGCGGGAGGCGTTTAAGGTACATCTATCTCTAACAAGTTGGGCTGTTACTGAATAACTTGCACAGAGCCTTCTGCAGGGACTCGTCCGCACAGGAGAGATCAAAGCCAGGTCCAAATGGAAAGAAGTCTATCCATCCTTCAAGGACGATGAACGGTACCTCAATATGCTCGGCAATCCTGGTTCAAACCCCCTTGAGTTATTCTGGGATACTGTTGATGCGCTTGACCAAAAACTAGATGCCAAGATTGCTGTAGTTGAAGACGTTATGAAACAGTGGATTCCACCTTCGAACCAAGTTGATGTTGATCAGGATGGGGATGTCAAGATGAGCGATGTGGACAAAGGATTCTCGGTGGAGGTTGATACGACTGTAGATCAATTTTCAAAGGCCCTTGAGCAAAATGTCACAGATGCTCTGAGAAATCTCGAGTTGGAGGATATGGTTGAGGTATTTACTGAGGTGTGTTTGTGTTTTGCTCTGATTCTTCAACCTGTTCTGAAATGCCATTTAGTTGAAAAATGTTGCGACTAAGAAGAAGGCTGATGAAAAGAGACGAGCCGAGAGGAAGCAAAGACATTTACAGGACGATTTGAGATACGCATTGAGGAAGTTATCCGAGCCCGTTGATGTTGCGCTTTCTTATGACCAGGTGAGTCCGTATCTGATGTCATGCTGGGTTATCTGACTGCTGTCTAGGCTGTCCCTCTGATCCAGGACTTGCCGGAGTATAAAGCTCTCGACGATGAGGGAAGGCGAGCTGCCTTTGCTAAGTATGTGAAGAGACAAAAGGTGGATAGTCCGGGCCTGTGTCAACACGAACTGCTAACTTAAAGTGGCACTTTAGGAACGAATGCGTGAAGTTCCTTCCGAAGATGGTGGTTCGGCCACCAGCAGGAAGAGAAAGGAGCCACACAAAGAAGAAAGAGAAGGAAGGGACAGGGACAAAGAGCGCGATCGTGAAAGGGAAAGGGAGAGGGAGAGGGAGAAAGAGAGGGAGCGGGAGAAAGACAAAGAGTACAGGGAGAGAGAAAGAGAGCGCGACCGGAAAGATTATGATCGAGGAGCCCGTAGTTCTCGGCATCACCGGTACGACGACAGGGAGAATTACAAATCACGACACAGAGAGGATGATAGGAGACGGGATAGCGGTCGCAAAAGCTCGCGGGTTGAATTTCACGGTAAAGAATGGGATAGTACGCCAACGCCGAAGAGGGAACGTGAAAGGAGTGTGTCTGTATATAGGGAAGATGGGAGAGAAAAGAGGGAGTTGGACAAAGGCAGCCATGAGGACAGAGCAGAGAAGGTAAAGTTTTTATGTCTGTTTATGAAGGGTGTACTGAATATTTCATTCAGCGACCTCGGTATGATCGTGACGATGCACACAGTGAACATATGGATGATAGACGTGCTTCTACCCGTGCTGAAACACCTGAGGAAGGCGAAATCTGATTAATGCTATGCAGTATGACCCCGCCATGCAACTGATATTGTGATAGGAATAAACATTTACAATGCTTTATGAGTCGAGTCTAAAGGAATCTCTATTCTGCCAATGCGAAGGCGTGTGCAAGGCTGTTTGTGCTGGATGGTCTTCCTGTAACCCTTTCTCCGTTTCTTCTTGAAAATGAACTCCATTGGGCCTTTTGTGTGCTCGATGACGGTGGCATCTACTTTGACCTTCGATGTAGGTATCGTGGGACTTCCGCGAAGTGTGTAATCGCGTGAGCCGAGCTCTTCGATGGCGTCGAGAGTCAGGACATCGCCGACTTTGACGTCAGGAATGCGGGGTACAGTGAGGAGGTCGCGTGGGGTCAGGATATATTTGCGGCCTAGGAAATTTGCGATGACATATTGGGAAGGTTGAGAGCAGATGAGGTGGAGTGCAGACGAGGTTGATTCTGGGGCGAGCACCTGAGTGTGGAGGGACCGTGCACAGGAGAGCTGGGGTACTGAGGACGTCGTGGAATTAATCTTCTGCACGAGCAAACCAAGAAAGACGACGTACACCGCCTGAATACGCTTGCCAGCGCCGCCATGTCCGGACGAGAAAGTCGTACTGTGGGAAATTGTCAGAATTGAAGCGGAGCCTGAATATTCCGAGTAAGGCCGAACGCGAACTCTCTCAACCGAAATCTTCCCTTTATCCTTCTTTTTTTTCCCTTCCTCAATCCACATGCACCGCATCGCACTTAGAAACTCAACACGCAATGCACTAGCGGCTTTTAAGGTGTGTTTTGCGCCAGCAGGTGCATTTTTTCATCTGTTTGTTCCGCCTGGATTCCAAGAAACTCATTCGCTTGTTTATGTGTTTATAGAATGCTCGCTCTTATGCCACTGCAAAACCTGGTGAGTTACCTTTTATATATGTCATACACACCGAAAAGTTGACCGTGCGCTTTTTATCTTTCCTCCTGCGTCTGAAATTACCACGTCACTCGAATCCTGCACTCTCAAATAGCTGCTTCCGAGGTCACCTCCATCCTTGAATCCCGCATCGCAGGCACTTCCGTTGGCGGCAATGTCGAGGAAACCGGTCGTGTACTGAGTAGGTTTCCCTCCCGCGCCATGTACCCGCTAGGGATTTATTCCGAGTTCAGGTGTTGGTGACGGTATCAGTCGTGTCTGGGGTCTGAAGAACGTGCAGGGTTAGTGCAATTGCTTTTTTACGTGTTAGCGAGGGTCTTACCACGCGTTTGCAAACTCAACTTTCCAGCTGAAGAGATGGTGGAATTTTCCTCGGGTATTCGTGGCATGTGTTTGAATTTGGAAGCCGACAATGTTGGTGTCTCCATCTTCGGTAACGATCGTCTCATCAAGGAGGGTGATACCGTCAAACGTACCGGCCAAATTGTCGATGTCCCTGTCGGTCCTAACCTTCTCGGTCGTGTTGTCAATGCTCTTGGTGATCCCATCGACGGTAAAGGTCCTATTGAGGCTGCCGAACGTCGCCGTGCCTCTCTCAAGGCTCCTGGTATCTTGCCCCGTCGCTCCGTCAATCAACCCATGATGACTGGTCTCAAGCCCATCGATGCTATGGTTCCAATCGGTCGTGGCCAGCGTGAGCTTATTATTGGCGACCGTCAAACAGGAAAGACTGCTGTTGCCATCGACACTATTCTTAACCAGAAGAGGTGGAACAATGGTAATGACGAGGAGAAGAAGCTTTATTGTGTCTACGTTGCTGTCGGTCAGAAGCGTTCCACTGTTGCTCAGCTTGTCAAAACTCTTGAGGAGAACGACGCCATGAAATACACTATCATTGTCGCTGCTACTGCTTCAGAGGCTGCTCCTCTTCAATACCTTGCTCCCTTCTCTGGATGTGCTATGGGAGAGTGGTTCCGTGATAATGGCAAGCACGGTAGGTATCTAATCATCCACCACGACTGTCAAAGATTTATGCCTTGTAGCCCTCATCATCTACGATGATTTGTCTAAGCAAGCTGTTGCTTACCGTCAGATGTCTCTCCTTCTCCGCCGTCCCCCTGGTCGTGAAGCTTATCCCGGTGATGTCTTCTACCTCCACTCGCGTCTCCTCGAGCGTGCTGCCAAGATGAGCGATAAATTCGGTGGAGGATCTCTCACTGCTCTCCCCATCATTGAAACCCAGGGTGGTGATGTGTCTGCCTACATTCCCACCAATGTGTGTTCCTGGTTTTCATCATGAGAAAGGTCACTTTTTTTACTGAGCAATTTTTAGGTCATTTCTATCACCGATGGTCAGATCTTCTTGGAGGCTGAGCTCTTCTTCCGTGGTGTTCGTCCCGCCATCAATGTCGGTCTCTCTGTCTCCCGTGTCGGTTCCGCTGCCCAGACGTGAGTTGTTCTGTTTGACTATGATTTCACATTACTAATGTTCAAACCAGCAAGATTATGAAGAAGTTCGCTGGTTCACTTAAGCTCTACCTTGCTCAATATCGTGAAGTTGCTGCCTTTGCACAATTTGGTTCCGATCTTGATTCCTCCACCCGTTTCCTACTCAAGCGTGGCTCTCGTCTCATCGAACTGCTCAGTATGTATTCAAATGCATATTTATCTTGTACTTAATCTGATTTGTGCTTTAGAACAAGGACAATACCAACCCTTAGCCATCGAGCTTCAGGTCCCCATTATTTATGCTGGTGTCAACGGTCTTCTCGATGATGTTCCGGTAGAGAACATTACGAAGTGGGAGGCCGAGTTCCGTGAACACCTCACGGCTACTCAGTCTTCCCTTCTTCAGGAAATTTCTGCCGGCGCTGTGACACCAGAACTTGAGGCCAAGATTAAGAAGGTTGTTGAGGACCATGTTGCCTCATTCACGTCGTGAAAGCTTGCGATTGTTTCATAGATCTGTCTTCAGAGTTCCTTTCGGGGTCCCAAAATAAAACTTCGCATGCTTTACTAATATAATATATCATGAAAGGATGTTATATCTGATGGTTCTGTTTGTTTGATCCTACTGGGTGGATGATGTAAAATACCCATTTGTAGTCTATCCCCTATGTCAAGCACAGAAGATAGCGCGGAAGCCACTGCAAAGGCAGCTAAATCTTCTTTTGTAGCCTCCCAGTTCCTTCCAGCCTCGGAACGCACCACTGCCCTTGGTGCGATCGGTCGTGAGATAGCGACCAGAAAATATGAGATTCTTTTTGCCAATACAGAAGATCTAAAGGTCAATCGCTTTTCGATGCTTGTTTGCTATTAACCAACATACACTTGATTTCAGGCAGCTAGAAAAGAAGTCGAGGCAGGACGGATGTCTGATTCGATGCTGAAGCGCCTCGATATCACGACGCCCGATAAGTGGCGTAGCCTACTTCAGGGTGTTAATGATGTTGCTGCTTTACCTGATCCGAACGGAAAAGTTGACTATGGCTCTGAATTGGATGATGGATTAGAGCTTTATCGGGTTTCGTGTCCGATTGGTGTGTTACTTGTGATTTTTGAAGCAAGACCGGAAGTGGTTGTCAATATTGCAGCTTTGGCTATCAAATCGGGTATGTTTTGCCTGCCCTCTCTCTCTTTTGTGTATGTGTGTGTGGAGTAATCGACAAGTATAGGTAATGCTGCCATATTGAAGGGCGGTAAGGAATCCAACAGAACCGCTACGGTCTTGGCGGAAGCCATCAGGACCGGCATTGGAATGACCAGACTCCAACCGAACTTGATTCAGTTGGTTCAAAATCGGGAAGACGTGACGTCCCTTCTGGCACTGGATCGATATATCGACCTTGTCATTCCTAGAGGAAGTAATTCCCTCGTGAGGAGTATTCAGAACAGCACAAGGATACCTGTGATGGGACATGCTGATGGTTTATGTTCTGTGTTTTTGGATGAAAGTGCGGATGTTGAGAAGGCTGTGAGGATTTCTGTGGATTCCAAGGTTCGTTTGTTTTGGCGGACTTGGAATCAGAATTTGTTCATGCGTGCTTTTACAAAATATATATATAGGTCGATTACCCTGCAGCATGCAATGCAGCTGAGACGCTCATAGTCCACAAATCACTTTTATCCACCGCCTGGCCAGTCGTAGCCAAAGCCCTGATCGAGGCCAACGTCAAACTCGTATGCGACGAAGCCACACGCAATGCATTGACTTCCGTCGTCGGCATCGACGCAGACAAGCTCAAAACCCATGTCTCGCCCTCAACCCCAGATTCTTACACGACCGAACACCTTTCACTCACCCTCTCCGTCCTTTCCCTCCCCTCATTACCATCCGCGATTGAATGGATCAATTCGCACTCTTCCCATCACACTGATTCCATCGTGACCGAAAACGAAGCGAATGTCACTGCCTTTTGTCAAGGCGTAGATTCGGCTGGTGTTTTTGTGAATGCGAGCACGAGGTTTGCGGATGGTTTCAGGTATGGATTCGGTACGGAAGTAGGTATCAGTACGGGTAAGGTTCACGCGCGTGGACCTGTGGGATTGGAAGGACTTGTGACGTACAAGTATAAGATGAGGAGTAAGGCAAAGGAAGGACATGTCGTTGGAGATTTTTCGAAAGATGGCGGCAAACAGTTCAAGCATAAGGCAATTGAGGTACCTGTTGTACCGTTCTGATTATGAAAAACAATCTCTTCCCCTCGTGTGGTCCCGAGAATCAAAAAATGGAACGAATTATCCAATGTAATGTGTTTTTGCATTCACAAGAATCAACGCATTTCAAAAAATACCACGATTGTTCAAGCTTTTTATCTGGATCAAGTCTGCAGTGAATCGAGGTGTGGGAAGAGGTGTTGAACTCTAAGGGTGAAGGATATTGAAAGCTTTGAGAGAACAGCATAAAAGGGTACTACAGAACGGATAGAGGGGACAAGTTAGAGCAATTCCAGGAAAATCACGTCCTCGTCAATCCGGACCTACTGGTGAAGAAGCTCAACTCCACTGCTGGTGAACGATTCATGCGCATCGCAAAGTAATCGCGCCACAGCCCCAAGTAAGAACGTCAAAAAAACTACTATTTTCCTCGGCACAGCATTTGCAATCCCCACAGTTAATCCCGACAGTTTTGCCTGATCCGTCGCTACGAAAGGAAGTTTTAAGACGGTGATTTGATTTATACCCCATCGTCTTCCCTTGTGCTATCAAAAGAGAACAATCATGATATTAGATTAAAGCGGACAGATTGCATACAATATTACATTAGGACATTCAATTACGAGGTCTCTAATTTAGCTTTCTTCTCTGTGCTTGACCCTTCTGATTCCTCTTCCGCTTTGCGTTTCGCGGTACTCGTTTCAGGTATGGGTATATTGTCTGTGGAGGTACTCGGAATGACTGTGGGGGTCTTCTTTTTCTTCTTGATCATGCCTGTGAGGTCGTTCACCCCCTGAAGTAGCTCAGATGTCATGATTCCAGCGTTTAATTCCTTATCTAGGTCAAGGGCAGCGAGTGTGGGTGCACTTTGTGATAGCACGTCATTAGGTGAGGTTTTCAGCTCATCAACCTGGAAATTGCAATTGTGAGGGGGCAACAGGGTAAAAGCATAATAAGCCAACTCAACCACACCTTCAAAGCCAAGTCGTCTCTCAGCCCAGATAATTCTTTGATTTCGCTCTCTATCCGCTGTTTAGACATCTTTTGAACAACATCGTCTCTCGCAAGTCTCGCGACGGCTTTCCCTTTGCCCTTGGTGTCGACAGGTGGTTCTTCAGGTAGCGGTGGTAGTTGGCCAGCCAACCCATCCCGAAGCTCAGTCAACCTTGCCTCCACGCTCGCCAACGCGCTTTCGGCGTGACGAATGGCGTCTGATAGGCGACCAGACGTAAGATCCAATACAATACTGAGTTTATAATGTGCTTCTGCGATTTGGCGAGATGACTTGGGGAGAAGACTGATTTTATATTTCAGGCCTACTTCATAGTCTTGTATTGCTTGATCGAATTTCTCTGTGTGGAAAGTGTCGGATATCTATTCCGCGAGAGTCATGGAAATGCAAGAAGCGTACCTGTTTCAAGAGAAACATCTCCCAAAGCAATGTACGTATCTGCCAACTTGAGCTTCACCTCATCATCATCCTCCTGTTGAATCTCGCGATCATATATGGCTCGTGCAAGATCAAGAACCTCCCATGCAGCGTTAAAGTCGTCCTCAGGCTCGTCTTCTCCCTCTTCATCATCATCATCATCATCAGCCTGAGCAGGTGCTTCTTCCTCCTCTGAACCAGCTTTTTCCACATTGGCGAATAGATCCACAGCAGGGTCTTCCTCTTCGCCATCTCCCGAGAATGACAGTACTGGTCCATTAGCCGAATTCGCTTATAAGAAAGTCAGATATATAGCAAAAAGGGAGGAGGAGAAGGAGAATGCATGCACCTTTGGGCTCCTCTTCCGCAGGGGCTTGTGGTTGTTCTTTGCCTAGAACACCACTTGAGGTTATGGCATTCTCCAAAAGGGCGCGTCCGTAAGAGAAATAGAGGTCCGCAGTTTCCGGTGTGTCTTCACCAAATTTCTCGGTCCTATATAGTTTTATATCAAGTCAGCAACAACGTTGTCACAAGACGTGAATTGAAGCCAAAAACAAAAACAAAGACAAAAACGCGCCTCAAGACGCGTAACCAGCTCAAAATGATATCTGGCTCCCCCAAATTCAGGTACAAGTTGACAGACTCACGCTAATTCCAATGCAGTAGCATACAAATCCACTGACTGTTCGTATTTCTGGAGAGCAAACGCACGTTTGGCTTGTTCAACGGCACTTTCTAATGTCAATGTCGTGTCTCCAGCAGACGTGTTTGACTGGGGTTCTGTGATAGCATTGTTTCTATGATTGAACGATGAGTTAGCTATCCAACGTTCAGAAAACTAGCGTACAGAGCCATAGAAGTAGGGGTGAGGGTGGGAATTAAGAGATAAGTATTAATACACAGAATACTGACCAG
>Ga0153980_1000464_pt1 | contig 18629 bp, 19 predicted proteins | sample TSGA064MetaG_FD_104722 | JGI IMG/M metagenome (GOLD analysis project Ga0153980, IMG submission 104722) | Attine ant fungus gardens microbial communities from Georgia, USA - TSGA064 MetaG | ecosystem: Host-associated > Fungi > Mycelium > Unclassified | place: USA: Georgia, Magnolia Springs State... | reverse complement strand
TGCCAACTCCTGCAGCATTTCCACTACCCTTCCTTTATACCTTTTCCAACAATTTTTGGCCATATGGCCCTACTTCCCACACATATAGCACATTCTGTCCCCTCCTTTTCCTCTGTCTATATCTATTGCATTTGGGTCTCTTCTTGGACCCATTTGAGTTCTCTCTCTATTAAATGTATTTCCTTTTCTTTCTCCTCTATACCCTTCTTCTATTCTCCATGTTATTTGCCCCTCTCTTCCCCCATATGATCCTCTTCCATAGCCTTCTCTAGGCTATGTTATGACTTGGCCAAATGACTAAGTCATTATTTATTTTCTTTTTCTTTTTCTTTTATTTTAATTAGGAAATTAATGGATGTAAGAGAGGATGACTCAAAAGAGACATGCAGGACTTTATAAATAGGGGTAAATACAGAATGTGTATAAGTAGTGTATAGCAAACAAACGAGAACTCTATTGAGTTCTCCTTGTCAACTCAAACTAGAAGGGCAATTAAGTTATCTCAGGCTAAGTTGCTATACCAGAACTTGATATCCACTTCTTGAGCACTGTCCACCTTGGACCTTGCTCACTTTTACTCTCATATAAATCAACCCTCGGCCAGTGGTCATCACAATCACTAGCCACCTCTATATATAGCCGGGCCCTTGGCTTAAGGGAACTTTGCAGTCAGTTAGAGACTGCAGGTGGAGATGCGGTACCAAACCCAGACATCATGTTCTAGACCTGACCTTACAACTGGATGGTGTTATTAGTTACTGTTTTCTTAGTAGAAACCTCGTGCTGCGCTCCATTGTGAGTGGTATATGCAGAGGAGTGATAGTTACTTCTAGAAGGTTGTCTAGAGTAGAGATTCTCTCCTTGAGGTGATAGTTTAACCCTATTATTAAGGTAGTAGCTAGTAGGGCAGTAGGCACCTGGCTGGGTGAAGATCTTGTGCCCTAGCAGACGTAGTGGTAATTAGCAAGAATCAACATTACTTTTGTACCCTTGCAGAGATGTAGCACCATGTCTTTGCAACAATACAACTCATTAATGAGCAACTTGCTCAAACAAAAGCATGCCCTTACTTCATTAAGGGCAAAATTAGAAGGAAAGAAAGAACAAGAATATTGGAATTGCAAAGGGTTTGGGCATCTGGCCCAAAATTGCAGAAATAAGGAAAGAAAGGAGAAGAGAGGAACCACTCCCCAAAATAAATTTGAAGTGTTGTCAAGTAGGGTGATGTAGTGTAATGTGAAGGAGAAGATGATAAGGAAGTAGAAGACAGTGAAAGTAAAATGTTTTAAGTGTGGAGAAGAGGGACACAAGTGCAGAGAGTATCCTCTTTGGAAAGGAAAAAAGAAGTTGCGAGTGGTAGAAGGGGCGGCATGTATGGCCATGCCACCAAAGGTACAGGAAAAAGAGTGGAGGAGGAGTCTAGCACATGTCTTACGACAAAAGACATAGGAGCACTGTGGAAAAGGCATTCCAGACGAGACATGCCTGTTAGAGCTGGGGTGGTATACAAAGGAAGTGATAGTATCATATGTAGAGTGCAAAAGATGTGGACAGAAAGGATGCTAGATGGAGGAGAATAGGGAACAGGGGGTGATTTCAGATAGACAGAAGTAGTGTGAATGCCAGAAAAGGAAGAAAACAGAAGCGACACACCCTAAGAGGGAAAAGGCACAGCAGAGTGGTATATGGGCAGGAGTCCCGGAAGGTATAGCAAAAGAGAAGGGTAGACAAAGGGAGGTCAAACAAACCTTCAAAATGCTGAGAGAAGTGTGGTTGAATATTGGGATAGAAAAGCTAGACACTCATGAAGGTATTGCAGTAAAAGCACTCTTGGATAGTGGTGTAATGGGAATATTCATGGATAAGAGGACAGCAGCAAGACATGGATTTACGCCGCAGAAACTAGAGAGACCCATAATAGTCAGAAATATAGATGGGACAAACAACAGTGGAGGAGCCATTACACATCAGGTAGAAGCAAATGTGTACTACAAGGGTCATGTAGAAAGAATGAGGATAGATGTATGTGACTTAGAAAAAACAAAAGTAATACTAGAGATGCCGTAGTTACAGGCACATAATCCAGAGATCAATTGGGAAACTGGAGAAGTAAAAATGATGAGATGCCCACCGTTATATAGTGGAACAAGATCAAGGGGAGTCAAGAAAGAAAAAAGAGTAGCAACCCTAGAGGAAGAAAAGATTGTCAGATGGACAATTGATGATAAGGAAGATTAGGGAAGAGAAGAAGAAATTGAAGAGGACTACAGAAAAATTGAAGAGTTGGTCCCAAGGAAATTTCTGAAATGGAGGAAGGTGTTTGGAAAAGTAGAGTCAGAAAGAATACTAACTAGAAAAGTTTGGGACCATGCTATCGACCTCAAGAAAACGTTCAAACCACAAAAGGGAAGAATCTACCCCCTATCCAAAAATAAGAGAGAAGAGGTCTAGAACTTCATAGAAGATCAACTGAGAAAGAGGTATATTAAACCATTGAAATCCCCTCAAACATCACCAGTCTTCTTTGTGAACAAAAAGGATGGGAGTAAGTGAATGGTAATGGACTACCATAATCTAAACAACCAGACAGTGAAAAATAACTACCCATTACTACTAATTATGGAGCTAATCAACAATATGGGTAGCAAGAAGGTATTCACTAAAATGGATCTGAGGTGGGGGTTCAATAATATGAGAATAAAAAAAGGAGATAAGTGGAAGAGAGCATTTACAACGCATATAGGATCCTTTGAGCCAACAGTTATGTTCTTTGGAATAACAAATTTGCCAGCCACATTCCAGGCAATGATAAATGAAATTCTGAGGGACTTGATTAATGAAGGAAAAGTTGCTGCATTTGTAGATGATGTACTAGTAGAGACAGAGACAGAGGAAGGACATGACGAGATTATGGAAGAAATACTGAGGAGGCTAAAAGAAAATAACTTGTACATCAAGCCAGAGAAATATATATAGAAAGTGAGGAAAATTGGGTTCCTGGGAGTAGTAATAGGACCTAATGGAATCGAAATAGAGGAAAAGAAAGTAGATGGAGTACTCAGTTGGCTAGAGCCAAAAAACGTGAAAGACATCAGGAAATTCTTGGGCCTTGCAAACTATTATAGGAGGTTTATCAAAGATTTTGCTTGAGTGGCAAGGTCTATAAACATCCTGACAAGAAAAGATATAAAGTGGCAGTGGGGAGTGGAATAGCAGAAAGTATTCAACAAACTCAAAAGGGCATTCACAACAAAACCAGTATTAGTAGTACCAGACTTAGATAAGGAATTCAGAGTAGAAGCTGATGCGTCAAATTACGCTACTGGGGGAGTACTATCAATGAAGTGCTCAGATGAAATGTAGAGACCAGTCACCTTCATTTCCAAGTCTCTCAGTAATGCAGAAAGAAACTACAAAATACATGACAAGGAGATGTTGGCAGTCGTTAGATGTTTAGAAGCATGGAGGCATTTTCTGGAAGGAGCAGCAATTAAATTTGAGATTTGGACTGATTATAAGAATCTCGAGTACTTTATGAAAGCGCAGAAGTTAAATAGGAGACAAGCAAGATGGGCTCTATATCTGTCAAGATTTAATTTTATGCTGAAACACATTCCAGAAAGTAAGATGGGGAAAGCGGATAGTCTAAGCAGAAGACTGGACTGGGAAGTGGGAGTAGAGAAAGACAATGAGGACTAGAGGTTGGTAAAACCAGAGTGGCTGGAAGTAAGAAAAACGGAAATGGTGGAAATAATAGTAGAGAGAGTAGATCTACTAGAGGAAGTTAGGAAGTCAAAAGTAAAAGATGATGAGATAGTAAAAGTAGTAGAGGAAATGAAGAGAGCAGGGGTAAAGATGTTAAGAGATGAAGAATGGAGAGAGGTAGATAGTATCATGTATAAAGAGGGGAAAGTATATGTGCCAAAAGATGATAAGCTGAGGGCAGAAATTATTAGGCTACATCATAATACACCAGTAGGAGGACATGGAGGACAGTAGAAGATGGTAGAGCTGGTCACTCAAAACTTTTGGTGGCCAGGGATTACTAAAGAAGTGAAATGATATGTAGAAGGATGTGATGCTTACTAGTGCAATAAAAACTGCACAGAACAACCGGTAGGAAAATTAATGCCAAACTCAATTCCAGAAAAACCGTGGACGCATATATTGGCAGACTTTATCACTAAGCTGCCTTTAGTGCAGGGATATGATAGCATTCTAGTAGTAGTGGATCAGTTAACTAAGATAGTCCATTTTATACCAATTACAGAGAAAATATCGGCAGAGGGATTAGCAAGGTTGTTTAGAGACAACATGTAGAAGTTACATGGTCTGCCTGAAAGCATCATATTAGATAGGGGACCCCAGTTCATGGTAGGATTAATGAGGGAGTTGAATCAAATGCTAGGGATCGAGAGCAAAATGTCAACAGCGTTCCACCCTCAGACAGATGGCCAAATGGAAAGAGTTAACCAGGAATTAGAACAGTACTTAAGAATGTTCATTGACTACCAACAAGAACAGTGGCTAGACTGGTTGGGAACAGCAGAGTTTGCCTACAACAATAAGGCGCATTCGAGCACAAAGACATTGTCCTTTAAGGCAAATTATAGGCAAGATCCTAGGATGGAATTTGAGGTGAGAAAAAAGGGGAAGTACGAAAGAGCAGAGAAATTTGTAGTGAAAATGAAGGAAATTCAGGAAGAGGCTAAGACAGCTTTAGGGAAAGTGCAAAAGAAAATAAAGAAGTATGCGAATAGAAAGAGAGCAAAAGTCAATGAGTATAAAGTAGGAGACTTAGTAATGCTAAGTACTAAGGATCTGAAATATCAGATGACTGGGAGGAGGACAGAGAAATTGACAGAAAGATTTGTAGGCTCTTATAGAATAAAGAAGATCATATCATCAAACACAGTAGAATTGGAACTACCCAGCATAGTAAAAATACACTCAGTAGTTAACGTTAGCAGAATATGAAGATATGTAGGGCAGATAGAGAGGTAGAGAAAGGAGCAACCTGCTTCAGTTATAATTGAGAGAGAAGAAGAATGGGAAGTTAAGAGGATATTGAATAAGTGATGGATTAGAGAAAAAGATAAGTATCTGGTATAATAGAAGGGGTTTACGGCAGAATCAGGTACCTGGGAAGGAAAAGAAAACCTGAAAAATGCCAAGGAAACAATAGAGAAGTATAAAAGGGAATACAGAAGGGACATGGAGGATGTTAGAAGACAGAAAAAAGAAGAAGGGACATTCCAGAGGGGGGAATTACCAGGAAGATTCACAGCGAGAAAACTATTTGGATAGTTGGATAAGAGGTACAACAAAGAATACTGGGCAAGGTTGGAAAGAAACTGGAGGAAATAGAAAGGGGGAAGGGAAAGAGGATAAAGAATAATGGAGATGATAAAGGAAGAGAAAGAAAAGATTGAACAAAAAAACTTGGGAATAAAGGAGTAGATAGAGGAAGATAATGATAAAATAGAAAACATGGTCAATCCCTACAACAAACTGTGAAGAAATCCTTGGGACAAGGAACCTTGAGAGGGGGATGGTGTTATGACTTGACCAAATGACTAAGTTATTATTTATTTTCTTTTTCTTTTTCTTTTATTTTAATTAGGAAATCAATGGACGCAAGAGAAGATGACTCAAAGGAGACATGCAGGACTTTATAAATAGGGGTAAATACAGAATATGTATAAGTAGTATACAGCAAATGAACAAGAACTCTATCGAATTCTCCTTGTCAACTCAAACTAGGAGGGCGATTAAGTCATCTCAGGCTAAGTCACTATAGGCTATGCATTTTCCCCTGGGCACATTGCATTCCTTCCCAACATCTTCTCTTCTATTCTGCTTTGTCTCTGATTTCTATCCAACCTCACTGCTCTTTCTTGCCACTCTTCAATGGTAGTCGGTGGCTCTTCTGCTTCTACTAACTTTCTCCTAATACTCCTATTTAATCCTCTTTTAAATTCTTTGATAAGAGATCTTCTCTCATAGCCACTCCTCCTAGCAACTTTTTTGAATTCCTGCACATACTCATCACAGGTCCTCCCTCCCTGCTCAATTTTTCTCAGCTGTTCTATTTTTCTCTCTTTCTCCAATATCTTTCCAAAGTTATCTCTCATTTTTGTAAACAGCTGTTCTGCTGATTCTACTTCTGACTCTCCCTTGGCTAGCTTATTCAGCAAGTTATCCTTCTATACCTCTGCTATTCCTCCCTGTACATATAACAACACCCAGGCCACCTGGGTTATTGCTATCTCTTCTATCATCTTTATTCTAATGTATAGACGAGCTACGTTAACAAATGCACTCATCTTCTCTATCTTCCCACTGAAAACTTGAGGTCTTGCAACCTCCACTCTGCTCCCCTGTTGCTGAAGAAGCATAGTATTAACCTGCTGCTGCAGGGTTGCAATCATGGTGAGGAGTTGCTCCTCTCTAGTTTAGTGGGGGGGTGGGCACCAAAGAGAGTTCCCCCTGTTGCTGTTGTTGTTGGCACAACATATGCAATGGTGATGGCAATGGTAATGATGATGATAGCAATGGTAATGATTCCTCATAGGAGGATGAACGATCTTCTTCATCTGTACTTATGACTAACTACTGACTAAGAAGGGTAAAATAGTACTATCCCTAAGAAGGGAATCCCTAAGCTAGATGGGCCTTTAAGAGGTTGCTGTTGTTCTCCTGTATAGACCAGTCACAATGGATTGGTAGCACAGAGCTAATAGTGAAAAACTAGTTACAAGTCCACTTGATATAGAGGTCAGGTCTCAGGCAGGGACACAAGCTTTGTCCAGGCCATTTACCCACTATTCCTAACTAACAGTAAAGTCCTCTTTATAGCTAGGGCCTACTATCCAAGATACCTTTAAGCATTGTACTCGTTAGCGAGGATGATAAGAGAGTAAGTAGAAATAAGGATATTAAGGCTGCGAGGTGCAGGGTCAATAATAGGGATTGAGTTTTTATGTTATTGATAGACAGTGAATGTCCTTAGTAATTACCCTAGGTGGATGTTCAAGAAGAACTTGATGGTGTTCTTTGTTGGATTGGACTACTACTTATACTATTCTTACAGTAGCTATACTACTATTAGTCTATAGTCACATGTTTTTCTAGAACATTCCATGATCACTTGACCTTGTCACATGATCTGATTACCTAAGGTCCCATGCTGTTTATATCTTAACCCCTTTATATAATTAAGTGCTTGAATGCATAGGAACCTATTTTCTTTTTGGGGCTCTTATAACACTGGACTGGTTAGAAATAGCAGAGTTTATATACAATAATAAAGTACACTCAAGTACAAAGACATTGTTCTTCAAAGCAAATTATGGGCAAGATACTAGAATAGGGTTTGAAGTAAGGAAGAAGGGAAAGTATAAAGGGACAGAGAAATTTGTGATAAAAATGAAGGAGATTCAGGAAGAAGCAAAAGTAGTACTAGAAAAAACACAAGAAAAGATAAAGAAGTATGCAGATAAAAAGAAAACAGAAGTCAATAAATACAAAGTAGGAGACCTAATGATACTAAGCACTAAGGATCTGAAATATCAGATGATCAAAAGAAGAACAGAAAAGTTGACAGAAAGATTTGTAGGACCTTACAAGATCAAGAAGATTGTATTAATAAATGCAGTAGAATTGAAACTGCTGGCTACTATTAAAATACATCTAGTAGTTGATGTTAGTAGGATATGAAAATATATAGAGCAAGTGGAGGGACAGAGAAAAGAATAGCCTGCCCTAGTGATAATCAAAGGAGAAAAGGAATAGGAGGTAGAAAGAATATTGAATAAACAATAGATTGGAGAGAAGAATAAATATCTGGTACAATGAAAAGGATTTACAGCAAAGTTAGATACTTGGAAAGGAAAGGAAAACCTGGGTAATGCAAAAGAGGCAATAGAGGAGTTTGAAAAGGAGTACAGAAGAGATATAGAAGACATCAGGAGACAAGAAAGAGAAAATGAAATATTTAGAAGAGAAGAATTGCCAGAAAGATTTATGGCCAAAAAGTTATATAGGTAGATAGATAAGAGATATGATAAGAATTACTGGGCAAGGTTAGAAAGAAATTGGAGATGCTAGAAAAGAGGACCAACTAGAGAGCAAAGAATAATAGAAACAATCAAGAAGAAAGAAGAAGAAATTGGCCAAGAAGAATCTAGACTTAGAGAATAGAACAAAGAAGATAATGAAATGAGCAATATACAAGACCTATATGAGGAACTATAAAGGAATCCTTGGGATGAGAAATCTTAAGAAAGGGATGGTGTCATAACTTGGTAAAATGGCTAAGTCATTATTTATATTTCTTTTATTTTATTTTATTTTATTTTCTTAGTTAGACTTACTACACAAGGAAGGAGTATGGAAAAGTATCATATGACTAATATTACATATTACAGTCACATGTCAGGATGTTACAGTATTATATCACATGATGGTATTACATGATGAGTATGGAAGAGTAGTGCACAGACCATATAGTAGTTGTATAAGTAGTGTATAGAATCCAATAAAAACTCTATTGAGTTCTTCTTGTCAACTCAGACTTGGAGAGTGATTAAGTCATCTCAGACTAAGTTGCTATACTTGAACCTTATACTCCACCACTACTAGGCTAACCAGCACTAGTACAAGACCCAATAATCACCAATAATGAGCCTGAATAAAAAGTAAATACACTAATGGATACAAGGTATAGTAGAAGTATACTTTACTACAAAGTTCATTGGTCAGAGCTGCCATATAAAGATAATACTTGAGAACCTGCCCGTTACCTTCACTATGTGAGAGAGGCAGTAAGCAAGTTCTACCGAATTTACCCAAATGCACCAAAACCCATTGTAAGAGATTTTAAAGAACCCTCTCTGAAAACAAGGTCTTAGCCATGAGGATATGACAATTAGAAAATGAAAATGTCAGGGTATAATATCAGAGAGAGGATATATATCACATAATATTTAATTACATAATAATAGCCATACAATACACCTATGAAAATTATAATACTTAGTCTTAAACTATTTAACTGGTACTCATAGTTGAATTTAGTTACTTTCTCTAACATATACCAAGTTGTACTTCTAATTTACTACTGGTAGTCCACTAGAGTGATCTTGCACTAATTAAATAGCAATTACCTAATATTTAATTAGTTATCTCACTCTCTGTATTTCTGACCCTGACTATTGGGACATTCTATAGCTAAGGGAACTTGTATATATAGTATAGATTACAGTAAGAGGACCCTACCAATGCCACTCCTGGAATACTAGACTCACATCCCAGAGCAACCCTGTACACTAGAACAGTCTACTACATGATCACTACCTATTATTCTATATATAGAAGTACTATTGTTCTTGAAATAGAGATAACCTAACTATCTTAGGACAGTTCTTTGTTTTATTCAAGAATAGATGATAATCTATAGGTAAAGATCAGTGTTATATACAAATATTGAGGACCTTGTATCTCTATAGGATCTTATTGCCTCAGGGTCTATTTATAGCTGAAAGAAGAGAAAGCTTCACAATGGTTGTTGAAGCAAACAATTATATCAAGCAGTTTCCAAAATATCAGTAATTTAGTATTTGGTAACTTAGTAATTGCCAACTGATCTGCTAATAACTTGGTAAATACTAATTATCTTGAGACATTTTTAGTACCATTTGAAAACTTTTTAAAAGCTTTTGGTGACTATTTAGATTGTTGAAATTAGTTGAGTATTCCCAGAATTATAGTCTAAATGAAGTTTGTGACAAGAACTATAGAATCAGAGATGTCTTAGCTGTAGAAGTATATATATTGTAGAGTACACCCCAGGAGCCTTATTCTAATCTCTAAGGATTCTCCTGGAGGTAAGTTGTAATGTATTTAGGAGTGTAATATTATCTAAGAATTCTCCTGGAGTCTACTTCACTCTAGTCGCTCTTATAGTAGATTAGGATCTCCTTAAATAGAACCTTGGTAGAATGCAGTGGATAGCCTCCCCTTGGATGCCCTCCCCTGTCTGCAACTGACCCTTCAAAATACTCTACTCTATGTAAATGTTATATACAGATACCCTCTATGACATAGCCAATGCTCTAGCTTACTTATAACACTATTTGCACGAAGTCTCCAAGAGACAAAACAACTCAAAAACCAATATCAACAATGCTCTCTCTACTCTGACCACTCAGCTACAGTAGCTTATACAGCTGGTCTCAAACTTCTCTTAGTCTCTAGCTCTGGCAATTGTCTTACCTCTGTCACCTGTAGCAGTATTTCCTCTATCAGTTATCCCCAGATCTCAAGCCTGACCAAAAGTTGTGTTTTTCCCAGACTTCTACAGGGAACAGAACTTGGGTCATATATTTCTCAACTCCTGTGCCTTGTATATTTGCTTGGCCCTAGAGCAGTTCAGTTGCAAGAAAGAGAAAATACTTTGGGTACTAACATTCTTCAAAGAAGATTAGACTATAAAATAATCTAAAAACCTCTTTAGACAAGAAGCAGACACTAGTATTTTTCCCCTTCAAACCTAGGTTGACTTTGATCAGTAGTTCCAAGTTCAGTTTTTCCCAGTCAACATAAAAGCAGATGCTATAAACTCCTTGGAGAAATCGTCCTACTACCAAGGGAACCAGATAGTGGATGATTACTTGGACAGCTTCTAGACCTTGGTTTCCAATGCCAGATATACAAACCCCTAGACCTTAATAGTAAAGTTCAGATAAGGACTCCAGACAAACATCCAGAGCCAGATTGCCACCATGCTCTATAGAAGACCTACAGACATAGATCTGGAGGCATAGTACAGTACCATTCAAAGGATTAACTAAGCTTGTCTCACTAACAAAGCCTTTCAATTCTTGCAATATATGGTACTCTCTATTTCCTCCAGGATTTCTGTCTTTCATCTATTCCCACTTACTATGGCTTATACCTCTCTAGTTCTTTCTATACCTACTCTTCTTAGACCTCTGCCTCTATCTTTGCCTCCATTCCTCAGAGTCCCCATAGACATTGACATAGCTCAAAAAAACCACTTCCTTTCTTTGTGTAGCTGCTACTATTGCAGAGAAACTGGCTACCTTGTTAGAGACTGCCTATACTACCTTGATGTATGACAACTAACAGTGGAGCAGAGGAAAGAACTGATTGAAGATTTAATAGCCCTTAAGGATATAGTTGTCAAAGAGAAAGCAGAGTCCCCAATCAAAGAGGGTTTTGCATAGAGCAGCCAGTGAAAAATACACCCCAGTCACTCCTAGTAAATAGGTTTACTGTACTTGAGATAGAAAATAATAATATAAGTGATAGTAAACCCAAAGATACATACCTCTCTGCTCTAGCCAACCATCCTATACCCTAGAAACTAAAGTGGGAAAAATAACTGCCTAAAAAGCTCTCTATCAACACCCTTGATATATATAGAACATCTCCAGTCCTCACTATGGAACTTAGTACAACCGATACCAGCAAACTCTACTCTGTCAATGCACTTCTAGACTGCAGAGCCACTAGAAGCTTCATTAACTATAGTAGCACATTTTTAAGAAGCTGCTTAGAGTAGAGATCCTCTTCTTAGAGGTGATAGTATAACCCTAGTACTTGGACAGTAGTCAGTAAGGTAGTAGATGTTTGGCTAGGTAAAGATCTTATACCCTAGTAGACATAACTTAAGTAAGATCAAAAATCTTTCACTTTGACCTTGAGGCATTAATACTATATCTTAACAACAATATAACAACCTTCTGAGTAACATGCTCAAAGAAAAGTGAGCCCTCACTTCACTAAGGGCACAGTTGGAGAAAAGAAGAGAAAGAGAATGTTAGAGTTGTAAGAAGTTTGAACATCTAGCCTGTAACTGTAGGACAAGGAAAGAAGAAGAGAAGGAGAAAAGAGAAAAACCCCAAAATAGATATGAGATGTTAGCAACTAGAGTAATATAATATAGAGTATGAGATGAAGTAAAGGTAAGACAACAGGAAAGAATAGAGGAAGTAAAGTGTTTTAGATATTGGAAAGTTGGGCACTGCAAATGGGAATGCCCAAACATAGAAGTAGAAAGACAGAAGAGAAGAAGTGAGTAGGTAGCATATATGGTTGAACTACAAAAGGTACAGCAAAGAAGGAGGCCAGCATATTCTGCATAGGAAAAAACATAGGAATATTGTAACAAAGGGAATATACCTCTACAGGAGATGCTTCTACTTGAGAGGGGATGGATTACAGAGGAGACAGTAGTGATCTATGTAGAGTGTAGGGGATATGAAGACAAGAGAGTTCAAACCCACAAAAATTGGGGACAAGGGTTTCTTCTTGAAAAACAAGTAAAAAATATATAGTGCAACCTTTGCTAGAAAGTATGGAACTGAAGAGAAAAAGAAGCAAGGAGAGGAAAGATGACAAAGGTACAGTATACAAAATATAGAAGAAAGAATACAATAGAAGGAAAAGTGCTGGAATGAGAAAGGAAAGAGATCCTATACCCAGAATATAGAACAAGGAAAAAGAAACCATGGTGGAATTGAAGAGTGGTAGTACACCCCATAGAGGAAAAGACATAGCAGAGTAGTGTATGGACAGGAGTTCCAAAAAGTACAGTACAAGAGAAGAACAGGCAAAGAGACATTAGAAGAACATTCAAAATACTAAGAAAAGTATAGCTGAATATTAGGGTAGAGAAAGTGAATATGCATGAAGATGTAATAGTAAAAGTGCTCTTGGATAGCAGTGTAGTAGGGATGTTTATAGACAGAAAAATAACAGCAAGAAATGGATTTAAGCTGTAAAAGTTAGAAAGACTAGTAGTAGTAAGAAATATAGATGGTACAAATAATAGCAGAAAGGTAATTATACACCAGATAGAGGTAAATGTGTACTACAAAAGTTATGTAGAGAGAATGAGGATGGATATATATAACCTGGGGGAGAACAGACATTATACTGGAGATGCCATAGTTGTAAGTACATAACCCCAAAATAAATTGGGAGACTGGAGAAGTCAAAATAATGAGATGCCCACCAATCTATAGAAGGAGTATGACAGTGAAAAAGAAAACAGAAAAAAGAAGAAAAGTAGAGAAGAAAATCAAAGTGATAGAAAAATCAGAGAGAGATGAATAAAAAATGTTGATGAAAGAGAAATTTGACAATAAAGTTGAAGTGGATAGAGAAAAAGTAAGGAAGATAGTACCACAGAGATTTTACAAGTAGCTTAAGGTATTTGAGAAAGTAGAATCAGAAAGAATACCAGTGAGAAAACCTTGGGATCATACAATAAATCTAAGAGAAGATTTTGTGCCAAAGAAAGAAAAGACATACTTAATATCAAGAGAAGAAAAAGAGGAGGTGAGAGAATTTATGGAGGAACAGTTGAGGAAAGGATACATTAGACTCTCAAAGTTGCTCCAGACTTTACCAGTATTCTTTGTGGGGAAAAAGAACAGAAAGAAATAATAGTATAGGACTATTGATATCTGAATAAAGAAACAGTCAAGGATAGCTATCCATTGCCATTAATTTTGGACTTAATCAACACTATAGATACAAAGAAAGTATTTACAAAGATAGACCTGAGGTGGGAGTATAACAATATATAAATAAAGGAAGCAGACAGATGGAAGGCTACCTTTACTATATATCTAGGGGTATATGGACTCACAGTTATGTTTTTTGATCTCACAAACTTACTAGTAATCTTCCAGGTAATGATAAATAACATTCTTAGAAACTTAATTGATACTGGAGATATAGCAGCATTTATGAACAATGTGTTGGTAAAAACAAAGGATAAAGAGAAGCATAATGAGATAGTAGAAAAAGTGTTGAAGAGAATGGAAGAGAGTGATCTCTATATAAAGCCAGAAAAATGTGTTTGGAAAGTCAAAGAGATCAACTTTCTTAGGTCTATTATTAGTTTCATAATACCTGATATGTTGTATATGAATCTGTAGTAGAAGTTAATAAACCCCACTAGTTCTTGGACTTGGATAATAGTTTTGGATTCTAGCCAATTCAGGATAGTTAACATATATTCTGGTTTTATGAATATACTCTTCTCATTCACTTCAAAACCTAATATTCTAGTCTGGTTGACTTCAAATTTGCATTTCTTAAGTTTTGCAAATAGTCCATTGTCTTTTAAACATTGGAGATAGTACCTTGTGCAGATTTGCAATTCATCTAGGGTTGAACTATAGATTAATATATTGTCTAGGTATGCTACCAGTTCTCTCTCTAAGCCTTGGAGTGCTTGGTCCACATAGCTCTGAAAGGAGGCTGGTACATTGTATAGGCCAAAAGGCATGACCAGAAATCTGAATAGTTCAAATAGAGTTATTATAAACCTCATTTGGACCATAACTTCAAAATTACTTGACCGATTTTGATGATCTAAATGGCTACCAAAAGCTCTTAAGAAGACCTTTTGAATAGTACCAAAAATGTCTCAAAACAATCAGTATTCACTGAGTTATTAGTAGATCAGTTAACAATTACCAAGTTACTAGATACTAAATCACTAATATCTTAGGAACCACTTGACATAATCATTTGCTTCAACAACCATTGTAATCATTTGCTTCAATGCACTTCTTTCAGCTATAAATAGATACCGAGGCAATAAGATCCCATGGAGATACAAGGTCCTCAATATTTGTATATGATACTAATCTTTATTCATAGATTATCATCTGTCCTTGAATAGAACAAAGAACTGCCCTAAGATAGTTAGGTTATCTCTATTTCAAGAATAATAGCACTCCTATATGTAGAACAATAGGCAGTGATTATATAGTAGGCTATCCTGGTACACAGACCACCACAATCATATATTTAAGAACTGAATGTCTAAGAATAAACCTTAGACTTGACAATATCTTTTGTTACTTGTCTAACTTTGCTTTTTTGAGCACTTTGATTATCAAATCAACCAATCACAAATTAGTAAGTAACCATTTGTGATAGGAGTCCTGAAGGCAGTCTTTCATTTGTTCCCTTTACAGATACAGAGTAAGTAAAATGCTTCTCTCAGATCTATTTTCATGAAAAACTTAGCACCTTAGACCCCATCCAGTAATGTATCTACTGATGGAACAGAATATCTGTTCTTTATAATAAGCTTGTTTAGAGCACAGTAGTCAACATATAAGTATAGGTCTGAAGTATCCTTTTTTTTCACAAACAGTATTGGTGTAGCAGTTGGAGAGGTACTCCATCTGATAAACCCCTAGTGTTATGCCACCAATGAATTTTCTGCAGAAATATAACATGAGATATACTTTATACCTCTGAATTCAGTATCTGAGTTTATCCTAGAAACCTCCTACAAGCTCTTAGATATATAAAAGACTACCAAAGATCACTTCTACCAGACAGTTACCAAGCTGTCACTTGCTTAATAGTATATATCTCAGGAGGCAAGACTAATAAGCTGACATCAGGTTTTAGAAATAGACTATTAATATTGATGCTCTAGAACTCAGAAACTCTAGAACATCTTTGGAATGCTATGGACTTTTAATCTAGAATAGACTTAGACAGATATGATGCCAAAGTAACAAATCAAAAGTCTATCAATAACTTGTGATCTCATTACTGCTGGACTTAACCAAGAAGCAGACATGGTATACAATGATATTGTAAGCTAGAACACTCGCATGTGTTAAAGCCAATTTCTAGACCATATTTGGGTAAGAAGGAGCTGGTTGGAAGATCAGAAGATGTTAATAGAAAGTGGTAGTATGTGTTATTGATAGGCAGTGAATGCTCTTAGTGATCACCCTAGATGGATGTTCAAGAAGAACTCGATGGAGTTCTTCCTTGGATTGGACTACTACTTATACTATTTTACAGTGGCTGTACTACTACTAGTCTATAATCACATATTCTTCCAGAATGTTCTATGATCACTTGACCTTATCATGTGATTTGGTTACCTAAGTTCCCACACTATTTATACCTTGACCTCATTGTATGACTTGAGATTTTGGATTAAGTGTTTAAATACATAGGAGACCGTTTTCTTCTTGGAGCTCTCATAACAGTATGGAGGTAGAGCAGGAGTATATGGTGGTAACAGGTTGGCATAGCAGAATGGAAGGCAATATTGAACATATCCACATAGTACAGTTGTAAAGGAGAGAAATATAAGAGACTGGAAGAAGAAATATTTTCCTTTTCTATTTATCTTTTATTAAGTCTTATCAATTTATAATTTTAATATAACACTCAGAGAGCCAACAAGAGAGAGCATGTAATCTTGATACTTGCTACTATTTCAAGGGCTCTGGAGTTGTCTTTTGGCACTTGTATAAGTTCTAAGTAAAGTGATTGAATAGTTGAGGTAAATTTACTCTATACCCTTACTCTTTCTGGAGACAAGATGTAGCAGTCACTCAGACAACCTTCTCCAAGGTAGCAGGCTTGAAAAGCCTAGCTAGCCATTGACTCAGATTGTATTACATCTGTAAGGTTTGGTGTTAGGGGTGCAGATGAGAGCTTGGTTGAGTGTAATAAGGTCTAGGAGTGGTTTGCTAACTACTTTGATAGTGAGCTTGTTACAGTGCATAAAGGTTGGTACCTTGGGGACATCATGTGAGACAGATCTAGATCAAGCTTATACTCTTTTCAAGTACTTTTATCTTACTTTACTACACTAAGTTTTTATATCATCTTTTTAATACCTTCATTTTTGATTCATTCCCACAAACTCTTTAGTATGCGATTGGGACCTGGTACTGTATATTTGGCTTGTACCAGGCTAATAGTCCCTTTTTCCCCCTTTACTGGGATTCTATATTTCTGATAAATTCTTTTAGTACTTGGAGTTTCTTCTCTGAGTGATGGTACATAGGTTGGCATAAAGGTATCTGGTTGTCAATAAGGTTAATGGTATAATCAAAATAACCTTGGTATAGTGGTAGGTACTTTGTGGCATTTATATTAAAGACATTGCTGTAGTCTTCATATTAGGATGGCACTTTGAAGTCCAGTTCAAGAGCATAATAGGTAGTATTACCTTCAGTTGCATATAGAGACACATCAAATCCCTTTTCCTGTATTGGCTCCCTTGCTTTATTCCTTAAGTTATGATCCTTTTGGAGTCATAGTTTTGTGTATTGGTAGGGTTTTTGTACCTGTGCTTTTCTCTCTATACACATATACAGTCTGCAAAGTTTCCTATACAATTGCTTGGTAGTGGATCTTGGATCTATTGCTATAGTAGATTCTTTTGTGGTTTAGAATCTGTCAAGAGAAGACAGCTTTTCCTATATGTTGAGTCTATTCTTGGTTTTCTTATGGAGACTAATCTGATATTTGGACCAGTCTATTGAGAGGTTGTTCTTTCTAAACCATAGTAGTCCTAGTACTAGGTTATAGTTACCAGTAGATACACCCATAAAAAATCCTTTAGAAGCTCTATCCTGTACTCTGAACTGAATATAGTATACAAGCAGATTGTATAGTGATATGGTCTTGCTGTCAAGGCCTTTTACTGGATTGTTGAATTTTGATATAGGTATTAGACTTAATTGCTCTATAAAATCTTAAGATATAAAGTTGGCAGTCATACCACAGTTGAGAAGATAGTGGATAACTTAATCTATTGTTCCTTTTTTTAGTAATAAATAAGAAGAATTAATTATATTGTTCTAGGGAAGAAGAATAGATATGGGAGCAGAAAATATACCACAATTCTCACTGGATAACAGGCTCAACACAGGAACAGCTAGCTATATTGAGCCTAGACTTTTCCTGACTCTGAATCAGCTGCATTAGCTGTTGTATCTTTCAGTGGAAAGATGAAGGAGGTGAGCACGTTTGTTAATGTAGCTCGTCTATACATTAGAATGAAGATGATGGAAGAGATAGCAACAACCCAGGTGGCCTGGGTGTTGTTATATATATAGGGAGGAATAGCAAAGGCATAGAAGGATAACTTGCTGAATAAGCTAGCCAAGGGAGAGTCAGAAGTGGAATCAGTAGAACAGCTGTTCACAAAAATGAGAGATAACTTTGGAAAGATATTGGAGAAAGAGAGAAAAATAGAATAGCTGAGAAAAATTGAGCAGGGAGGGAGGACCTGCGATAAGTATGTGCAGGAATTCAAAAAAGTTGCTAGGAGGAGTGGCTATGAGAGAAGATCTCTTATCAAAGAATTTAAAAGAGGATTAAATAGGAGTATTAGAAGGAAGTTAGTAGAAGCAAAAGAGCCACCAACTACCATTGAAGAGTGGCAAGAAAGAGCGGTGAGGTTGGATAGAAATCAGAGACAAAGCAAAATAGAAGAGAAGATGTTGGGAAGGAATATGGTGTGCCCAGGGAAAAATGCATAGCCTAGAGAAGGCTATGGAAGAGGATCGTATGGGGGAAGAGAGGGGCAAATAACATGGAGAATAGAAGAAGGGTATAGAGGAGAAAGAAAAGGAAATACATTTAATAGAGGGAGAACTCAAATGGGTCCAAGAAGAGACCCAAATGCAATGGATATAGACAGAGGAAAAGGAGGGGACAGAATGTGCTATATGTGTGGGAAGTAGGGCCATATGGCCAAAAATTGTTGGAAAAGGTATAAAGGAAGGGTAGTGGAAATGCTGCAGGAGTTGGCA
>Ga0153980_1000462_pt1 | contig 18693 bp, 16 predicted proteins | sample TSGA064MetaG_FD_104722 | JGI IMG/M metagenome (GOLD analysis project Ga0153980, IMG submission 104722) | Attine ant fungus gardens microbial communities from Georgia, USA - TSGA064 MetaG | ecosystem: Host-associated > Fungi > Mycelium > Unclassified | place: USA: Georgia, Magnolia Springs State... | reverse complement strand
TCATAATTTTGAATTAAAAAAGAGAGCGTTATAGCTCACTAAAAAATATGAATGACCTATCATTGATAAGTCACTCATACAATTTTATTTATTTGACATGTCTACTTGACAAGACTCATATCAATACTCTACTTTTTCTATTTGTTGACCATCTACTTCTGCACCATAAGCTTTTGACTGATCTATTCCTAAATAGACAAGCATAATTGCTATTAAAGTGCAAAGGACTCTTTTTTTATTCAATTTCACTCAAAAATCCCCCTTTTTAGTTAGAATGATGATGGTATTAAATTTTTAATTTGCATTTTAAAGTTATTGCCCTCCTCTGCTTTTATGTCATACAGGCTTCTTATCAGATTTGTCACTTGTTGCGAAAATACCGTACGTACAGTATATGTATCACCTCACACGATTATTAAAAACATTTTTATAGTAATAAACCCGATGTGCTCGTTATACGATTCAGCCAATAAGGCAAGGTATGAGGTCCGTTTTTCTATGCACGACTAACCAAAAACTCTAATGTATCTGAGTGGAGGTCGAAGACAATATAACTTTTTATTACCCACTTACTTTAAAAGCATCGAGTAAAGTTAACTTCGCCCCTCTCAATGATGTAGCCCAGAGGTGTTTCACCTCTAGACTCTCACAGAACCGCATGTGAAGTAGAGTTGATTGCTAGCCAGTTACTATTCAACAGTACTCTTCCAACTACCTTTCCTAAAATTTATTCTGATATTTAACTATCAAGAGAAATTACTCCTTCAAAGTGGGTTCCCCAATTCCAAACCCCTGTGTGAGGTTCATGTAACTTCCACCCTTCTATCTAAGTTCTGTTCGTCAGTTAGAATTTCGCGACCAGCTTCCTTCAGCCTCTAACTCACGATAGCTAACTTGCCTTTCACTAACAATTCTTACTGCCAAGCCATGTAAGGGAATTCACACTCTCTAGTTTCCGGCATGCTAAGCACACTTAAAAAGCACAGAAATTTACTAGTTTCTGTGCTTAATTATAAATTAAGTTAAAGAAGAAATAATGGTTTGATGTAATCTTGAAAGGACCTGATCTTTTTGTTCTAACCAATGATCATAATCGGTTAATTGTCTCGGTGTTACTTTGAGCATCGCTTCTGTTAAACAAATATTTATTTGTTCGACTCCCTCTTCGTAAATACAGCTTATATCATCAACTTTTATTATACAATTAGCAACAACTTCCATTAAGTCTCCAATGACTTGCTCAGCTTTATCCCCTAGCTGTGCATACAATAAGTACCTGACCTGCATAAAAGCTGGCGTGCTTTGATAGATATGTTCAAGAAAGCCTAAAAATTTTTCAAAATCGCCCACATTATCTTGATGCTCAATGGTCATTAATATCTTAAAAAATAAATTCCAATGAAACTCTTTATTCATTACATGGATGAAATAGGGAACTAATTTTTTAGCAAACGTGCTCTCGCAAACAGGTTCACGCTCCAATATAATAGGGACGTTAAATTCTATTGACGTATTAGCAATGACTGATATTCGTTCGAGAACAGTAAGTAAATAACCGATATTCTCCTCTTTATTCATAAAAGAGGCGGTTTTATTGGGGGGTTTTAAGAAAGTATATTTCACTATGGTTTTAATATCTTTTTTAATATTAACATTAAACCCCATTTGTTCTTTTAGCTTCTGAGAAAATACATTATTACACAAACGCGTCAGAACGCTTTCGATGGCTTCACGTTGGAGGTTATCACTTTTGTTATTCATCTGCTCAACATTTTGATAAATGCTTAAAAGCTGTTTATCTAGTAATGACAAATTATTTTTAATGGAATGCATCATTTCCGTTAATAATTCATCCATTAATAAAAAATTATAATTTTTATACATAATTTTATGTTCGATCTCACTCCAAAACGTATTTACTAAGGACTTGATTTGCAATTCAAAAGGTAAATCAGTATCAGTATCGGTGATAATGCCATCAATGCGAAAAATTTTAAAGCCATTTTTTTGTTTCTGTGGTTGTTGATCAGATAAAAATAATTTGACATTAGGATTTGTCTTATTGTAATGATACCCTTTTTCATCTTGACAACTAAAATATTGCTTTAGTACCTGGTAAATTTCATATTCATCTTGCTGAAAACGACATTCAATTCGGACTCCTATCAAGTCTGATAAATGATAAATGAGTCGCTTGGGATCATTGTATCGCTTATAATACCGTCTCCGTAAAATTTTTTCTTTTAAGCTTTCCTCCCCTTTTACTCGTGTCACAATATTTAAATATTCAATGGATTTTAACTCTAATATTTCTGTAAATTCAATTTCAAGTAATTTCGCGATCATTTCTAAATGCGTTTGTTGTTCTGTTAGGGTAGATAGTGCTTTTTCGATATATTTTAATTCTGCTAATGACATGATGAGTACTGCTACTGACTTCACTTAACCTAATTATGTTTCATAATTCCATTTTAAGTAGCAGACTTTCACCTCACTTTCTATACCGTTAATTATACCACACTCCTCCTAAAGCGAAAAATTATACCTATAATTAATATTTTTACCACATTTGTTCAAGGCCGAAACCGTAGGATTCAATCCTTTCCAAATAAGGACTTTCCATAAAATCTTGCGGTCTCACCACTAAGCTATTTCTGGGATTTAAATCGTAACCAAAATCATTGAAGATTTTCCAGATAAGAGCTGAACAATGAGTCCGATCAGTTGTGGTCCCTGTTGTCAAAATACTGTAGGGAATATCTAAATAATGCTCTGTCGCATGAATGGTTAATTGATCCTGTAATTCTGGATTAGTATCCTTTAACCTTAAGACTTGTACAGTGGGATAATAGTTCCACTTATCTAGCTCTGCCAGCGTAGAATACGTTCCATAACCAAGGGCTTCAATCACAAGGCCTTGTTCTGCATCTACGACCAAGGCTATATGCCCATGGCGATATAATAAAGTAAAGCTTGACTTAGTTATTAAAATGTCACCTTTTTGAACATTTTGCAATTGACGACAAGGTGTCTGCTCTTTTAAATCATTTACGCATCGTTCTTCTGTTGTAATCAATGTTAGAGGCACAGTCGATATCGCTAAGGATTGTGCTAATTCATCACCAGAAAAATCATAAGCATTAGATTTAATATGATATTGAAGCCCCAAAAGCACCATCATTAAGACTATTACAATCACATAATTTATTTTAATCTTCACGGATTTTCCTCCCGTTAGTGTTATTGGTATTTATTATAACATATGATTTCTCTAACTATAAAAGATTTTCAACAACTGAAAAAGGAATTTTTTGTACAAAAAATTCCAATAAGCTTATCTAGGCCTAATTAAGAGCTTGTCACCTTTGACTACTCGAATAAAAATTTCTTTTTCCAAATACAGTTGTTTATATGTTAGAGTGCTTATTTAGGTGATATTCCAAGATTCATACCACAAAATAAACGTCATCAAAGTCCAAATTTTGCGCCCGTTATTTTCTCGACCGAGAGCATGACGATTTAAATAATGCAATGCAATGTCTTGATGAATTAAATGACTACAGCTGGGAGAACTTAAAATAGCTTTTGCTTCATCGTAAAGTTCGTTTTTCAACCATTTAGCTAATGGAACTGGATATCCTTTTTTATGCCCTTCGTACACATGCAAAGGCAAGTAATCTTTAAAAGCTTCTCGAAGTAAAACTTTTGTTTGCCTGCCAGCAATTTTCTCTTTTTGCGTTAGTTCTTTCGCAATTTCTAAAACTTTCTCATCTAAAAATGGAACTCGTAATTCTAATCCATGAGCCATTGTTAATCGATCTGACTTAGTTAAAATATCCCCTTTTAGCCAAGTTTGGATATCAATATTTTGCATTTGACTCAAGGGATCTAAATGACTAGCATGTTTATAAATGGGAGCAGTAATCTCGGTAAAAGGATGTTGTTGATCATAAAACTTTAATAATTTTTCTTTCTCGGCTTCATTAAAAACAAAGGCATTTCCAATATAACGATCTTGAAGTGGCGTACATCCTCGTTCTACAAAATTTTTCCCTTTTATACCCTCTGGCACCTTCTTATTTAAAAAAAGCATAAACTGTTTCATTTTTAAAGGAAGATGCCGAAACAGTCTTAATGCATTTACTTCCCGATAAATACGATAACCTCCAAAGAGTTCATCAGCACCTTCTCCCGAAAGAATCACCTTAACATGCTCACGAGCCTCATGTGCAATTAAATAAATAGCCACACAAGAAGGGTCTGCTACAGGCGTATCTAAAGTATGCACAACTTCTCTCGTCACTCTCATAAATTCTTCAGGTTTTATTTGTCTTGCAATGAGATTGATGCCTAAAATATCTGCCGTTTTTAAAGCATGTTCTATCTCTGTATAACCCGGCTCCTCAAAATCTACTGTAAAAGCTTTTAAATTAGGATTAAAGGCTCGAGCACAAGTTGTAATAATAGTTGAGTCTAACCCGCCTGACAAAAAACAGCCGACCTCCACGTCACTGACTAATTGCTCCTTAACAGATTCCATAATAGCTTTTTGAAGTTGACCTTTCAAAACGTTAGAATGCTCATGTGTTGGAATGAGTTCTACAGTAGCATATCGCTTTATTTGAACCCCTTCACTTTGATTATAAGTCAAGTAGGTTCCTGGTTCAATAACCTGAATTTCTTTTAAAGGAGTGTTAGGTTCAGGAATATATTGAAAAGTAAAATAATGTTGAAGCGCTTCTTCATTAATATAGTCTGCTTTGTAGCTTTGTGATTTAAATATTTTAAGTTCAGAAGTCAATAATAAAATGTTGTCTTGGGTAAAGTAATATAATGGTTTAATCCCAAAGCGGTCACGAACTGCAATTAATTTTTGTAAAGCATGATCGTATAAAACAAGCGAAAACATTCCTCTTAATTGTGACATAAATTCAAGACCTATTAATTTATATAGCGCTAAAATAACTTCAGCTTCGCAATTCGTTTCAAAATAAAAACCTAATTTCTCTAACTGTCTCCGCAGCTGATCATAATTATAAATCTCACCATTAAATAAAAGATGATAGGTTCCATCTTGAGATCGAAACGGTTGTCCACCTTTTTCAATATCTCGAATACTGAGGCGATTGAAGCCTAAAACTAAGTGATCGTTATAAAATATTCGCTGCTCATCTGGCCCTCGATGTGCTAATTTTTCAACTGATTGATGCATAAATTTCATATCTTCAATCGTTATTTTTTCTTTAATTAGTGCCACTAATCCACACATGCATTCTCACCTATTTTCTATGTTTTGATCTCTAAAGCACGTTCAAACATATTAGTAAAATAATTGTTATTTAGTTTTTCTTTTGTAGCTTACTGGAGTCAATTAAATTGAATGTTCAGCTAGTTAAAATAATAGGATATAAATGTAACTTATAAATCAACTATGTCACAGTGTACGAAAGACAGTTATTGATTATGAATATAATTTAAAAATTCTTAAAAATTTTAAGGCTAGCGAAGATATTCTAAAGTAAACATAAAAAAAGTAGCAGTAAACGTTGAGTTACTGCCACAATTTAAATTATTCTAACTTCTGGTTAACTATTGGTTATAGTACCGCCATTTACATGAATGGTAGTCCCAGAAATATACGAGCCATCGGTAGAAGCTAACAACACATAAGCTCCCGCAAGTTCAACGGGTTGCCCCATGCGCTGCAGTGGAACATTAGCTCCAAATTGAGCAACTTTTTGAGGGTCAAAAGAAGCAGGAATTAACGGGGTCCAAATGGGTCCTGGAGCAACGGCGTTAACTCGAATTCCTTTTTTGGCTAAATTCATGGCTAAAGAACGTGTAAATGCCGTTAAAGCTCCTTTAGTTGAGGCATAGTCAAGCAAAGTTTCATTTCCTTCGTATGCGACAACTGAGGTTGTGTTAATGATACAGTCGCCTGTAGTCAAATGTGGAACCACCGCTCTCGTTAAATAAAAAGTTCCAAAGTAATTGACTGCAAAGGTCTGTTGTAAATCTTCATCTTTAATAGCAGTAATCTCGTTTTGAGGGAATTGAACAGCTGCATTATTAACCAGAATGTTAATGTGTTGAAATCGTTCAAGGGTCTTGGAAACAATCTGGTCAGCTAATTGAGGCTTACTAAGATCACCTTCTATTAACAAACATTCACCGTTAAACTGCTCAATGATCGTTTGCGTTTCTTTCGCGTCATCGTATTCACTTGTATAATGAACAATGACGACTTTAGCTCCTTCTTTTGCAAAGGCAACGGAAACAGCTCGTCCAATTCCAGAGTCTCCTCCGGTAATAATGGCCACTTTATCTTTTAGTTTTTGACCTTGACTTAAATAATCAGTGTGTTCAAAAATAGGTCTAGGGTTCATTTTTGATTCAATTCCAGGCTGAGTGGTTTGAGTTTGTGGTGATGCTCCTTTGGGAAATGATTTCGTTTCTTGGCTCATTGACATACCTCCTAATTAATAGCGATGCTTACGTAATTTATAGCCTTACACTTATTTGATGCCTTTTTATAGTCAGGATACGTTAACTAATGGGCAGTAGCACTTTTCTCTAAAGTCAGTAATTAGATAAATATTCTGAATCCTAACCTAATTTCATCTAGTAGAGAATGTCTGCTCAACTACATCTTCGATGATCGTCTTTTAAAAGTTACTTTCAGATTTTTGTTTATCTATGAGGCCATTTTTAAACGACATTGATATTTGCCCAGCGCAACAAAAAATATTTAACCGATAGACAACACGGTTTCTCTTACATCGAAGATGGGATTCATGATGACTCTTTTATTTTTATCCAAACTCATTTATTTTATGAGAAGATCTCGGAGAAATCATGACTTCTTTAGCAGGATAGCTTTTAGCAAAAAGTTGAAGAAAAATCTTAGACATGATATAGTTGTATTAAAGAGTAATTAGGAGGCGTATTCTAATGTTAATTAAAAATTTAGTTGGAATGAGAACAGCTAAAACCGGAATTGCTGTTATCATATCAGCTTATCTCGGTCAAACTTTTTTAGTAACAAACCCTTTTTATGCGGTAATGGGTACTATCTTTGCCATGCAAAATACTGTAAAAAATTCTTTTACCATCGGAAGAAACCGGATATTGGGAACAGTATTAGGAGCCTTTATTGGATTTTTATTTGCCATTTTTAACCTTACCCATCCATTGTTTCATCCTCTATACATTGGACTTGCCATTATATTTACAATCGTTTGTTGTAATGCATTGAAGTTAAGCGGTTCTATTATGATTTCCTTAACCGTCTGTGTTTCCATTATTGTAGGTGATACTGATCGATCTTTACTTGCTTATGCTTTTTTCCGTACCACTGACACATCCATGGGAATTATTGTAAGCTTACTCGTTAATTACTTTATTCTTCAACCTAATTATCTAGGAGATTTAACAGAAGAAATGGAAAAGATAGAAGCTATATCCATTGACTTTGTCAAAAGTATTTTAGTTCACAAAAATTTAAACTTAGATATATTAAACACAGAGTTATCTAGACTAGATGCCGTTTATAAAAATTACTCTGCTGATAGAAAATATAATAAAAATCCAGTATCTAGCCAAAAATTAAAACAAGCCATTGAGGCTTGCCACAATATTTATTTCCATGCTAAATGTATTGTAAATCTAGAAGAAGAGGAAGACTTTACAGATTTAAATCCTGAAAATCGATTGAAAATTATCGAGTTCTTTGCCGAGGGGAATAAAAATGAAATTCAATTAGTCGAGCCCATTGACCCTATTTTTGAATACCATATTCATGAAATGCTGTATCAATTAAAATTTTTAACTAATATAACGGAAGGTTTATCTGAACACTTAGAAAATGAATAGACTCTAACGCCAATTTAAGCAAAAGCTACATTCATTTTTCCCGTAATGATTGAAAAAGATCGTATCAATTAACGCTGACACGATCTTATGACTTTTTTATGAATTAACGTCTATTGACTCATTCAAGTTATATTTATTTGCCACCTATACACTGCTCTCATTTTTTTACGACATATTTTAGCACTATTTAAAGATTTTTAGTTATAGATACTAAATATATAAACTTGATTTATCTAGGTTGAAACCGATTAAAAACATAATCTCGTCTACATCCAGACATTTGTAAAGCAAATGTTAAAGCTTCTTGTTTTGTCTTCCAAGCTACGGAATGACAGATATTCAATGAACCTTCTTGTACAATATAGACACAAATCCAAGGATTAGTGCTATTTGAAACTAAATCTAAATCATCAATATCTAAAATAACTTTGTCTTCTAACTTTAAATTTAAAATATCTTGTGCCAACAAATATTTGTTAACATTAATATCTCCATTTATCCATTGATCTTCAACCGTCATTAGGAGCTGATTAATGAATTCTATCCATTCATATCCTTCAAGTGTTAAATCTAATATAGCAAGAGATAATTTATTCTCAAGATTAAGGTATTGATCATACAGTTCATCACGAACTTTAGATAAATGATGATAACTAATTTTAAACTGATGATAAAGGGGCTTTTCGATTAAAACAATTACATTATTATTAGAAAGTATTTCCAAACAATAATTGAGGACATCATCCATATCTTGCAGACAATTTAACAGATTTTCCTGAATTCTCTCTAACATGAGATCTCCCATTAAATCTCCCCTTTCTTTTAAGCTAAAACATTCCTTTTATGATTGAATTATTATTAACTTACCTTTCTCTAATATATGAGAAATTTTTTATTTTGAGACAAGTTAAAAAGCAAATTTTTGCAAGAAACTTAAAAGAACCTTACTTTTTACAAGCTAAACCTGTTATTCACTCTAATTCTCAAAAAGCCATTGTAAAATTTGGACTAGTTTTAGCAAATTTATCGTCACATAGCAAAAAGCTTTTTATCCCTATGTCTCAAGAAATAATAGAAGCCATTTGAGGAAATTTAATTGAGAAGCAACATTCACCTTGAATTAAACACAGCAATATAAAAAACCTTACAAGCAGTTATTATTAAAGTTTAAAATTCGAGTTAGGCGTAAAAAAAATCTAAAACATCTTCCTAAACAACATTAGAAAAATATTTTAGATTCATACTATTTATCTAGCCCTTGTTTTAACTAAAATGAAGGCAAGCAATTAAAGGTTCTCATAAAGCTCAAGCTCATTGATTTAATGTCACCATCGAGATCATCAAGAGTATCATTCACCCATTTAGAAGGTAAAGGTTGGCAATAAACTTGCCCCACTCCCCCACACATCATGCGATAACCTAGTTGTTTGTAAACACATATTTTTTCAATATAAGCATCAAAACTCTCATGAGCCAACAAAGATTTCAATGCATGGCCAAAAGCAGTTTTTTCACGATTCAAATTGATTTGATACTCTTCTTCTAAAAAGTAGGGAATGACTTCTTTATCTAGTCCTTCTTTTCCAAGGAAGACAAGGCTAGCAATAATCTCTCCTTCCATTTCCTTAGCAGCTTTAAGTTCCATAACTCGCAAACAGCGGCGAGCTTCATGTTGAGCCTCATCTAACGTTTTAGCACTTAGACCAATAGGGATCATAGCTACTTGAAACCAAGAACTAATCTTTAAATTTCTTGTATTCTCTTTAACTTGTTTAGTAAAATATTTAAAACGACTGCGATAAAGTTCATCGCTTTTTTCTTCAGAGCGCCATTCATCAAAAATTAATTTTGTTAATAATACGTCAGCAACAGCTACTAAAATAATTTTGCCATAATTTGAACGAGTATCCCCTTTAACATGATCTACAATTAAACAGCCTAACATTCTTAATTCCTCCACTCTAGACATAGAACTTACCGTATATTGATTATATCATACCCAAACCTTGATTTCTCAAAATTTTTCAAATCAAGCTCTATCTAGCAACGGCATAAACTGAGAATATATGAATGGATTAACATCGGGCTCCAATAAGTGATCGATTCGCTTATGTTTTCACTTCAACACTTCTAAAATTTAATCAATAACTTTAATAATCTTTCCTCGAACTCGCCTGTCTTCTATGCGAACCTGATTTATTCTAAAAGCCACTCTCATTCCCTCTTTGATCTTAAAATAGGTAGGCACAGGACAAATGGCATCTAAATTAGGAGCAATATTAACAAAACAAGCCCATGATTTTACATTTCTTACTAAACCTTGAACGACTGTATGAGGTTTAAAATCCTCTATGTTAATTTTTGATCCACTCTCATATTTTTTGGCTGCTTGTACATAAATCTTTCCATTATGAGCGACCTTTAATAGTTTTACTGCCATCAAGTCTCCTTCTTGATAAATATCGCTAATTTTCGTATAATCACAAGCAAAATCACTATTTCTAATCATGACAGGGGTATCGTCAATGTTTAAATACGCCCCAAAATAAACGAGACGAGAAATAATCCCCTTAAATGTTTTGCCTGATTTCATCTCTTCAATTAAATGATTTCGTTTTTGTTGACAGATTTTTTTACACGAACCGATAGATATCCTCCGTTTATCATCATAATCTATGATTTTGAATTTTATTTTCTTTCCAATATAACCATTTAAATTGCATTTTATATCATCCAGTTCTAACTCTTGACAAGGAATAATAACTTTTTGGCTTTCGCTGTCTAGCCAGATCACATAATCTTTAATGATTAAGTCGTACTGAGCAAGGTAAACAACTCCTTCCAAAATATCTTCCTCTCTGGATACGAAGTTTTTATGCATCAATAAATTCTCCATTTTTAGATATCCCCCCTATTAGATATCGCTCATCAGCAAGCGTTTTTAAATAAAGTATACCAAATTATATTGTAAAAAAATACTATTTTAGGTAAAATTATATTTATTTTACAGAAAAAGTATAGACAAAGAAGATAAAAATTGGGGAGACACCTTAAATCGTGCTCCCCTATTCATATAAATTAGCTCCTTTAATTTTCAGCTAGAGGTTACTTATTAATTATTTTCAACCTGTTTCTGAACGTTATTTATACTAATCAAGTAGATTCCTTCACTACTATGAGCTAACACTAATCCTGCACGCCCAAAGCGTTCTTTGCTCTGTCACTTTCCTTTGAAAAGGATTCTTGAACATGACGAGGATACTTCTTAGCTTTCTGCTTCTTATATAAACTCCATTAATACCACCATCATCAGCTTAAAATCACCATGCATTTCAATTTGATTTACCAAAGTATTATTGCTCAATCCCTTACCATATGGTAAACGACTGAGCGAATAAAACTAGATTAGAACAAAAAAAGTACCGATGGTCAAATCGGTACGCCATGATTAACAAGATAAAAGAAGGATGATGAGGACATACGTTACCCTACTCGTCGTCTTAACCTTATCTTAACAATTATCCAAGTACTGTCTGTTAGAGTAAGAAATAACGATTAGGTTATTTCATTACCGTATTTTATCATTAATTAACTTATTTTGACAATCATTTTAACCAAATATCATTAGATAACTCAATTAAACATTTACGATTTCCACCAATCATCAAAAATAGTAACAGGCAAGTGTCGTTTATGTCTCGTTTTTAAATAGTGATTTTCAATAATTCTTGCTTCTTTTTCAGAAACACTCTTTCCCTCTAAATAATCATCGATTATGTCATAAGAAATGCCCAAAGCGACTTCATCAGCTAATTGAGGGCGATCCTCCTCTAAATCAGCAGTGGGAGTTTTTAAATATAAATGATCAGGACACCCTAGTTCTTTTAGAATTGCTTTTCCTTGTCGTTTATTTAATCGAAAAATCGGACAAATATCAGCTCCACCATCACCATATTTTGTGTAAAAACCAGTTACGGCTTCTGCGCTGTGATCAGTTCCGATTACGGCTAGTGACTTAGCTGCAGCTATGCTGTATTGGACTTCCATCCGATGGCGAGCCTTAATATTGCCCTTCTGATAATCAGTTAGAGGTCTGTCTAATGCATCAGATACATTTTTATAACTCGCGTCAACACTCTCTTGAATATTAATGGTTAGTCGTTCACTTGGCTTAATGAATTCCATGGCATCTTGACAATCTCTTTCATCTTTCTGCTTGCCGTAAGGTAATCGTACTGCTACAAATAAATATGTTTCAGCCCCTAACTCTTTGTTTAACTCATCTACTGCCATTTGTGCTAATTTTCCTGTAAGGGTACTATCTTGACCACCAGAAAGTCCTAAAACATAACCTTTTAAGAAGGAATGTTTCTGTATATAAGCTTTTAAAAAGTTAATACTTTTCCTAATTTCATCTTGCGGATTAATGTTGGCTAAAACACCCATTTCTTTAATAATTTGTTGTTGTAAGTGACTCATTAAGACGCCTCCTTTTGTTTAAAATTGTCTTTTTTATTGTAACATCTTTCCTCGGTTTAATACAATCAACTTTTTTTCAAATGATAGGTGTAAAAGATAGACTTTCTAGCATCCAGGTGTGAACACTAGCTCATTCAAAACTAATAATATCTAGCCTATTATTTAACTTGTCCAGTTGAGGGATAAAACAATTCCCATATCACTTGAAGTCCCTATTTATATCTAGCTTCTCATAAATCATTTTTATAAGTTTATTAGCACCACTTGTCTTTTTTTTACCACCTCAAACTTCCACTATATTCCAAAAACTCTTTTATTGGGTTGCATAGACTCAAATAACAACACAATTTCTAATTTCTGTAAGTTTTTTTCATTTAACCTATTCAAAAGATGCTTCAATACCAAAAATTTCATTTTAATTTTACTTTCACTTAATAAAAGTAAAAAAAATATGTATTTTTGCTTGATTTTTAAGCATTTGCTCGCTATAATACCTATTAATACCTTTTTAATTCTTACGTCGTATGACTGACTTAAATTATAAAAGCGATTAAGAGTATTAATAAGGTAAAAGGAGGAAACAAAATGTTTAAAAGGAGAAAAAACAAATTAGTACTTACAGCATCTATTTTAATGGGCGCTCTCTTAGTTACTGCGTGCGGATCAGATAGTACTGGCAATTCAGGTAGTGGTTCTACCAATTTACCTACTGAATTAGTCGTTGCCCAAAGGGCTATTCCAGTTTCACTAGACCCACACGCCTCAAATGACAGCCCATCTGCCATCGTGAACGGGCAGATCTATGAAACGTTGGTTTATCAAGATGAAGAACTACAACTTCACCCTTCCTTAGCAGAAAGTTGGACCTCTATTGATGAATTAACTTATGAGTTTAAAATTAGAGAAAATGTTTATTTTCATAATGAAGAGGAACTAAAAGCTTCCGACGTAGCATTTACCCTACTCAGAGCTTTAGAGTCTTCACATGTGTCTCATATTGTAGGACAAATTAATCCTGATTCAATTGAAGTCATGGATGATTATACAATCCGAGTTGCAACGCTTGAACCATATGCCCCATTTTTAGCGCATTTAGCTCATCCAGCTACTAGCATATTAAATGAAACAGCGGTGACGGAAGCCGAAGATGCAGGTATTGTTTATGGGACAGGTGCGGAAGTAGTTGGAACAGGACCTTGGGTTTTTGATGATTGGAGTGTTCGAGATACCGTTCGCCTCGTTAGAAATGAAGACTATCATGGCGAAAAAGCGAAACTAGAACGTCTCACCATGAGATCTGTTCAAGAAGCTTCAAGCCGAACGCTAGAGCTAGAAACAAATACTGTTCAAATTGCTTTAGAAATTATCCCAGCTGATGTTGAGCGCGTTCAAAACGAGCCTGACCTATCTTTAATCAAACAACAAGAATTACGAACCAATTACCTTGGATTTAACACGGAAATTGCTCCTTTTAATGATGAAAGAGTTCGCCAAGCGATTAATTATGCTATCGATGTTGATACCATTATTGAAACAGCATTTGAAGGGGTTGGAACAGCGGCTATCGGACCTATTAGTCCAAACGTGAACGGGGTCAATCCTGACTTAGAGGGTTATCCATATGATATAGAACGAGCAAGAGAACTACTTGCTGAAGCTGGATACGCAAATGGGTTAGACAGAGAAGTTGAAATTTGGACAGATACAGATGCCACTCGCATAAGTATCGCCACGATTATACGAAATCAATTAGAACAATTAGGTATAGATGCCTCTATCAACCAAATGGAGTGGGGTGCTTATTTAGATGCCACGGCTGAAGGTCAACATGATATGTTCCTTCTCGGTTGGACAACAGTTACTGGAGATGCTGATTACGGGTTATATTCATTATTTCATTCTTCGGAGTTTGGTGCCGGTGGAAATCGAACATTTTATGCAAATAGTCGCGTCGATGAATTACTGGATTTAGCAAGAGCAACAGCGGATGATGACGAACGCGAAGCTTATTATCATGAAGTTCAAGAACTTATTCTTGAAGAGGCGCCTTGGGTTCCAATTAACGTGAGTGAATCAACAATTGGTCTTCAAAACAATGTTAAAGGATTCGTTGCTAATCCTAATAACCATCACAAATTTAGTCAAGTTTATTTTGAATAAGAACAGCAAAAAAGAGGATGAGCAGAAAATGCTAAATCCTCTTTTTTATCTGTTATCGATCTTTAAATAAGCTAAGACAGCAATAGCAGAAGTAATATTCGTCGCTACAGGAATATCATATACATCACACAAACGAAGTAAGGCATTAACATCTGGTTCATGAGGTTGTGCGGTTAAAGGATCCCGTAAGAAAAAGATCGCATTTAACTCTCCCTTTGGAATTAACGCGCCTATTTCTTGATCTCCACCCAGCGGTCCCGAATGAAAGCGATGAATAGCCAAAGACGTATTTCTCATAATTTGCTCTCCAGTTGTACCTGTTGCAACCAGTTCAAACTTTTGAAATGCTGATTCGTTATCTTTAACAAAATTTGCTAGTTTATCTTTTTTCTGATCATGAGCAATTAATGCAATCCTCATATAACCCTCTCCTTCTACAAACTGAACAAATGGTTTAATGGAGACTATTTAGCTTCAGCGTCTATGAATAGATCATATCAGATTTTTAGACCAATTTAAAGTTAAATATGGCTATTATTACTAATATAAACGCGGGGGAAAAGCATGAAATTCTGCAGTTAATTAGCTATATTAATAACACTACTCTATTTTAAAACAATAAAAAAAACATAAATTTAGCTGACTTAAATGCTAAATTTATGTTTTTTTACTATTTTGCTACTTCTTCGATAATAGCAACTACCATTTCTGATACTTTGATCAGTTCACTTATGGGCATTTTTTCATTAGTCGTATGAATCTCTTGATAACCCACTGCTAAATTAACAGTTGGAACTCCAAATCCCGAGAAAATGTTAGCATCACTTCCGCCTCCACTTTTTAAAAGTCGTGACGGTCGATTAATCTTTTTAGCAGCTCGCTTTGCTACTTCAACGACTTGGTCTCCATCACCTAATTTATAGCCAGCGTATATAACTTCTACTGAAACAGCGGCAGTTCCACCCATTTCTGTTGCTGTAGTTTCAAAAGCTTCTTTCATAAGCTGGGCTTGCTTTTCCATCTTTTCTGGAACAAGAGCTCGAGTTTCAGCCACTACCTCCACATAATCACAGACTATATTAGTCGCCGTTCCTCCATGGATACTCCCTATATTAGCAGTTAATTCATCATCAATACGACCTAACGGCATTTTAGCAATGGCGTTTGCAGCAATTGTAATAGCAGAAACTCCTTTTTCAGGAGCTACGCCAGCATGAGCAGTCTGTCCATAAATTTTAGCGGTTAATTTTGCTTGTGTTGGGGCTGCCACTATCAGATCCCCAACTGGTCCATCGCTATCAATGGCGTAACCAAATTCAGCTTTTAACCATTTAGGGTCCATGGCTCGAGAACCAACCAATCCTATTTCCTCACTAACAGTTAAAATAAATTGAATATCTCCGTGTGCCATTTTGTTTTCTTTTATGACACGAACAGCTTCTAATAAAGCAGCAATCCCCGCTTTATCATCTGCTCCTAAAACAGTAGTTCCATCTGTTTCAATCACATCACCTTTAATAGAAGGTTTTACACCGTTCCCAGGAGTAACTGTATCCACGTGACAAGTGAAGTAAATAGGAGAAACTCCTTCTTTATTCCCTTTGATTGTACAAATTAAATTTCCAGCCTCTTGACCGGTTTTTATAGTAGAGTTATCTTCAATCACGTCTACTCCTAAAGCAACTAATTTTTCTGTTAAAATTTTGACTATTTTGGCTTCATGCTTAGATTCTGAATCGATTTGAACTAATTCCATAAATTCATCGATTAAACGTTTTTTATTAATCATGATTATCCCTCCGTAACAATTATGATACCATATTCTTACCTATTTTTCTAATCAGTTTTACAAAACAAACGTTACTCTTAATAAAAGATTGCTATTAACTAAAACAATAAGTTGTTCAATTGTGATAACCTTCATGCCTATTACTTTTCTTTTGGTGAAAATAGAATAAAAAAAGCTAAATCTGGCAAAATAAAAATAAAAATATGATAAAGAGGTTTTAAACTATGAATTTAAGAACAATCAGCATCAATCAACTCATGACTTTAATGATTTTATTTTTAGTAGCATCGACCATGTTATTTAATATTTCAGTGGATGCCGGTCAAAATATTTGGGTTGTTTTAATCATAAGCAGTCTTATCTTTGTTCTTTTATTTGCTTTTTATTATCGGCTTAGTCAGCTAAATCATTTCAAAGGTTTACCCGATATTTTTAAAAGTTGTTTTGGGCAACATTTAGGTTCACTTTGTACATTAGTTTATGGCCTTTTGTTTTTTACTCGCTGTATCATGGTTTCCAATGGTCTAACAGACATGATTCAACAAACTTTAATGCTTGGATCCAGTCAGAGGTTGAGCGTTACCATGTTATTATTAGCAGTCAGCTTTGCCTGTTTATATGGCTTTAAAATCATTGGCCGCGTGTCTGAAATTTTCTTTTTTATATTAATCTTTTGTTTAATTCCCTTTTTTTCTACTGTTTTTTCAACTGGCGTTTTCAAACTTTATAACCTGACCCCTGTTCTCGCAGAAGGAATGACTGGAATCGAGAAAGATATTTTTAGAATCGTATTTTTTCCATACGGGGAACTCCTTGTGTTTTTAATGTTTTTTCAATATGTGGCTAATAAAGATAAAAAACATATTTTTAAACGTAGTTATGTGGCTATTTTTATCTCGACGTTAATAATGATTGCTGTGGGAAGTACAACTGTCGGTATTTTAGGTGCTGATTTAACACGAAATTTTAATTTTCCTTTTTACAATGCCATGCAATTAGCTGGCCTGAGAGGCTTTTTAGAACGACTGGATCCGTTAGCCGCCATTATTGTGGTCCTCACAAGCTTTATGAAAGCAACAATCTACCTTTATGCAGCCGTTTTATCCTTTCAATCCTTAAGTAAAAAATTTAATTATAAAAAAGTGCTCGTGCTCGTTGCAATTACCATTATCATCATAGCACCTTACATTAGACTGGAACAATCTAAATCTTTTCATCTCTACACGTTTCCTTTTATAGTGTTGCCTATTTTTGAAATCGGCATTCCACTGATAGCCTGGGTGATTAGTGAAATTAAGTCTTATAAAGCAAACCAAAAGACTGTGCCTCTAAATCATTAAATCACTTAATTTATGTAAAAAAACGTCTGCTTGTTTAACCTCACCAAAACCGTAACTAGCAAAGAAAAAAGGAATATCATTAGCTTTTGTCGCTTGTAAATCCCCATCGGTGTCGCCTACATAAATAGGTGCTTGTAAGTGATTTCGTTCCATAATTAAACTAATATTTTGCGCTTTATCCAAGCCTGTATTTCCAGGACATTCAAAGTCTTCAAAATAGGATTCTAGCTTGTAATAAGCTAAAAAACTTTCAATATATCCCGCTTGACAATTGCTCACAATAAAGAGGCGATGCGTCTTGATTAGTGAAGCTAAAATAGCTTCCAGAGGCTCATATAAGTCTCCACCGTTCGCTCGTATATAATGATTTTCATGAGCAATACATGCCTCCATTAAATGCTTTTTTTCTTTATCAGTTAAGGTAGGAAATAAAATATCTGCAATTAAGTCAAATTTTAATCCTAAAACTCGCTGTAAGTCCTCAGCTGTAATCAGTTCATCCTTAAAGCCTTGCTTCTCGATTACCTCATTCCAAGTTTTTAAGCAAACGGCTGTTGGATCCCATAGAGTTCCATCTAAATCAAAAATAATAGCATCATACTGTTTATTCATCTTTTCACAACTCCTATTCCTTTTCATTCATTATGATTATAATCCATTTAAGGAAGAATAGGTAGATATTTAAGCTGAAAATTAATATCATCGGGAGATTTTAAGTAAAGAAATGTTCCTAACACACTTGTTTCAGGTTGGATTAGAACAGAATTGCTTGTAGGTTCATGCTCAATCCAAGATTTTGCTGGAGCTATTACTGTTCCTTTCTCATCTATGATATACAAATGCTCGGGATTAAATATAAAGGATTCTTTTAACTGATTAGTCAGCATGATGTCTAACTGTACATAGGTGGAATCAATAACTTCTCGCTCCTGAACCTCCAAGAATAAGTGGTTAGAGAAATTGGTTGGGGTAGCCTGATATACCGCTAATTTCTCATTAGTGTTTCCATCAAAAAAAATAAAGGCCGAAACAGAAGGCGCGGTTATTTCTCCG
>Ga0153980_1000461_pt1 | contig 18708 bp, 24 predicted proteins | sample TSGA064MetaG_FD_104722 | JGI IMG/M metagenome (GOLD analysis project Ga0153980, IMG submission 104722) | Attine ant fungus gardens microbial communities from Georgia, USA - TSGA064 MetaG | ecosystem: Host-associated > Fungi > Mycelium > Unclassified | place: USA: Georgia, Magnolia Springs State... | reverse complement strand
TTAAATTAAATTTGAGAAAAGATAATAAATTTAATGTAAAACTATTACACTTTTAATTTTTTTTGAACGATTAAGGGGATCCTAGAATATTCCTGAATACTTATTTTTCATCAAGATATACTAGATATCCTTCAAAATCATCATCCAAATTCTTCAGAACTTTTGCCTCTTCCATTTTTTTAATCAAAGCATCTATAAAGAATCCTTTTTCAAAAAACTGACGGTGGATTCCCGGGAGAAGTTCCAGGAAATAATCCATCCCGATTTTATTGTTGTGGAGGTCCATTTTGGTTTCCAGAGGTTGATTGGGAAACAATTCTTCATGTAAATCCGTGATCTTTTTACAGAAATCCACAGCATTCTCCGGAGAAGATATTTTACTGCAGTACATGATGATAAAACAGCACCATAGAGCGTGTCTGAATGCATTTCCTATACCATTCGTAGAAGCCGTTTTAGGGAAACGCTTCTGGGCGATCGTGAAAGCCTGAATAGTGGCATAAAAGCTTAACAATGAAAAAAGAGGATGGGGAAGCACTAAGGATAAAAGACGCATAATCTTTTTAAAACTCATGCTCCGGATGGTATTGAAAAATATTTTAAAAGTCCTCATAAATAAAAATCTCTCCCTAATTAGAGAGAGATTGTATCGTTTTTGTTACAAATGTTATGCCTTTACAGCTAATAAATTTACTGTTTTAGCCACAGTATCTTTAATTTCAGTTCTTTTAACGATGAAATCCACAAATCCTTTTTCCTGCAGGAATTCTGAGGTCTGGAATCCTTCCGGGAGATCTCTACCAATGGTTTCACGGATCACTCTTGGGCCTGCAAAACCGATTAAGGCTTTAGGTTCAGCCATGATGATATCTGCTGTCATAGCGAAAGAAGCAGTAATTCCTCCAAAAGTAGGGTCGCATAAGTAAGCAATATATAAAAGACCTGCTTCTGAAAGCTGAGCTAATTTTGCCTGTACTTTTGCCAGCTGCATCAAAGAATAGGTTGCTTCCTGCATTCTTGCTCCTCCGGACTGACAGATGATCATGTACGGAAGTTTTTTCGCGATACAGTAATCAACTGCTCTTCTTATTTTTTCACCCATCACAGAGCCTAAAGATCCACCGATAAAAGCAAAATCCATACAAGACACTACCATTTCGGTTCCTTTTACGGTTCCTACTGCATTTCTGATAGAATCTGTGAGTTTTGTTTTTGCTTTTACTTCTTTTAAACGATCAGCATAAGGCTTTGTATCTTTGAAGTTGAGGATGTCTATACTTTCAACATTAGCATCCAGTTCAGTGAACTTGCCTTCATCAAAAAGGATATCAAAAAACTCTGCACTTCCTATTCTTACATGAAATCCATCTTCAGGAGAAACATAGTTGTTTTTCTTTAGTTCTTCATGCTCCACAACCTTTCCTGAAGGAGTTTGGTGCCAAAGACCTTTGGGAACATCCTTTTTTTCATCAGTAGAAGTGGTAATGTTTTTTGCTTTTCTTTTAAACCAGTCGAATGCCATTTTGTATGTATTATTGTATAGTGTAGAATGTAAAATGTATAAAGATGAAAGCGTTGAAATTACTTTTTACTTTATACATTTTACCTTTTACAAATTTTATTTTAAAGTATTTACGTTATTTAAATCTTCAAACGCTTTAACCAATCTCGTAGAGAAAGTTTCTTCACCTTTTCTTACCCAGTTTCTTGGGTCATAGAATTTTTTGTTAGGTTTTTCTTCTCCTTCAGGGTTTCCGATTTGAGATCTTAAATAATCGATATTGTTCACCATATAGTCTCTGATTCCTTCTGTATAAGCGAACTGAAGGTCTGTATCGATGTTCATTTTGATAACACCGTAATCAATCGCCTCTCTGATTTCTTCTATGGTTGAACCGGAACCTCCGTGGAATACGAAGTTGATAGGTTTTGCAGCTGTTCCGAATTTCTCCTGAACAAATTTCTGAGAGTTATCTAAGATTTTTGGAGTAAGAACTACGTTTCCAGGCTTGTAAACACCGTGTACATTACCGAAAGCGGCTGCAATCGTAAAGTTATCAGAAATAGCTTTTAACTTTTCGTAAGTATATGCTACATCTTCAGGCTGCGTATATAATTTAGAATTGTCAACATCAGAATTGTCAACTCCATCTTCTTCACCTCCTGTTACACCGATCTCAACTTCCAAAGTCATTTGCATTTTAGCCATTCTTTCGAAATATTCAGCAGAAACCTCAAGGTTTTCCTCTAAAGATTCCTCAGAAAGGTCAAGCATATGAGAAGAATAAAGAGATTTCCCTGTCTGCTTGAAAAATTCTTCATTAGCATCCATCAATCCGTCGATCCAAGGCAATAATTTCTTTGCACAGTGGTCTGTATGTAAAATTACAGTTGCTCCGTAAGCTTCTGCAAGAGTATGAATATGTTTTGCACCTGCAATTGCTCCTAAAATAGCAGATTTCTGACCGTCATTACTTAGTCCTTTTCCTGCGTTGAAAGAAGCTCCACCGTTAGAAAACTGGATGATAACAGGAGAATTCAATTTCGCTGCAGTTTCCATAACAGCATTTACATTGCTTGAACCAATTACGTTTACTGCAGGCAATGCAAATTTATTTTCTTTAGCATATTGGAAAATATCCGTAACTAACTGACCTGTGGCAACTCCTGCCGGAAAAATTCTGCTCATGTTTTACTTTTTAGTATATATTATTAGGCGTTTTTAAAATTCGTGTAAAGGTATGAAATTTTGCTCAATTGCTAATTTCTTTTGTCTCTCCCCCAAAGTAGTTTCTGGCGGATGGTTTCATAGAAACTCAGGTGGTTGGGCTGTACCAGAAGAATCTGGAAACTGGCTTTTTTAACGATGATCTCTTTGTCTGTTTCTATATGTATTAACCTTGAATCTAAAGAAAGGGAATATTGTGGTACTCTGCTTTCCACTTTAAATTTTATTTCCACTCTGTCGTTCACCACCAAAGGTCTTACGTTCAAATTGTGGGGAGCAATTGGAGTGATGACAAAATTTTCGTTGTTCGGAGAAATGATCGGTCCGCCGCAGCTTAAAGAATATGCTGTGGATCCGGTAGGAGTAGAGACGATAACACCATCTCCCCAGAATACATTAAGGAATTCGTCATTAATATAAGAGTCTACCGTGATCATCGAGGTAGTTTCTTTTCGGGAAACGGTCACATCATTTAAGGCATACGGGAAAAACTCATCTGACCTAGGGGATACGACTTCAATAACAGCACGGCGGCTGGTTTTTACATCTCCTTTTAAGATCGCATCCAGTTCTTTGAATGCTTCTTCTTTGGTGAAACTCGCCAAAAATCCTAATCTCCCGGTATTGACACCGACAATAGGAATTTCAAGATCTTCGATGAAGGTTAAAGAGTTCACAATCGTTCCGTCTCCTCCAAAAGTGAAGAAAAGATCCACTTCTTTGTCTATAAGATCCTGTTTACAGTTGAAAGTCTCAAAAATTTTTGAAAACTGCAGGGCTTCAGCCATCTCATCATACAAAACAGATTTTACGCCCCGGCTTTCCAGCTCTGAAACAAATTTGCTTAAATATAAAAAAGTATCGAGATCTTTTTTCTGAGAATATATAGCTGCCTTCATTGTTTATATTTCTATGAATTTTTGGAAAAAACCGAACCGATCCTTAAAGAGATCCGTTTTCTCATCAGAATAGTATTTTTCAACAATTCTATAATCGTATCTGTCAAATGTTTCATCAATAGAACCCAGATTTTCATTGCTTATTTTTATCGTCACATGAATGACTTCATCAGACATAAAACTGATAAAAGCGCCATAAAATTTAGAATTATTACTCTCCACAATATTGGCAATTTCGGTCATTGAATATTTTTTCACCGGAGTTTCCACCGTAAGCATAGCACCTGTTTCGGAAAACAGGGGATAGCGGGACAGGTCCTGAAAAACATCTTCACATCCGATATATCCCAGATACTTTTCACTCTTGTTGATTACCGGAATAATATTGGAGTTGAAGGTATAAAAAAGGCGAATGCTGTCCATGATATTATTATCTTCAAGAATAGCAAACCGCTCGATCTGGTGTTCCAGATTCTTTAAAGTTCCTTCAGCTTCATCCAGAAATTCCTTGGCAATAGCTCCGTAAAAGTGGTGGGATTTTTTAATGAAAATATGAGAATATCCAAAGTCTTCTAAGGTATCCCTTGCTGATTCTATTGAGTCAGTCAAGCTAAAACACGGGAAATCTTTTGAGATATAGTCCTTGATAAACATTGTGCTAATTTATAAAAAATTAAATGAAACTTTTTCTGAAAACATACTTTTTTTTTTGGAAAAAAAGAAAAAAATGATTTTAAAATTTGTTCGTGACAAAAAATAAAGTATCTTTGTCGCCTTTCATTTTTACTTTTTATTAGATTTATTTCAAACTGCACTGTCTATTAGACATATGCAGTTTTTTTATTTTAGGGCTTTCGCAAACTCCCACATCACAATTCCGCCGCATACACTCACGTTTAAAGAGTGCTTGGTTCCTAATTGTGGAATTTCCAGAAATACATCGATGTTTGGGAGTGCTTCATCACTGATTCCTTCTACTTCATTTCCTAAAATCAAAGCATATTTTTTCTCTTTGTCAATCGTGAAATCAGTGATCAACTGGCTGTTGGTCGTCTGTTCTACGCCTACAATTTCATAGCCCCGGCTTTTTAAATCGCTGATGGCTGTGTTAATGTCATTTTCATGCACCCAGTCTACACTTTCTGTAGCTCCAAGCGCTGCTTTGTGGATTTCTCTGTGCGGAGGTACCGGAGTAATTCCGCAGAGGATTATTTTTTCAATCAGAAAAGCGTCTGCTGTTCTGAAAGTAGCACCCACATTGTGCATGCTTCTTATATTATCTAAAATGATGACTAACGGAACCTTCTCAGTTTTCTTAAATGTTTCTACATCTATCCTGTTCAGTTCTTCCAATTTTAGTTTGTGTACCAATGTATTATTTTGTTGAGATTAATTTTCCGTCTTTGTAAACTTCTGTCTTTTCAATGCTTCCATCTTCGCGGTAGTGTACACGGGTTCCGTCTCTTTTATCATTTACGAATTCCGTTTCTCTCTGGATTTTCCCGGATGGATAAAGAACTTTCCATTTCCCTGTAGCCATACCGTTTTGATAATATCCAACCTGTTTCACCGATTTTCCATCTTCATGAAAAAGTTTACTTTCGCCCTCCAATTTACCGAATTTATAATTAGAAATCTCGGTTACTGTACCGGAAGGAGTATAAAATGTTGCCGTAGAACTGTTGTCATAGATGTCTTTCTGTCCATTTTTATAAACTTCTTTAGATTGTAAGACGCCGTTATTATCGTAATAAGTCCATTCTTTTACTTTATATCCTTTCTTATATTCTCCTTTAGCCTGGATTTTTCCATTTTCATAATAAAAAACAGCATCACCCTCCAGCTTGCCTTTTTTCCAGTCGGCGATTTCTTTCACCTGCCCATTATCAAAGAAATGTTTGCAGGTTCCTTCCTGTAATCCGTCTTTAAAGCCACAGGGTTTCTGTGCGTACGCCCATGCAGATGCGGAGAAGAGCATCAAAAAAATGTATTTCATAGGTTTTTTTTATTCAAAAATAGCAAAATACTTATATTTGGCTAAAATATATGCTATGAAAAAAATATCCATTGTCATGATGCTGGTATTTGCTTTTATTTTTTCAAAAGCTCAGAATACATACTATCCACAAGCTTTTTTCGATAAAAAGCTGGCCCAGCAGATGATCGGTTTTGGAAACTCTACGATTGAAGGAGTCGCTTCTACAAAACAAAAAAACAATTTTGGAATTAAACCTCTTCTTGGCGAAAAGCACTATGCTCCGAAAGGAACCGTAGTGATGCTTTTTCCGGTAACGCCTTATTTTGAAGAGTTTTATGACATGAGAAAGAAGTATGAAAGTAAAAAAACAACCGTTTATATGTCTGAAGAGGCTTTTAAATACCGGATAGAAGCATTGACAGATGATCACGGACGGTTCAAGTTTGAAAAACTGAAACCAGGAAAATATTATCTGGAAACCATTGTCAATTTTACCGCCACAGCCAGTTATCAAAAACAAACCGGGCAGTCGGATGCCTACAATGCCTATAGAGGGTATCTGTATTCTACCCCGATATACCAGACCTTCTTCTACGGATATTCTTCCGGAAACAGAGAAAGTAAATTTGTCGAAATAAAACAGGATGGCGAACTCAAAGAAATCAAGCTTTAGGCTTGGTTTTTATTTTTTAAGCCCATGATCTGGTGTACATTTTTTTCAATATTTTGAGCCAAAGCTTCCATTGGAATGTCATTTTCATCATTGTTAAAGGGATCTTCAATCTCTTCAGCGATCAGTTCCAGACTCATTAACACATAATAAACAAAAACCGTCAGGGGAATCATAAAAAGCCCGATGTTGATGACGTAGGCAATAGGAAGAGCAAAAACATACAGAATAATAAACTTCTTGATAAACGATGAATAAGAATAGGGGATAGGTGTGTTTTTAATCCTCTCGCAGCCTCCGCATACATCCAGAAAACCGGAAAGCTGGGTGTCTAAATACACCATTTCAATATCTGAAATCTTACCTTCTTTCTTTAATTGATTCAGTTTGTGGGTTAAAAGAATAACAATTTCAGTAGGACCATGATGTTTCAGTGATTTTTCAATCTCGGAATAGTCTTCATCCAATGCCAGTCTGGTGGATTCTTTCGATAAATGCTTTGCCAAAAAGTGAGGATAGAATTTGAGGTATCTTGCAATCTGCTCCATATGCTGGCGGTCATCTGTTAAAATGTTGCTGATTTTTACTGCAAAATTTCGGGTATCATTCACCAGTTTACCCCACAGCTTTCTTCCTTCCCACCACCGGTCGTAAGCCGTATTGGTTCTGAAAACCAATAATAAAGAAAGCACAAATCCCAACAAAGAATGAATCATTCCTACATTGCTCACTCCTGATTTTGAAGTGAGGTGAAGATATTCTACTTCTAAATACTGAATGCCCCAGGAATATAACCCTACAAGAATCATGCTTGGGAAAAGGATTTTTAAAGTATCACTTTTATGTAGGCTGAAAAGGATTTTTAGGAAATGTTTGGTGTTATAGGCTCTCATAAATTTTGTTCGTCCTACAAAGATAATTTTTTCGTTTTATCCTCACTTTATGGGAACCCGTAAAATTTATGTCCATGATACTATTTATTTTGTCATAAAATTGATACCATGGGTTATTATAGAAAAGGACATTTTAAGAAAAACGGAACCTGGGTGAGCGGGCATTATGTAAGTACTTTTGGCGGAAGGAAAAATTCTAAAAAAAGCCCGCCGGGATGTGTGGTTATTATATTAGGAGGAATGATTTCACTATTATTTTATTTTTTGCATTAAAATAAGGTGATGTACTGATGTGTAATTTTAAATTAATTTTCAAAGTCTATATTGGCGATGGAAAATAATTTGATGTTGAAATTTTTATAACTTTTGAAAAAAAGCTATTTTTATTTCGCATTAAATCAAAAAAAATGATTCTCAAAAAGGTAGATGTTGTCAGTGATATCAGTAAAGAAGACTTTCAGAAAAATTATTTTAAGAAAAAGAAACCGTTGCTGATCAAGAATTTTGCGGCCCGCTGGGATGCTTTTGACAAATGGAATCTTGCCTATATCCGTGAAAAAGCAGGCGAACAGGAAGTACCGTTATACGATAATAAACCTGCCAGTGCTTCAAAAAGTTCGGATGAACCGGTGGCGCGTATGAAGATGAAAGAGTATATAGACACCATTAAGAGCAAGCCATCCGATCTGCGTATTTTCTTTTACATCATTACGGATCGTCTTCCGGAGCTGTTGAAGAACTTTACCTATCCTGATCTGGGCATCCGATTTTTTAAACGTCTTCCTACCTTGTTTTTTGGGGGAAGTGAGGCGCATGTTTTGATGCATTATGATGTGGACCTGGGAGATTTTCTTCATATTCATTTCGAAGGGAAGAAGAGGATTTTGCTGTTTGATCAGAAACAGTCAGCATTTTTATATAAAGTACCGCTTTCAGTTCATACCGTTTACGATGTGGATTATGAAAACCCTGATTACGAAAAGTTCCCGGCGTTACAATATGCTGAAGGCTATGAAATTTTCATGGAACATGGAGATGCTCTTTTTATTCCGGGAGCATTCTGGCATTTCAACCGGTACCTGGAGCCAGGTTTTTCTCTTTCTCTCCGTGCGCTGCCCAATAAGCCGAAAGTTTTCGTCAATATGCTGTACCATGTTTTCATTATGAGATATACCGATAAAATTTTACGTAAACTGGGCAAAGAAAACTGGGTGAACTATAAACAGAAATGGGCTTACGAAAAAAGCAACGAAGCTTTAGAAAAACACCTGAAGACTAAAAATTGATCCTATTTTATTCATTAATAAGTCCGAAAATTTTAGCGTCTACGAATTTCCCTTTTTCAAAAAAATAATCACGCATAGTCCCTTCTTCTTTAAAGTATAGTGATTGAAGTAATTTTTCTGAAGAAATATTGGCAGGATCAATAAATGCTTCCACACGGTGCAGGCTCATTCTTTCAAAACCGAATGTCAAAATAGGAAGAATGGCTTCTTTCATGTATGATTGATTCCAGAATGCAGGATTAAGCTCATAACCGATCTCTGCTTTAAAGTGCTCCTGATGCCAGTTATGATATCCGCAGGTTCCAATTACTTTCTTTTCAGATTTTAGCTCCAGTGCCCAACGGAATCCTTTTCCTTTTTCAAATTCATTATTAAAGTGAATAATGATATTGTTAGCATCTTCCAGTGCTTTAAATGTTTCCAGATCATAATATTCCATCACTTTATCCTGAGAAAAATATTCAAACAGATCTTCAGCATCATGATGGGTAAGCTGTCTTAAAATAAGCCTTTCGGTTTCTAAGATGGGATAAGTCATCGTTTCTATTTTACTGAAAAGTACGATAATTATTTTGTCGGTGAAATACAAAGGGCCGGAAAATCCTGATTTGCAGAGGGAAGATAAATTTCTAAACAATTTTTTAACCCTGATTTTATTTTCTAAATTTGGGGTTCATTTTTTATTATGGCAAAAGCAGCGAAGAAAGAAACCCCGTTAATGACACAGTACAATACCATCAAGGCGAAATATCCTGATGCGCTGCTATTATTCAGGGTTGGGGATTTTTATGAAACTTTTGGGCAGGATGCCGTCAGAACTTCTCAGATTCTGGGGATTGTACTTACCAAAAGAGCCAATGGAGACGGGCATATAGAGCTTGCTGGATTTCCGCATCACTCCGTGGATTCTTACCTTCCAAAATTGGTAAGGGCCGGGATGAGGGTAGCGATCTGTGATCAGCTGGAAGATCCAAAAACGGTGAAAGGAATTGTGAAAAGGGGAGTTACGGAATTGGTGACCCCTGGAGTAACATTCAATGACCAGGTATTAAATTCCAAAAAGAACAATTTCCTGCTTTCCCTGCACAAAGAAAAAGAGAAATTCGGAATGGCCCTGGTGGATATTTCCACCGGAGAATTTTTAGTAAGTGAAGGAAATCTGGATAAGCTGCTGCACATCGTCCATACGTTTGATCCAAGTGAAATCATTTATCAGAGAAGTGTTCAGATTCCGGAGCAGCTTAAGAACAAAAGTGCTTTTAAGCTGGAAGACTGGGCGTTTCAGTACAATTTTGCCTACGAAAAACTGACGGGGCATTTCAAGACGAATTCTTTAAAAGGCTTTGGAATTGAAAATCTTTCGCAGGCGATAACCGCAGCAGGGGCTATTTTTGCTTATCTGGTAGAAGATACCCATCATAATCTGCTGGCACACATTACCAAACTTCAGATTATTCCGCAGGAAGATTACCTGATGATGGATAATTTCACGTTACGCAATTTAGAGATTGTGTACCCGAGCAATCCACAGGGAAAATCGCTGCTTGATATTATCGATAAAACCTCGACTCCGATGGGAGGAAGGTTATTGAGAAGAAGAATTATTCTTCCCTTAAAATCTGTTGCCGAAATTGGAAGAAGACTTTCGTTAATTGATTTCCTGAATGAAAATGACAGCCTGAAATATGAAATTTCCCAGTTGTTAAAGTCCATTTCCGACCTGGATCGTTTAATGGGAAAACTGGCTGCTGAAAAGATCTCACCTAAAGAATTGGGGTATCTACGCCAAAGTTTGATTAACATCAGTAAAATTAAGGCTTTACTGCATACGCATGCAAATGTACTGGCCTGGCTGGAACCTTTATATGATCTGGAAGAGCTGATCAAACAGTTAGAGACTTGTCTTAATGATGAACTTCCCGTAAATATTTCAAAAGGAAACGTAATTAAAGAAGGGATTTCCGAAGAGCTTGACAGGCTCAGAGGTCTTCAAAGCAAAGGACGCGGCTTCCTGGATGAGATGTGCCAGAGAGAAATAGAAAGAACGGGGATTTCCAGTCTTAAAATTGATTTCAATAATGTTTTCGGGTATTATATAGAAGTCCGGAATACCCATAAAGATAAGGTTCCAAGTGACTGGCTGAGAAAGCAAACCCTTGTGAATGCTGAACGCTACATTACCGAAGAATTAAAAGAATACGAAAGTCAGATTCTGGGCGCTGAAGAGAAAATTGGAGTACTGGAAAACCAGCTTTACAGAAATGTATGTGCTGAAACGCTGGTGTACATGGATCAGATCCAGGAAAATTCAAGTATTATCGCACAGCTTGATGTAGCGGCGGGATTCTCTGACCTGGCGGTTTCTGAAAGTTATACCAGACCGGTTTTAAATGACGGCTATGCAATTGATCTGAAAGAAGCCAGACATCCGATCATTGAAAATGCACTTCCGTTAGGAGAAAAATATATTCCAAATGATATCTTTTTAGATAAAGATACCCAGCAGATTATCATGGTTACCGGACCCAACATGGCCGGTAAATCGGCAATTCTGCGTCAGACGGCAATTGTGTGTCTATTGGCGCAGATCGGAAGTTTTGTGCCTGCAAAACATGCTGAAATAGGCATGCTTGATAAGATTTTTACCAGAGTAGGAGCTACCGATAATATTTCTGCCGGAGAGTCTACTTTTATGGTAGAAATGAATGAAGCTGCAAATATTTTGAACAATATTTCAGAGCGCAGCTTAATTCTGTTGGATGAAATCGGTCGTGGAACATCAACCTATGACGGGGTTTCTATTGCATGGGCCATTGCAGAATACCTGCACCAGCATCCTACACAGTCCAAAACACTGTTTGCTACCCATTATCACGAGCTGAATGAGATGACAGTGAATTTTGACAGAGTGAAAAACTTCCACGTCTCTATTCAGGAAAATAAAGGAAATATCATTTTCATGAGAAAACTGATTCCCGGGGGAAGTGAGCATAGTTTCGGTATTCATGTTGCCAAACTTGCGGGAATGCCTGCAAAAGTAATCAACAGAGCGAATGAAATTCTTAAAACCCTCGAAGCAAGCCGTACACAGGGCACAAGTTCTTCAGAAACCATCAAAAGAGTGACCGAAGAAAACATGCAGCTTTCCTTCTTTCAGCTAGATGATCCGGTATTGGAAAACATCCGGGAAGAACTGACCAAAATAGATATCAATACCCTGACTCCGATAGAAGCTTTAATGAAGCTTAATTCCATTAAAAAGATGATCGGAAAATAAATAATAAAGAGAGCTGAAAGGCTCTCTTTTTGTATCGTTAAATTATATTAGTAACAGGTACCGCCAGAAGTGAAGATTCCTGCATACCTTCACCGCCGGGAGTCATACAGATGCATTCCATAACGCAGTCGCGGGCGGAACCTCCATTAATTGCTTTTAATTCTTTTTTTCGTTAATTTCTTTTTCTAATTAATTTTTCCATGATAAGAATATCGAGTTTAGTCAGATCAAAATAAACATTGGTCTCAATAATTCCAATGTTTACGAGTAAAACGATCACTAAATTTACGTGAATGGAAGATTGGGAAAAAACAAAAACGAAAGTGAAAAGCTTTCGTTTAGTATTGTGAAGATTGTATTTCCGGTTAGTTATTTAGCAGCAGACCCCTTTTGGGTTGCACGTTCCAATATAAGGTTCACCGGGTCCGGTAGAAAAACAAAGACATTCCATAAGGCAGTCTGTATCATTTCCTCCGTTGATTTCCTTTAATTCTTTTTTGGTTAATTTTTTTCTCTGGATGTTTACCTTTTTCATAATGAATTGTTTTAATTAATGTTGGTTAATCTGTTTTTATTAACAGCAGTATCCATCCTGTTCACCAGGAACTCCGTATCTTTCTTCTCCTGTTTCTCTGTCAAAACAGCTTACTACTCTTGGGCAGACCGGTTTTTTACCGCCACTAATTTCTTTCAATTCGTTCTTCGTTAATTTTCTCTTTTGAATGGTTGATGTTTTCATGATTAAAATTTTTAATTTGGTAATACTAAATTACATTTTTATTTCAATATGTCAATTGAATGTGATTAATTTTAAAAATAAATCAACATAAACTGTATTAAGCTAAATAAATCCACTCCGGGTAAAAGCTTTTTACTAATTTTGAGTATGAAGAATTTCTTTAGTTTATTATTTCTACTTGTGTGCTTCAGTATTTCTAAAGCGCAGCAGGCAGCAGTTGTTTCTGTAAAATACGAAGAGCTGGAAAAACGTATTCAGCAGGAAAAAGACAAGTTTCTTGTGGTCAACTTCTGGTCGACAACCTGTGGACCCTGTGTAAAAGAACTCCCTCATTTTATGGAGGTGAATAATAAATATGCAGGCAATCCTAAATTTAAAATGATCTTAGTATCACTGGACAGATTGGCGGATACGGAAAAAGTGGTTAAATTCATTAAAAATAAAAACCTGACGGCTGAGGTTATTTTACTGGATGATATCAAAAGAATGAATACCTGGATTCCAAGGTTTAATAAAGACTGGGACGGAAATATTCCGGTAACGATCTTCTACAAAAACGGACAGAAAGTTTATTTCAACGATGGCGAAATGAGCAAGGAAGATCTTGAAAAAGTAGTGGAACAAAATTTATAATACAATATCTTATGAAAAACCTGAAAATATTGCTGGCCGCTTTTATCTGCGGCTTAGGCTTTTTGAGTTTTACCACAATAAATCATGGTAAAACCGTTTCTCATGGCAACACCAATACCGCAAAAGGCTATGAAATAGGTGATGCGGCTGCAGATTTTAAACTGAAAAACGTAGATGGGAAAATGGTTTCTCTCAGCGATTTTAAGACCGCTAAAGGCTTTATTGTGATATTCACGTGCAACCATTGCCCATACGCTAAAAAGTATGAAGAAAGGATCATAGAGCTTGATAAAAAATATAAAGAACAGGGCTATCCGGTGATTGCCATTAACCCGAATGACCCAAACATACAGGCAGAAGATGGCTATCAGGAGATGATCGAAAGAGCTGCACAAAGAGGATTTACTTTCCCGTATTTAGTAGATGAAGGACAAAAGGTTTATCCGCAGTATGGCGCGACAAAAACACCGCATGTATTTGTGCTTCAGAAAGAAAACGGAAAGAATATCGTAAAGTATATCGGAGCTATCGACAACAATTATGAAAACCCGAATGATGTTTCAGAATATTATGTTCAGGATGCTGTAAATGCTTTAATAGAAGGGAAACCTGTGAAAATGACAAAAACTGTTGCAATCGGATGCACGGTGAAAGTAAAGAAATAATATCTTTGTATCATAACTTATAGATCAGCATTCATTGAATGCTGATTTTTTATGCCAGATCTATGAAATTACAATTCAGCTTACAATATCTTCTTCTAACGGTTCTGATTTTCCTGGTTGAAGTCTTAATTGCCACAGTGCTAAAGGATATTTTCTTTGTAAGAGCCTATCTTGGAGATGTCATCGTGGTGATGCTCCTGTACACTTTTGTGAAGAGTTTTGCTTCTGTGAATAATCAAAAACTTATTCTGGGAATTCTTGTTTTTTCCTGTCTGGTAGAATTTGCGCAGTATTTTAATATTGCAGAAAAACTAGGCTTCCGTCCGGGAAGCCTAATGTATATTGTGATTGGAAATTCTTTTTCCTGGATTGATATTCTGTGCTATGCAGCCGGATGTTTTATCCTTTATCTTTGGGTAAAATACAGTGAATCAATACAATTGAAAAAGCTCACTGAAGAATAAAGGGTTGATTCATTGTATTCTTACTTAGTTACCTTCCGAAACTGTCATACTTATCTTGTGCATATTGTATAAAACGGTTCAGCAGGACTACATTTTCCTTTTCCATGGGAGTAAGGTCTTTATCTACATTGTTAGAAACCGGAATATACCAATCCGTACGTTCAAAGAAATTTCTGAATGTTTCTTTTTTAAAGGAATATCCATGCCTTGCAAATACTGCATTTTTAATAATCTCCAGGTCCAGTTTTCTTAAATTTTTCAGTTCTTTTTCGGTGAGTTTCTGTTTAGAAGCATTGATCTTAAAGATAGCATCAGACGCAAACCTGTTCTTAGAAGCTTTGTAGGTTTCTGTTTTTCCGGTTTCTTCATCAGTATATTTTTCTGTAACGCTTTTAGGATTCGTCCAGTCTACCAGATCTGAATTTTCATCCAGCATGAAGTTGGGGTTGTATACAAATTCTTTCTTTATTAATTTTAACGTTTTCAAAGGTGATTTTACAGCTGATTTATTGAAGGCGTTCCAGTTTCCGGTTAGGCTGTCATTATTTAATTTAACCTCAAATCTTCCGTCAGTTTTATTATTTCCAGGCTCATCCAGAACAAAAGATTTTGAAGTTTCATTAAAAACACCTCGAAACGGGCGCTGATTGCCACCTACAATACTTTGACCGTAAACGCTGTCTTTCGTAATTCTGTTAATTTTTAAAGAAATTTTCTTGTAGATTTCACCTTCATATTCTTCGCCATCTTCAGAGGTAACCATACCTTTTCCTGCAAAATCTCCCATGTAAATTCCATAATATTCTTTATAGATTTCAGGAACGATAACCGAATCTTTTTTTGCAGTAAGAGAATCCTTCCCAGTGTTACTGATTTTTCCATCTTTTTTACAGCTGATCAAAGCAACAGCCAATAAAGAAATGAGCGTGTAATTTAAAATTTTCATATATGTTTTTTTGTAATTAGATATTCAACGACAAGAAGGTTGGGGATCCAGCCCAGCCAGGCAATGATTTGGTAGACATCCATAGGATTGGGATGGAATAAGTATACAATAATAACTTTCCACATCCTTAAAGTGATGGCAGAAAGCGTTAATGCAAAACTCCGCCACATCCACTGTTTATGTTGTGGAAATTTTTTCTGCCGTGCCAGTTGGTAAGCCTTATAGGTAGAAAACCACCATAAGCAGCCTAATATGACAAATGAAATCTTCGATAAAATTCCACCATTAGCAAAAATACCCATATAAATTCCTGAAGGTGCAGCCAGCACTAAAATTAAGAAAATATATAGTTTGCCCAAGTTTTTATGGAAGTTTTTTAACCCAAAATCCTTTTTCAGAATGGCTAAAAATCCAAAAAGCAGAACAAAAATACTGGTATATACATGGGTGTAGAAAAAATAAAGATATTCCGGCCTGTGTTCCACTTCGGTCTGCTTGATCATCAGAAAGCTTACATTGGGATTGAAAGGAATATATTCCAGGGTAATGGAAAGCATAAGGCAAAAGAAATATCCGAATCCTAAAATGAGAAGGATTTTAAAGAGAACAGCAATATTTCTTCTGACTGAAAACATTTTAATTATCAAAATTAACAATGAAAGGAAGGGTATACCAGGTCTCTACAGGACTTCCTTTGTATTCTCCTGGAGTCCATTTGGTTTTCATAGACTTCATCACTCTTTCAACCTCTTTATTCATGGTTTCGTTGCTCCCTGTAATAGAAATTTTTTCTATTTCACCCTGAGCATTAACAGAGAACTTTGCATTAGCTCGTACCTGCCCAGTACCATTGATTCGTTTGATATTTATTTTTTGAGACACTTCCCTCATAAATATATTAATCCCTCTGGGATATTCTGCTTGTTTAGGCTCGTCAGAAGCATGGGTGTCTGTAGAATGACTCTCAGAAGGCGGACTTTCTGTTTCCTTTACCTGAGAGAAGACAAGTACAGATCCAAGACATAAAATGAATGCTAATAGTTTTTTCATGGTTTTAATTTATAAGCGGTTAGGGGCCCGTATTTTAAATATTTAAATTCATAGGAATGTGGTACGTTGCTTTTACTGCTTGCCCATTTTTAGTAGCAGGTTTCCATTTAGTCTTTAAAGTTTTTATAACGCGATCCATCTCTTTATTCAGTGCAGGATTATTTCCCGTTGTTGAAACAGAACTTATACTCCCATCGGGATTGATATCAAAGGTTGTTACTGATTTGAATTTTCCGGACTTCGTGAATGTAGAAGACTTTATTTCTTTACTTATATACATTCTGATGGCAGGTATTCCGCCAGGAAATTCTGCAGGAGTATATATTGTATCATTTATTTTAGATTCCGATAATAATTGAGCTGGTTTTTGCTGTTCTTCTTGTTGTACTGTTTGAGAAAAAATAAGTTGTGATCCTAAGAGAAAAATAACTAGCGATATTGTTTTCATAGCTGTTTTTTTAATAATATTATAAACTATTCAGATCCTGTGCAATCAACCATGCTTCACTCCAGCAAGCCTGGAAATTAAACCCTCCGGTTACAGCATCAATATTCAAAACCTCACCTGCAATATAAAAATTAGGAAGAATTTTTGAAGACATGTTTTTAAAGTTAATTTCCTTTAAATCAATGCCTCCGGCGGTAACAAATTCATCTTTAAATGTGGACTTTCCTGTCACTTTAAGCTTCTTTTTGCATAGGTTTTCCAGAATGGTCTGTGTTTCTTTTCCGGAAACATTAGCAATCTGTTTGTTGAGGTCCACTTTTGAAATTTCAAGAACCTTATGCCAGAACCGGTTGGTAATATCAAACATTTTAGACTGACCGATCGTTTTCTTGGGGTTACTTAATTTGGCATTTTGAAATAGTTCTTCTGCCTCATCTATCGTTTTTACAACGAAATTGACTTCAATTTCAACCTGATATTTCAGTTGGGCCAGGCTTATCGCTTCCCAGGCTGAAATTTTCAACACGGCAGGCCCGGAAAGCCCCCAATGAGTAATCAGAAGCGGTCCGCTTTCTTCCGTTTTTAATGATGGAATAGAAACTTCAGCATTTTCAAAACTTGTTCCCGGTAATTCTTTTAATAAATCATCTTTGATATTAAAGGTAAAAAGCGAGGGAACAAGGGGCACAATGGTGTGGCCTAAATTTTCTGCAATTTTTAATGATTTTGGAGAGCTTCCGGTTGTGTAAACAATGTAATCTGCTGAAAAATCTCCTAAACTGGTTACCACAAGATATTTTTCATCCTGCTTTTTAATTTCTTTGACGGAGCATTTCGTTTTTACCTCTACATTTTTATGCTGGATCTCTTTCTGAAACGTATTGATAATCGTCTGTGAAGAATTGCTTTCCGGAAAGGTTCTGTTATCGCTTTCTATTTTTAACGGAACATTGCGCTGATCAAACCATTCCATGGTATCACCAGGCTGGAATTTTGTGAAAACACTCAATAGTTCTTTGTTGCCACGCGGATAAAACTGCACCAGTTCTTTAGGATCGAAGCAGGCATGAGTTACATTGCAGCGTCCGCCTCCGGAAATTTTTACTTTCTGAAGGACATCCGAGTTCTGTTCAAGGATGGTAATTTTATATTTCTTTTCGTCAAGGTTTGATGCACAGAAAAATCCTGCCGCACCTCCTCCAATAATGATAATTTGCTTCATACGTACGGTAATCTTATGCTGAAGATTATTTTTCCAAAAGTACAATTTTTATAAACCATCTTATTTGAGTATTTTTGAAGAATATAATTTAATTATTCTAAAAACGATTTTTAAATGACTTTCTACCATACCTTCGAAGTGCGTTGGAGCGATCTTGATGCCAACAAGCACCTAGCCAATTCATCATATGTCCAGTACTGCGCTCAGGCCAGGATGGCGTTCATGACTAAAGAAAAAATGGGCGTTACCCAGCTCAGCAGATGGGGAATCGGGCCGGTGATGCTGCACGAAAGATATTCTTTTTTCAAGGAAATCTATGCGGACCAGACCGTAATTGTAAGTGTAGAAATAGACGGATGCTCAGAAGATTCTTCGATCTACCGTTTCCTGCATAAATTTTATACCCCTGATGGCGTACACTGTGCAACATCAGAAGCAACAGGAGTGTGGATCGACATGATGCTGAGAAAAATGACGAATCCGCCGGATGATGTTGTAGAAGCGATGGATAAGTATAAAACTCCTGAAACGGTAGTGTTATCCAAAGAGGATTTTAAGAAATTCCCTTTCCATCCTCATAATATCGATCCAGAAGCGTTCACAAAATAGTTAAAGACTTACAATTCAGTGTATAATGTCTTGAGTACATTGTAAGCTGAGTATTTTACCCAAAAAGAAATTATATGTTTGAAGATAAATCTCAGGAATTAACACCCATCTCTAAATTAGGAGAATTTGGACTGATTAAGCATTTAACAGAACATTTTCCTCTCTCTAATGAATCTTCGGAGCTTGGAGTGGGAGATGATG
>Ga0153980_1000460_pt1 | contig 18711 bp, 16 predicted proteins | sample TSGA064MetaG_FD_104722 | JGI IMG/M metagenome (GOLD analysis project Ga0153980, IMG submission 104722) | Attine ant fungus gardens microbial communities from Georgia, USA - TSGA064 MetaG | ecosystem: Host-associated > Fungi > Mycelium > Unclassified | place: USA: Georgia, Magnolia Springs State... | reverse complement strand
TAATTTGTTTAGTCTGATAGTTAATATACTGAATGTCATTTTTTATTTAATATTAAAAAAACTATCTATAAATGTTTTTTTATATTAACTTTTATACTGTATTAGAAAATATTCTTAAATTCCAATATAATTTAGTTAAGAAAATACTATACTTGTACAAGCAAGCTTTTACCTGCACATTATTTCAAAGCATATTATATCATTACATGAAAGAAACAATGTAACTTTTTTATGATTTGTAGGCCCTAATGAATTTTAATTTTTACTATATTAAATTAATTTTAAACACTATCTTATAACTATTATTTTTTTTGCATTATTAAAAAAATAATTATATTTATTGACATCTTTATCATCCTTAGTTTGTATTTTTATTTGAAAATTATTTCTAATATTTTCATCATAAGATAAGTATTCTTGACGACTCACATTTTCAAATTTCGCATTTTTGACTTCAATATTTCCTGTCGGTTTAATAAGATCCATTCCTTTTTCTGACCCTACTCTAAAACTAATACCAAGTTCCCCATAAATAGCTTTAAAATTATTAACACTTATTGTACCTATATCATTATTCTTACCATATAAATTTCCTAGAACAAATAAGAAACCATGGGTTTTATTATTAAATGAAATAATATCATTAAAATATAAATTCTTAATAATATTTGTATTAACATCTGGTTCAATATCAATTCCTGCAGTAGGAGGTGTTCCATCAGTATTTGAAACTACAAATTTATTTGCCTTTACATTTTGAGCTGATATGATTGACATTCCATTTCTTCTATTATTATCCAGCAGGGCTTTGGTAATAATAACATTGTTATTAATCATGCTATGAGTGACCGGCGACATACCTAAAAAAATCCCATCTCCCCAGCATTCAGTTACCGTAGGAGCATATATAAGGATATTATCTGTACCCCTAATTGAAATCCCCATTCCCCATTCTCCATCATTTGCTGTGTGTGTGTAGCGCTCTCCTTTTATATTAGCAAAAAAAATTTTTACATTTTTAACATCATGGATCCTAAGTATCTCATATTGTGCAAGTTCATTAGGTATAAGTATTAATTTTGAACCTTTTTCAAAAAATAAGGTTGAATTTGACCCTACACTCAAACCATTTTTATTAATTAATATCGGAAAACTGGGGAAAACAACATTTTTGTATTTTTTTAATACTTCCTGGACTTCTTTTGTGTAATCTACCGTACCATTTTTCACATAATTTTTGGGCAACATTTTTTCTAGGTAGTATAAATCAGATAGTGTTTTTTTTATACTGTCCCTTTCTTTATTTGTCACTGTAACCATTTTGGCATAAGTATGTGGCAAATCTTTATAGCTTTTATTTTGCCCAGCCGAATTACATGAAAAAAATAAAGAGATTATAGCCAGATAATATAATTTTCTTGTTTCCATTTTGTGTTAATTTTTTATTAATAACAATAACATCTCTTTTAATCGTAAAGATATTTTGTATTTTTTCAAAAGTTTAATTTTCTCTATTCTGGACACGGTGTCAGATGTTAAAATATTATATATTTTTAATAATTCATTGTTTGGAAATTTTTTACTGAGAGTTTGTAAAAAAACTTTATCCTTATAAAGATAAAACTTTTTTATCTTGAAATTTTTTTTAATTTTTTTAAAAATAGATTGGCTCCCAATTAAATTACCCCCATGTTGTCTATAGTACATAGTAGAGGAATCAATATAAATTCTTTGTCCTACTATCTCAGAAACTATGTGAAAATATCTATCATGAATATAGACATTATCAGGAAACGGTAACAATATTTCTTTGAGTTTATTGTTGATCATTACTGAAGCACCTTGTACAAAATAATGAAATAAACTATCTTCTAATCCTTTCTTGTTGGAAACTTCGTTTAAAAATTGATATTGTATATTTAACTTGTCATCTGTAACATAGCAGTTGGAGTGAATTAGTGTTGGAATTTCAGAATTAGTATAGTTGTCTATGAAAATTTGTATTTTATTTTCCAACCAATAATCATCCTGATCACTAAAAAAAATAACATCTGCATCTGAAAAATTCAACAATTTCTCTATTGATTTTACTAATCCATTATTATTACCCTCCTTATTTTCTAATACAACCACTCTTGGATCTCTGCTCTGAAAATATTTGACAATTTCAAGAGTTTTATCGCTACTTCCATCATCTCTGATAAGCAACTTAATATTTTTATAAGTTTGGTTAAGAATACTTTCTATCTGATCTTTTAAAAAAAGGTCACCATTATAGGTAGGTAATAATACATTGACAGAAATATCTTCCTTCATTATATATGATTTTTGATAATATTTGCATATTTTTCTCCCCAAACTTGGTAAGAATATGCTTGTTCAACTCTTTGTCTGGATTTCTCTCCCATTTTCAAACAAGTATCGTGATTACTTAATAAAAAGTCAAGATTACTGAACCAATCCTCCTCATTATAAGCAACATATCCATTAATTTTATTTTCAATTATTTCTTTATTTGCAGGAAGGTCAGAGCCAATAACTGGCAAACCACTTGCCATATATTGAATAAGCTTAAATCCACATTTCCCATTTTCCCAATATGTTTTTGTTAATGGCATAACTCCGATGGTACTTGAAGCTAATTCCATATTTTCTGTTTCAGCACTCCAAGGAATATTATTAACTTTAATCTTATTATTAAGTTCAATTTTTCCACCAATAATTTTTAATACAAAATTATGCTTTTCAGAAAGCCGAACAAGTACTCCTTCTAATATTTTAAGATACTTGACCGTAGATGGCGATCCTATCCAAACTAATGATAGTTCTTTTTTTTCCAAATTATGTATAGGATATTTATCGATATCGATTACGGTAGGAAGATAGATTAGATTTCCTTTAAATTCAGAAAGATACCAATGATTACCAACCGTTACAAAACGTGCTAAACTTACTAATTTAGGTATTTTAAACTGTTTAGATGTGTTTTGGTAGTTTGCAGATATATTATCATCAAAATCTAGACTGAAAGATTTCATTTTTTTCACAAAGAAATAATCTAATCCAAAATTAAAGTGAGGGAAAAGTTCTGCTTCAATAACTATATGATCATATTTTGAAATATTAAAAAGTAAAAATAAAAATCTTTTAAAAATATAAAAAATAGCAAGTAAATTCTTTTTGATTCGATTTCCAGAATAAAGACTGTCTATATAATCATCTCCAAGTAGTGGCATATATTTAACTATAATACCATTCTTAAGAAAGTAATCTTTATAATTAAAAGACCTATATCTGGAGCTGGCTCCTTTTTGAGAATATTTAGTAAGAAATAGTACTTTAATATTACATTCCATAAAATCTGTTGTTTGAAAATGTTCTTTCAATAATCTTCATATACTCACCATTATTAAGCATTAAGAAAGTAATATAAAAAGTTATAATTGCCCAGATATAAACCCCGTATTTTAACAAAAATCTACTAATAATTTTAGACTTTACTTTCTCATTATATCCATAATACAATAATATTGATATATAAATATAACTCAAGATAGAAAGGTTCATTGTAATTCTAGAAAAATCCCTTATGAAGTATTGAAAGAATAATAAATAATTTGAAAACATAATTAATTCCATAAAAAGCGGTATATTTTTTTTATACTTAATATGTACTTTATTCTCTATGAAAGACTTATTTTTATTATAATGGTTAATTACAAAATTATTAATTAGAAAAAAAGGAAGAAACAGACCAACTGTCCCTAAATATGTAGTGGTTCCTTCTAAATATGATCCATACTTAGGATTAATAGAAATCACTATAACACTTGCTACACTTTTGGGTATGCTAGTTAAAATAAATGCCCCAGTTAAAATTATTATATTACTTTTTTTCAAATTTTTGAAAAAAGAGAACTTCCTTATTAGAATGAAAACTAACATTATTAATAATGAAAAGTGGCATAAAACTGATATTATATACAATAAATAAAATAATATTTTATTTTTATTAAAAAATTGTAACGAAATAAAAAAAATAGCTGATGCTAAAAAAACCCTTATTTGCGTTATATCAGGAAAAAAAGGAATAATATAGAAAATTGACAGTACAAATACTGGAGTTGGTGAACTTTTTTTTATAAAATAAAGAAAAGGGATCATAATTAATATACCATACATCAAAATAAAATCCTCAAAGTCCCCCCCTCTATTCTTTACAATTTCTATGAGGAATATATGAATTGGTTCTAAAGCATTTCTTACATAAGCTTCATCAATAAAATCAAATTGTAACTTATAACTTTCAAGATCTGGAGCCCATGAATTATATGCTTGAATTACAATAAAAATAATAGCAGTACAATAGAAAAAAACATTTTTGATTCTATTCCTCTCAAAAACGCTTTCAAAAAAACCTAAAATCAGTATTAATAAAAAAATAATATAATACATCAGCTTTATATATTTTTAAAATAGTCTAACATTTTAGAAGATACTTCGTGCCATTTAAAAATCTGAATATCTTGGTAAGCCTTATTTACTTTTCCACTAATTTCGCTATTAATCAGTGCATACACTTCATCCTCGATCGCCTCTGAATTTTTAACTGGGACCACCCAAGCATTACTTTCATCAGCAGGAAGATAACCAGTAGTAATGACAGGAATTTTACATGCCATTGCTTCAATAACGGGATAATGTACCGCTTGTAACTGAAGTGTTCCAGCACATATATAAATGTCTAAACTATTGTAATATTTTGCTAATTCACTATCTCCCTTAGGAATTACCAGTGTAATACCTTCCTCATTTGCTAATTTAGCATCACCAAATGCTACATGTAATTCTACATTATCACCTAACTTTTTTCTTATATTTTTAAATGCCTCAACAATATAAGTAGTTCCTTTATACTCTTCTAATCTTCCAATTGTACCCAGTATAATTTTTTCATTTTTTTCTTTCTCTTCAGGCTTAAAATTATCTAAATCAAGCCCTGGAAAAACATACATATCTGTTTTTATTTCTTTAAAATCTCTATACATTGGAGCATTAACAATAATATTAAGTCCCAACTTATATGATTTACGGCTGATAATTTTATATAATTTATCTTTGAAAGAATTTCTATAATAATATTCAGGTTCATATGCCTGTACATAATAAAACTTTTTAGCCTTAATCGAAGATTTTTTAACAGGTCCAGCTGTAAAGCTGTGGTTTGCTAAAATAACGTCTCCTTCCATTTTATCTAATGCCTTTTTTAAAGATTTTCTTAGACTTAATGCACCTAATTTAGGAGCAGGATATTCTATATCTTGAGTTCCACTCAGAACGCCTTCATTATTATAATAAACCAACTTTGCTGACGTCGGAAAATAAGGTTTATTCGTTTTTTTATGAACTAAAAAAACTACTTCCTCTCCCATTTCTATCCAAAAATTTGCTAGTTGTGAAAGGACTCTCCATCCACCTGCATTTCCAAAACCACCTACTAATGGAATAATTATTTTCATATCTTGTATTATTTTTTTGAAAAGATTAAATTTTTAAAAATAAAAAGCATTACCACAAAATATAAAAAATAATTGAGACAATAAGATTGTGTCGCTCCAATAACCCCATTAAGATTGATAAAAAAATATGAAAACAGTATAAATATAATAGAAAAAGCAATTTCTGTTATAATATAAATTTTTGTCATTGATTTTGCTACCATGATAAAGGCTAATATCCAACTCATTATTTTGAAAAAATCACCTAAAAGTTGCCAAAAAAATAAATTCTTCATAGAATAAAAGTCCTTGGTAAATAGAATATTTATAACTATATCTTTACACAGATATACAAGTATTAGACTAAAAAAAATTAAAGGAGTCACCAATTTATATGTCTTTAAAACTTCTTTTCTGAGTAATGCTGTATCTTTAATTTCTGAAAGTTTAGGCAAATAATATACTCCAAAAGTTGTTGTAAAAAATACCATATACAAATTAGAAATCCTATTCATTCCTTCCCAGTATCCAGCAGTATCTATAGAAAACTTATTAATTAAATAACCTCTAATCATTAATTGTGATACAGGCACTGTAACTACAGAAACTATAGCCATTAAAGAATATGAAAGATATTTTTTTACAATAACTTTATCCCACTTTCCAAAAAGATAACCCCGATTAAACCAAAAATATTTTCTCACAAAAAAGAATGTTACAAATAACACTACACTTTGATAAGTAACATTTGCTATAAGAGCACCTTCCAGATGATACTCTAAAACAAGATAAACTGTAAATATTAAACCTATAATACTTGTAAGAATGTTTACTACGACAAATTTTCTAAATTCTTTTAACCCATTCAGTATGGAAAGAAAAAAATTATTAAGTGACATCAGTATTAAACTTGCTCCAAGAAAAATAAAAACATAATAATACTTTGGATTAAGGAAAATCCATTCACTTAATTGATTACAAAATAATATAATTAAAATTCCAAAGAAAAGCGATAAAGAAACAGTTATTCTAAAGCCATTACCTAAAAATTTCTTAAGCGTTGAATCATCTTCTTTAAATTCTGAAACATATTTTACAACTCCATTATTAATTCCACCAGCTCCTAATGTTGTAAATATTGATGTGAAATTCTGTAGCTGCCCTATTAAAGCAATTCCGCTTGGGCCAATTATCGAGGCTACAATTTTAACACTTATGTATCCTGTCAATAATTTTATAATTGTTGATAAGCTAGTAAAAGAAAAAACTTTGACTAAATCGCTAGAAGTTATTTTTTTTAATTTTTCTAGCATTTATAAGCATTAATTATATTAATTACAGTGGAAATTTCTTCTTTAGTCATAACAGGACTAATCGGCAGACTTAATACCTGCTGGTGCATCTTCTCGCTGACAGGCAAAGTGAGATTATTCCATTCCTGATATGCTTTCTGCTGATGAGGCGGAATGGGATAATGAATAATGGTTTGTACTCCCTTTTCTGTTAAGTAAGCTTGAAATTGATCTCTAGTTTCAGTTCTAATCACAAAAACATGCCATACATGCTCCTTTTCATCTTCAGGGTATTCCGGAAGAATTATTACCGGATTGGTAATTTCATTAATGAAACGTTTAGCTATAGTTCTTCTGGCTTCATTTTCTGTGTCAATATACTTTAGTTTTATATCTAAAACAGCAGCCTGAATCTCATCCAACCTTGAATTCAATCCTTTATAAATATTAACATATTTTTGGTTTGAACCATAGTTTGCTAATGCTCTGATTGCTTTTGCCAAATCATCATCATTGGTTGTAACCGCACCAGCATCTCCTAAAGCCCCTAAATTTTTTCCTGGATAAAAACTAAATCCAGCAGCATCACCAAGATTTCCGGCTTTTAAACCATTCCATTCGGCTCCGATTGCTTGGGCATTATCTTCAATGATTTTTAAATTATGTTTATCTGCAATTTCCTTCAAGTGGTCTGAAAAAACAACTCTACCCTGAAGATGAACAATAAGAATACTTTTCGTTTTAGGGGTAATCTTTTCTTCAATTTTCGAAATGTCGATGTTGTATGTATTAATTTCAGGTTCTACTAAAATAGGTATTAATCCATTATCAGAAATGGCAAGAATAGAAGCTATATAAGTATTGGATGGAACAATAACTTCATCTCCGATATTCATAATTCCTAATTCTATATAGCCACGCAAAATGAGACGTAAAGCATCAAGACCGTTTGCCACCCCTATAGAATGTTTTGCTCCAATATATGCAGTAAGATTTTGTTCAAAATTAGCAAGTTCTTTTCCCATAAGATACCATCCAGAGCGGAATACATCTATAAGTTTGGTTTCAATTTGCTGTTGATATTGCAAATTGATTTTCTGTAAATCTAAAAATTTAATCATGGGTCTTTGTGTATAAAATTTCTCCTTTATCATTAATAACGCCTCTTTGTTTGGCTGGATTTCCAAACCACACAGTATTGGCAGGTACATTTTTTGTTACTATGCTTCCTGCACCAATTAAAGCATTTTTACCAATCGTATTTCCAGCAACAATAGTTGAGTTTGCTCCAATTGAAGCTCCTTTTTCCACAATCGTTTTGCTGAATTGCACCGGATATTGTTTAGAGCGAGGAATCAGGTCATTTGTAAAAGTCACATTAGGTCCAATGAATACATTATCTTCTAAAGTCACACCGTCCCAAACTTGTACTCCTGGTTTTATCGTAACATTATCTCCAATAAAAACATCATTTTCAATAAAAACATTACAATTTATATTGCAGTTGCTTCCAATTTGTGCACCTTTTAGAACTATACAAAACTGCCAAATAAAAGTGTCTTTTCCGATATTTTCGGTCTGAACATCCGCCAGATTATGTATTTTATAATTCATTTTGTATTTTTAAAAAAGTCTCATAATTTCTCACATAATCTTCCTCTTTATAGTGATGAGAAGCTAACACCAAACAAATTGCTCCTGAAGAAAAATTAATTTCTGAAGCCCAGATTCCCGGCGGAATATGTAATCCTATATCGGGGCGATTAAGAAAAACTTGTCTTTTAAATTTTCCATCATCTAATGAAACTTCAAAACTTCCACTAGTGGCAATTAGAAATTGATGACATTCTTTATGGGAATGTGCACCTCTGCTTTCTCCGCCTGCAATATCATACAGATAAAAAACTCTTTTTACATCAAAAGGGAATGAAGAATTATTATCCACTACAGTTAGATTACCTTCTTCAAAATTGATTTTTCCTAAATCAATTACACTACAATCAAATACAGATAGATTATTTTTCATTGATTAAAGTTTTAAATTCTTCAAAATTTCTTATATAATCATCAGGATTATAGGATTTATCTGAAACGATAAGAGCAAGAGAATTCGTTGAGAAATTCTCTAGTCTCCGCCAGTACATTTTTGGAATATAAAGTCCGTAATATGATCTATTTAAAGAAAATATTTTTTCTTCTTTCCCATCATGGATAATCACATCAAAACTTCCTGAAAGAGCTATAATAAACTCTTGTTGTTCCCGAAATGCGTGGCTTCCCCTTACTCCACCTCCCGGAACATCATAAATCCAATAGGTTCTTTGGATTTCAAACGGAATGTTAGAAGGATATTGAAAAAAGGACAAATTTCCTCTTTTATCATATATCTTTGGAAGTTCAATTATTTTTGGAATCATAAATATTATTATAATTTTTTATCTGACTGCTTTAAGATGCCTTTTACATCGTATACTACCGCATTTTCTTTTTTCAGACTTACCATATCCAATTCTAAAAAGTTCTGATGTGCAACACCTACGACGATACAGTCAAATTTCTCGTGTGGTAATTTTACAGAACTTTCAATACCATATTCATGCATTACTTCCTCAGGGTTAGCCCAAGGATCATATGTTTTCACTTTTACTCCGAAATCCTCAAGAGCTAAAATAACATCTACAATTTTTGTATTTCTTACATCAGGACAATTTTCCTTAAAGGTAATTCCCAACATTAACACCTGAGCTCCATTTACATTAATATTCTTTTTGATCATAGTTTTTACGACCTCTTCAGCAATATACTTACTCATTGAATCATTAAGTCTTCTTCCTGCCAATATGATTTCAGAATGATACCCATATTCTTGAGCTTTTTGAGCCAAATAATATGGATCTACACCAATACAATGTCCCCCTACTAATCCTGGCTTAAAGGGCAGGAAATTCCATTTGGTTCCTGCTGCCTGAAGTACATCATGGGTATTGATATCCATTAAATTGAAAATCTTAGCCAATTCGTTAACAAAAGCTATATTGATATCTCTTTGAGAATTCTCTATTACTTTTGCTGCTTCTGCTACTTTTATAGTTGGTGCCAAGTGAGTACCTGCTATAATTACCGACCTATACAGCTCATCTACTATTTTTCCAATTTCAGGAGTAGAACCAGAAGTAATCTTAAGAATTTTCTCTACGGTATGTTCTTTGTCTCCCGGATTGATTCTTTCCGGAGAATACCCACCGAAAAAATCAACATTATAGGTAAGACCTGAAACTTTTTCAATTACAGGAATACAGTCTTCTTCCGTTGCACCTGGATATACGGTAGATTCATAGATGATAATATCACCCTTCTTTACTACTTTACCCACTGTTTCACTTGCTTTGATTAAGGGAGTAAGATCAGGACGGTTATTTTTATCTACCGGAGTGGGAACTGTTATAATATAAATGTTTGAGTCTTTTATATCTTCTAAATTGTATGAGCAATACAATCCTTTTTTATCATACGAAGGATTTTCACTGGTAAGAACAGCCTGTAATATATCATCTGTTACTTCTAAAGTACTATCAGTGCCGGATTGTAATTCTCCAATTCTCTGACTATTAATATCAAATCCTACAGTTGGAAATTTAGTCGCAAAAAGTCTTGCTAAAGGCAGGCCTACATAACCAAGACCAATAATTGAAATTTTATAATTCATCTTGTTATTTTAAGTTTTCCCAATACCATTTTACTGCTTCTTTTAAACCTGCTTTAACTGAATATTCTGGTTTATATCCTAATAGGTTGCCTGCTTTTTCAATGGATGCTAATGAATGAGCAACGTCTCCTTTTCTGTAAGGTCCGTATACTGCTTTAACAGTTTTTATGTTTTCATCAAATTCAGACAAATACTCTTTTAAATATTCCAATAATTCATTAAGAGTAATTCTGTCCCCACATGCAACATTATACACTTCATTTACAGACTCTTCATTTAAACTGGTCATTGCCAGCAAGTTCATCTGCACTACATTATCTATATAAGTAAAGTCTCTTGAATATTCTCCACTTCCATTAATAACAGGGGATTGATATTCAACCAATTGTTGTACAAATTTTGGGATAACAGCAGCATAGGCTCCATTTGGATCCTGTCGTCTTCCAAATACATTAAAATATCTCAATCCTATCGTATCAAAATCGTATGTCTTTTTGAATACATCTGCATACAGCTCATTAACATATTTAGTAATTGCATAAGGAGAAAGAGGTTTTCCTATGCTTTCCTCCACTTTTGGTAATACTTCAGAATCGCCATATGTTGAAGAAGAAGCAGCATATACCAGCCTTTTTACTCCTGCATCTTTCGCTGCAACTAGCATATTCAAAAATCCACTTACATTTACGTCATTACTAGTAATCGGATCATTAATAGAACGTGGTACTGAACCTAAAGCCGCCTGATGAAAAACATATTCCTGAGATATACATGCTTTTCTACAGTCATCTAAATTTCGGATATCTCCTTTAATAAGTTTAAAATTCGGATTATCTAAAAACGGTTCAATATTTTGTCTTTTCCCTGTTGAAAAATTATCGAAGCACACTACGCTGGCCTTTAGGCTAAGAAGTTTTTCGATCAAATTAGATCCTATAAAACCTGCACCTCCAGTTACCAGTATTTTCTTTCCTTCGATTGTGTTATAATCCAATATCATTATTTGTTTCTTATAATTTATCTTTCAGCTTTTCAAGCCAGGTTTTTTCTTTATTACTATAACCATACCCGTTTTTATTTCCATACCCAAAATATTCTTTGCTGGTATCATTAAGTACAAAGCCTACATTTTTGATTTTTCCGTTTTCTATATTAGAGTTGGCAAAATCAATCAAACCTTTTTCTGTAAATTTAGATCTTGTTACATATAATGTCACATCAGCAAAATCAGAAATTAAGAACGTATCTGTTACAAGCATTAATGGTGCAGTATCTACAATAATATAATCATATCTTGTTTTCAATTCATTCAACAACTCTTCATATCGGCCGTTTGTAAGCAATTCAGTTGGGTTTGGTGGAATCATTCCAGAATAAATTACGTCACAATTAGGATTAAAAGAGGTAACATGAATAATATCCTCCAAACTGGTCTGATCTGAATATAGATATTCAGTAAGTCCTTGCAACCCTTTTCTAGAGGTATTATATCTCTGCAATTGTGGATTTCTGATATCAGCACCTATAATGATAGCTTTTCTTTTTGGATTAGCAAGAGTAAGAACTAAATTAACCGAAACAAAAGTCTTTCCTTCTCCTTGAACTGTAGAAGTAACATACACAACCTTCCCTTTTCCTTTTTTCCCCAGCATAAAGTTCATATTCGTAATCAAAATTCTGAAGGCCTCAGCCATAGGGGTAATATCATTAACTCTAACAATATCGGATTCGCCTCTCGTCAAACTTGGAATTTCACCGATTATTGATGTTGAAGAAAGTTTTTCAATATCGTGTCTTGATTTGATTTTATTGTTAAATAATTCTTTTAAATAAATGATGACAAAAGGTAAAACGAATCCAAAAAGCAATGCTCCGAGCAAAATAAACATCTTTTTGGGAGATACCGGGGCACTTAATGTAAAAGCTTCGTCAACAACTCGGGCTTTAGGAGCAGTAATCGACTGTGCTACAGCTGTTTCTTCTCTTTTCTGAAGGAGAAGCAAATATAAATTTTCTTTAATTTTCTGTTGCCTCTCAATTCCTCTGAATATTTTTTCAATGGAAGGAATTTTAGATATTTTGCTAGAAACTTTATTTTGTTCTCCAATATATTCTCCTCTTGCCAATTCAAAGCCTTCTTTATTTCTCTGAAGACTTTGTAACACTGAGGAACGCACCTGATCCAATTGTTTTGTTACATCAATAACGATCGGGTTCTCAGAAGTAGCAGATTCTAATAATCTTTTTCTTTGAATAACCAATTGATTATAAGCATTGATATTCGAAGATGCTTCTGTATTGTTCAATCCTACGTTTGAAGGCAGAATCTGATATTGCCCCTGTCTTGAAATATAGCCTAAAAGGTCATTGGTTAACTCCAACTGAGCATCATATTCTAACTGTTTTTGTCTTGCAGCTGCTGAACTTTCTAAGCTTATTTTAGCCTCAGTTTCAAGATCTGTTAATTGGTTACGTGATTTAAAATCTTCTTTTTGATTTTCCACATCTCCTAGTTCAACTGCAAGCTTTTTCACTCTATCATCAATAAATTCAAGAGTTTTTTTAGATTCGGTACTTTTATCTAATATTGCATCATTATTATATACAGCAACAAGATTATTAAGAATATCCTGAGATTTTTGAATCTGTGGATAATTCATAGAAAGATTAATGATCGTTACATCTTTATTAACCAACCCAACATTTAACATACCCTGTAAAGAATTTGTCTTTTCATCTACAGAAGATATTACTAATTTAAGTTCGTTAGTGTTTATCTCTTTTAAAGATCGAGGATTAAAATTTTTATTTTTGGTAATGATAATGTTAGCATAAGGAAGACTAACTATTCTTCCGAAATCGGAAGTTATTGTATTTTTTAAATCTTTTGAAGTTAGAGTAAGTTTATCTCCTTTTATAGATACATTTAATAATTTTGAAGTAAGGTTGTCTTTTTCAGTCACAACTCTAATCTCTATTGGAGAAGTTGATTTATAAAGTTCTTCTGTTTTAAATTTACCTTCACCAAATATATCAACCTGTAAATTTAGATCTACAACAACATTATGCATTAATTTTTTCGATCTGAAAATCTCAATCTCATTATCAACACTATTTGTTTTCATTCCACCAAAACCAGATAAATCTTTTAAAATATCACTATCGCTTGATGTACTTTTTGAATCTTTAATTAAAATTGTAGACTGAGTTTTAAAAACAGGGGTTGAATATTTCAGTTTTATATAAGCAATGGTAACCGCCAACATTGCTGAAATTATAAACCAATACCAGTTTCTTACAAAAGGTCTAAGTATTTCTCCTAGATTTAATTCCTCTTTTTGAGGATCGTTAATATTGCTCATCAAATATTATTTCTTAAATAAACCTACTACTACTGCCAACGCCGTTACAACTACTGAAGCTGCAGTCAAATAAATAGCTGTGTTTGGATTTTGTCTAGATGTTAAACTTTTTGAAGTATTTGCCGACACTATTATCGCATCACCTTGCTTTAGATTATAATAAAGTGAGTTTATAAGATTAGCATCCTGCAAATTTACTCTTCCATGAGTAATATTACCGTTTTCTGTTCTTATAACAAGAATATCTTCTCTTTTTCCATACATAGTTAAATCTCCTGCCAATCCAAGGGCATTCAAAATAGTAGCTTGGCCATTAGCAATTGTATAGTCTCCTTGTCTGTTCACTTCGCCTAGTACAGTTACTTTAAAATTAGCTAGCCTCACATTTACAGCGGGATTAATAACATACTTCGTCATCTTATCACTGATCTCATTTTTAAATTCAACCAAAGATTTACCTGATGTGTTAATTTTACCTAAAATGGGAAAATCTATGTCCCCATTTGCATCTACAATATAAGTAGGTCCGTTAATAGATACTGTTCCTTGATTAGGCGTATTCCCCCCTGCCAAACTATTGCTTTGAATAACTTCTGAAGATGAATAGTTCTGATTGAACGGCTTTACTACATCCATATCTTTTGCAGTAATTAGGATTACTAATTGATCTCCTACCTGTAAAGTAGATCCGGAATTTTTTATAGATGCCTCAGTTGCAACTTGTTCTATATTCTGCATATAGTTCAAATCATTATGTGCATTAGGATTCGTCTTGCAAGAAATCACCAGCAAGAATAAAGAAAACACTACTAATACTCTACCTTTCATATTTTAAAATTGTACAAATATACATTTATAATTTTCTATCTGTCTAACACTTCGTATACAGAGTTATTGCTTCTAAATTCGGGTACTATAATTTTCAAAATTTTCACCACCTCAACCTTATCTCTTCTTAAAGAGGCTTTCGTAATTAAATTGATTATGGATTCAATCTCATTAAAAGCCACACTTGGATCTTTAGAGATCATGATTTTATCATTATGGGTAGGAAGTGTTTTTGCATCATCACTTAAAAGTTCTTCATACAATTTTTCTCCCGGTCTTAATCCAGTATATATAATTTTTATATCGATATTAGGTTCAAAACCTGATAACTTTATCATTCGTCTGGCCAAGTCTAGAATCTTTACAGGCTCTCCCATATCAAAAACAAATATTTCACCACCTTCTCCCATTGTTCCAGCCTGTAACACCAATTCACATGCTTCAGGGATGGTCATAAAATACCTTACAATATCAGGATGAGTAATCGTTACGGGGCCACCTGCTTCAATTTGTCTTTTAAAGTGCGGAATAACCGATCCGTTGGATCCTAAAACGTTACCAAATCTTGTGGTAATGAATTTCGTTTTATTCCCATCAACATTTTGTAGAGATTGTACGAACAACTCTGCAGCCCGTTTTGAAGCTCCCATAACGTTTGTTGGATTTACCGCTTTATCTGTAGATATCATGACAAATCTGTTGACATTATACTTACTTGATAATGTTGAAACAACTTTTGATCCTAAAATATTTACCAAAATAGCTTCATGTGGATTCTCTTCTACAAGAGGTACATGTTTATAAGCTGCAGCATGATAAACCATTGAAAAATTATACGCTTGGAAAATCGGCTCTATTCTATGCCTGTTTGAAACATCCGCTAAAACAAATTTGAATTTAATATGAGGGAATTTTTCCTTCATTTCAAGTTCTATATCATACAATGGTGTCTCTGCCTGGTCTAATACAACAATTAAAGATGGATTAAATTGAGCAACCTGTCTTACAATTTCACTTCCGATAGAACCCGCTCCTCCCGTTACTAATATATTTTTGTTGTGGTGTCTTCTGGTAACCTCTTCGTTTTCTATTTTTATCGGTTTTCTGTTAAGTAGATCTTCAATCTGAAGATTTCTGATAGATCCTCCTAAATCACTATCTCTCAATTTTTGAACAGATGGTGCTTTAAAGATATTAAGGTCTTTTTCTAAAAATAAATTCACCCAGGAATTCATTTCATCTTTAGACATCATCTCTTTGATGATGATCACCCCATCTATAATCAAATGTTCTTTAGTACTTTCTTCAATTTTAACCTTTGAATAAATCGGCTTTCCCAGCAATGATGCTCTTTTTGAATCAGTCCTCTGCGTTAGAAAGCCTACAACTTGATAAGGAAGACTCGGGTTATCTAAAATAGCTCTTGCTATAGCAATAGACTGTTCATCAATTCCTAGTACAAGGATTCTCTTTTTCAAAGCACTTCTTCTGTATTCTCTTACAATATGAAAGAACTCTTTTACATACAGTCTGAAGAGAAATAGCCCCATAAAAGAAACTATAAAATAGAGAATAAGATAAGGAGTAAGAATAAACTTTGTTCCTGTAATCCAAAAATAAACTACGTTTACAGTACCAACAACAAACATGGTACAAAAACATGAGACTAAAAGCTTGAATAGATCTATAAATGTTGAATGCCTGATAATCCCCGCATAGGTTTTAAAGGCATACATAAAAATAGTATTGATCAAAACGATAAAAGCAAAAACAACACTCTTATCTTCATGATAAATAAATTCTTTCTGGGTTATTTTTTCTATGATGTAGGTAGAAAGGAATAAAGATACTATCAAAATAATAATATCTATTGCAAGTATGATCCATCTTGGAAGATATCTTACGTCTGAGAGATTGACAACGTTATCTCCTCCAAATATTCTTTCCCTAAGAGAGTTGTACATTGTCTGTATTTGTGTTCATATTTTTTTAATAAAGTGTAAGATCTCAATTATCCAATTCTATAGATAACTTTGATACAATCATACAAAAATAAAATAAAATTTGAATTGATGTTTAAAATCAAAATAAATTTGACCTCAAAACTAATCCAAAATTCTGTATTATTTTGCTAAGCTAATAATTCTATTTAACAGCGCAAAAACCTTGGTCAAAAATCATACCAGAAAAAAATCAACTAAAAATAGTAATTATTTATAAAAATACACACTTAAGTGTACATATTAAAAAAAATCAGATAAATATTCAATAATAATCTATTACTATTATAAAAGTATTTTTAAAAAAATAATCCCTAATAGATGATATGTTTAAATAATTAATCAAAAACATCAATTATTTTCTCATATTCAAAACCTCTGCCCATAAGATATTTTATGGTCTTCGATTTTCTTTGATATTCTTTTTGGTCTTTTTGCCTGGAATAATAATCTTCAAAAATTTTTCTGATGGTCTTTTCGTAGTCTGCTTCATCTATTTCATCAAAGCATGTGCTGATGAGTTTTTCAGAAATCTGCTTTTGCTTCAGATTCATTTTTATTTTACCTTTTCCCCAATGCTTTATATAAAACTTTCCTCTGATATAGCTTCGGGTAAACCGTTCCTCATTTAAATAGTTCTCTTGGAGAAGGTAAAGCATAATCTCTTCTTTTGCTTCGGGAATCAGCATAAATTCCTTCATTTTCTGCTCCACCTCAGCATGGCAGCGATCCTGATAAACACAATAATTTACCAGTTTCAGTTTAATCTCATCGAAAGTGAAAGATTTCTTATCCATATCTATAAAAAAAGAATGAGCTATTGCTCATTCTTTATATTTCTGTTGCAATACCTATTAGTAGTTAAACAATGCTTTACCTTCCATTAATTCATTAACTTTCTTCTTTACAGAAGTAAGGACTTCTTCATTTTTGATATTGTCTACCACATCAGAAATTAATTCTGCAATGGTATCCATATCCTGTTCTTTCAATCCTCTGGTGGTAATAGCTGCAGTACCTAATCTGATTCCTGAAGTTGTGAATGGAGATTTGTCATCGAAAGGAACCATATTTTTATTACATGTAATATCTGCCAATACCAAAGCTTTTTCGGTTTCTTTTCCGTTTACGCCTTTATTTCTAAGGTCTACCAGCATCAAATGATTGTCTGTACCTCCGCTCACAATATCAAATCCTCTGTCGGTCATTGCTTTTGACAATGCCTGAGCATTCGATTTAACCTGCTTGGCATAGGTTTCGAACTTTCCGTCCAATGCTTCTCCGAAAGCTACTGCTTTACCAGCAATAACATGCTCTAGAGGACCACCCTGAATTCCTGGGAATACAGCTCCGTCAAGAACCTGGCTCATCATTTTGGTTTCTCCTTTTGGAGTTTTATGTCCGTAGGTATTTTCAAAATCTTTACCCATCATGATCATCCCGCCTCTTGGGCCTCTCAGTGTTTTATGAGTGGTAGTGGTTACAACATGACAGTGTTCGAATGGAGAATTCAATAATCCTTTCGCCACCAATCCTGCAGGGTGAGCAATGTCAGCCCAAAGTGTCGCTCCTATTTCGTCAGCAACCTCTCTGAATTTTGCATAATCCAAATCTCTTGAATATGCCGAGAAACCTGCAATAAGCATTTTCGGTCTTTCTCTTAAAGCTACTTCTCTCATTTGGTCATAATCGATCAAACCGGTTTCCTGCTGTACTCCGTAAGAAACCACCTGATATTGGATTCCTGAGAAATTAACTGCAGAACCATGAGTAAGGTGTCCTCCCATTGAAAGGTCCATTCCCATAATTTTATCACCGGCTTTCAAAACTGCAAGATAAATAGCTGCATTAGCCTGAGAACCTGAATGTGGCTGCACATTCACATAATCAACTCCGAAAAGTTCTTTTGCTCTGTTGATGGCTAATGTTTCAACCTCATCTACTACTTCACATCCTCCATAGTATCTTTTTCCTGGGTAGCCTTCTGCATATTTATTCGTCAATACGCTTCCCATTGCTTTCATC
>Ga0153980_1000456_pt1 | contig 18777 bp, 19 predicted proteins | sample TSGA064MetaG_FD_104722 | JGI IMG/M metagenome (GOLD analysis project Ga0153980, IMG submission 104722) | Attine ant fungus gardens microbial communities from Georgia, USA - TSGA064 MetaG | ecosystem: Host-associated > Fungi > Mycelium > Unclassified | place: USA: Georgia, Magnolia Springs State... | reverse complement strand
TACCGTTCATCTTCTGGATGGACCGCAATCGCCGTATCTCCCAACATTGTTTCAGGACGCGTTGTCGCAATTTCAACAACGCCAGAACCATCTGATAATGGGTAGCTCATGTGGTAAAAAGCTCCTTCAATATCTTTATGGATTACTTCAATATCAGACAATGCTGTTTTCGCTTTTGGATCCCAGTTAATGATATATTCACCACGGTAAATCAAATCTTTCTCGTAAAGAGAGACAAACACTTTACGAACGGCCTCAGATAACCCTTCATCTAAAGTAAAACGTTCACGGCTGTAATCTAAAGAAAGGCCCATTTTTGCCCACTGTTCACGAATGTGAGAAGCATATTCTTCTTTCCATTCCCACACTTGATCAACAAATTTTTCACGACCTAAGTCGTAACGTGAAATTCCTTGTTGTGCTAGTTTCTCTTCTACTTTTGCTTGCGTGGCAATTCCGGCATGGTCCATTCCTGGTAGCCATAACGTATCAAAGCCTTGCATTCTTTTTTGGCGGATAATCATATCTTGTAATGTTGTATCCCAAGCATGCCCTAAGTGTAGTTTTCCTGTTACATTGGGTGGTGGAATAACAATTGAATAGGGCTTCGCTTTTTTGTCGCCACTTGGTTTAAATAAATCTTGATCTAGCCATTTTTGATAACGGCCAGCTTCGATTTCTGTCGGTTGATATTTCGTTGGTAAGTTTTTTTCTTCTGACATTTTTTCCCCTTCTTTCTTAAAATACGCGATTTGGAGCGGTAATTATTTTACAAATGAGTTTTTTTGGGCTAAACACTAAAATACGCCCTAAAATACTTTCGTATTTTAGGGCGTAGATTCATCTTATTTACGCGGTACCACCTAAATTGCATTTGAATTGAATTCATTCAAATGCCACTCATTCGTGAGATAACGTTCACGAAACGAATCGTTCTACTAACGTACTGTGTTCAAACCATTGACTCACAAGCTACCTTCTCACTGGTTGTGTAAAAGTCTTGCACCTGAACGACTTTTTCTCTAAAACGACACCAATGATACTCCTCTTGTTCGCTGTCTTTGCTTCATTCTACAATGAAGCGCAAGCAAAGTCAATTTGTAATCTAGAGGGATTACACTTTTTTTGCAGCTTCTAACGCTTGTTGATAATCGGGTTCCGACGAAACTTCTGAGACGATTTCTTCATAAACTAACGTTCCTTCTGGGTCAATCACAAAAATAGCACGTGCTAAACGGCCCATTTCTGGAATATACAAACCATAAGCTGCACCAAATGAGTCTTCAGTATCATGAAGCATTTCCATTTCGACACCCTCAGCGGCACACCAATTTGCTTGTTCTTCAACTGTGTTATTGGAAATCGTGATAATCTGAACACCGTCTAATTTCGCCGCTTCTTGATTGAAACGTTTCGTTTGCAGTGAACAAACACGTGTGTCGATATCAGGAACCACACTAATTAAAACCGTTTTACCTTTATAATCTGCCAAGTTGATTTCTTGGTTGTTTAAATTTTTCAAAGAAAAGACGGGGGCTTTTGTGCCAACTTCGGGCTGTTCACCTGTCAATTCTAATACGTGCCCTTTTCTTGTAACATTCATTCTGAAATCCTCCTTTTCCACTTTCAATAATAAGTATAGTAGAGGATTTTTATGAAGACAATTTTATTGCTTTGGGCTATTTGCTAGTGAAAAAGTTTCATTAAAATAAATCAGTGTTTGCAGTTCCGTTGTTAAATCAATATACTGCACACTAACGTTGGCTGGCACACTGACACGGTCTGGCGCAAAATTTAAAATCGCAGTCACACCCGCTTGAACAATTTTGTCGATGGCTTTTTGGGCATGGTGACTTGGTACTGTAGAAATGGCTACCGTGACCCCTTCTTGTCGAACGAATGCTTCTAACTCAGACATATCATGAACTAATAATCCATTAATCGTGGTGCCAACTAAAGCTGAATCATTATCAAAAGCACAGACAATATTCAAATTCTCGTTGCGTCTAAAATTATTTTTTAATAATGCCTTGCCTAAATTGCCACAACCAATCAGAGCAATTCTTTTTTCTTCTTGCGTATTTAAAATATTACTAAATACCTCAATTAAATACGGCACATCGTAACCATAACCGCTTCGGCCCAGTTCACCAACGTGGGAAAAATCACGCCGAATCGTTGCAGAAGGAATCTGGATCATTTCACTAAACTCTCGTGATTTAATGCGTTTAACACCAGAATCCCCTAACATTTTTAAATAACGTAAATAAACCGGCAAACGTTTTGCCGTTGCTTTAGGCATTTTTTTCTCCATCCTCTGTCCCCCTTGTTACCTACTTCACATATTCAGTTTATCACGGTTCCCCTCTCCGAGCAACTTGTTTGTGAAATAAGTACAAAATAAATACAGTGACGTCTAAGCGACCGTCACTGTATTTATTTCTTATAGGAAATCTGCAAATTCGTCTTCTTGTTTATCTTTCACTGTTTCTGCTGAAATCTCTGTAATTTTGAGTCCTTCTAAGGCCCGAGCCATTAAACCTTCCAAGTCTAAGCGCGCTTCATAATCTTGCGCTTTATCCAAGCGAGGTCGTGTTTTCGGTTGCGGTGGCGCAAAAATTGTACAACAATCTTCGAAGGGTTGGATGGCTAATTCAAACGTGTCAATTTTTTCGGCAATTTCGATAATTTCTGTCTTATCCATTGAAACAACGGGTCGAATTATCGGTGTTGAGGTAACCTCATTAATTGCTACCATACTTTGAAGTGTTTGCGAAGCCACTTGTCCTAACGATTCACCATTAATAATGACTAAACCTTTCCGCATTTCACGAATTGCATCTGTTAAGCGTAACATTAAACGTCGTGTAATGGTCATTAAGTAGCCTTGGGGAACAACTCGTTTTATTTCTTCTTGAATTTCTGTAAAGGGCACTTCAATAAATTGAATAGTTCCTACATAAGGGACTAATTTTTCAGCTAAATCTTTAGCCTTTTGTAACGCTTGTTCACTTGTATAAGGCGGACTAGCAAAATGGACAGCTTCCACTTCCACGCCACGTTTCATAGCTAAATAACCAGCAACTGGTGAATCAATGCCTCCTGACAACATCAACATACCACGACCACTGGTGCCCACTGGCAATCCACCCGCACCGCGAATCGTTTCATAAGATAAATACGCCGCATCTTTACGAATTTCAATTCTTAAGTTAATATCAGGCTTTTTCATTTGTACTTGAATTTCCGGAATGGCTTCAATAACTGCCCCACCTAATTCTTGATTCAAGCCATTTGAATCAAGTTCAAATGAATGGTCCGAGCGTTTAGCAGTAATTTTAAACGTCTTACCTGGCGTATAAACTTCCCGAACAACCTCTTGAACCATTGCACGAATCGCTGGCATTTCTTTTTCAATACGAATACTTGGCGAAAAATTTTGAATTCCAAACACTTTACTTAGTTTCGGAATCACTTCTTCACTATCTTCCCCATTTAATAAAATATGCATTCTATCTCGATCTGAATGGATTTTCAATGCTGGAAAATCAGCTAACGCACGTTTCACATTTTGTGCTAACTGCATGATAAACGTTTTACGATTTTTTCCTTTAGTTGATAATTCGCCATAGCGAACCATAATTTCTGTATATTTCACTTTCTATTAATCCCTTTCTAAATCGCTTTAAAACAAAGCTTACAATTAGTTTTCATTATATTTGCTAACAATAAAGCTAACAATTACTATTCTAAATTTTTAAATCAGTTAATTTCTTAGAAACATCATTCATTCTTCCATTATAAAGGTGCCCATATTTTTCTAAAGTAGTTGTTATACGACTATGACCCAATCTTTCCTTAATAACCAGTGAATCTTCCTTAAGGGCAATTAACATAGAAGCATGAGAATGTCTTAAAGCGTGTATCTTAATCACTGGCACATCTGCTAAGTCACAAAGTTTTTTAAGCCAGCCATGCGTTGTAGACTTAGCCAATGTTCCACCATCTATAGAAAATATAAGGTTTATTTTTAAAGGAGATTGCTGTTCTCTCCATATTTCAAAAAGCCGTAGCGTTTCATCGTCAAGAGATACGGTTCTAATACTACTTTTTGTTTTTGGCGTTGTAGTTCTAAACTCTCTTTTATTTTTAACAAGCATCGTCTTATTAATATAAACAACTTTACTGTCAAAATCAACATCTTCCCAATTCAAAGCTAAGGCTTCACCTAGCCGAAGACCTGTCATGAATAAAAATCTAAAAAACATTTTTTTAAAGAACAATAAACTATCGCTTTCATCACTAAGCAGCATTACTTTTTGCATATCATCTATAGTCCAAATGTTAACTTCTTTCTCTTCAACACGAACTCTACTTACTTTTTTTGATATATCTTCATCAATAAACCCAAAAATAAAAGCTCGCTCAAATACGGATTGAATATTACAAATGATCAAATTAATATACTCTGGAGATAAACTTTCACCTGTTTTAGTTCTATACTCACCAGATAAATAATTAATCAATTTTTGTAAATCAACCGTTTCAATAGTATTTATCTGTACCTCATTAAAGATAGATAAATGATTTTCAATTATACCTGTATTGGTCTTAAAAGTACCTTCCTTAACATGATTTTTGTACCAGCATTTATAATATTCTTCGTAAAAATTACCAAATGTAATCTTTTCACGTTTTTCTTGATAATCAATCATAAACTGATTATAAGCTTTTTTTGCCTCCTTTGCTGTCTTAAATCCACGCTTAAATTTTTGTATTCTTTTCCCTTTTAAATCAAAACCCAAACTTGCAACAAAATAATACTTACCTGTCTTTTTGTCTTTATAAACATTTGATGTCTTTGCCACCTTTATTAACCTCTATTCCTAAAATTTCTTCAACTACACTCACAGGAACACAAGAGATTTTCTTACCACTATAGAAGTGGCAACCTCTTTCTACTAGTAAAGCTTTGGCTTCACGAATAACACGTTGTGATTGGTATGGAGAAAATCCAAGGCTAATAATGTCTTTTTTTGTCACAGTACTTAACATTAATAATACCATCTCCTTCTATTTAATTACATAAAAAAAAGCAGTACTTAATTAGCACTACCCTATGTCAAATGTTCAATAAAATTGAATTTCTATTTAAATTTACCCGACTTGTAGATAACTTCATAGTTACCACTAGCTTTCATATCATCAAAAGTTGCTTTACTTTTTGTACTATCTAACTGCTTATCTTCATCATAATAATAAAAATACTCCAATGTACTAGGCTCATCTTTAACAGGAACCCAAATATCAGCCAAATAACGATTAGTGTCTTTATCTTTATACATCAAAAAACTAAAACTATCTTCTGAATGCTCATCACCATATGCAGAATCTCTAATTATAGAGTCTTTAAATTCTTCACCTGTTTTATCTAATTTAGAACCACAGGCAGATATCATAAAAATTGCAACAACCATCAACACAATTGAAGCTGCCTTTTTCATTTTATCATCTCCTAACTTATATAAACGTAACACTATTAAATAAAGCAAAAAATTGTATATCAAAATTAATACTCTTGTTTCACTGAGTTATAGGTAATTTCTGCTATCTTATTCCCTTTCACTTTTGCCAGTAAAAGTACCCTTGTTTTTGTTCCGTTTTGTTCACAATCAAGCAAGACTGCGTATTCCTTTTTATCATTTTGATATATTGAACTTACTTCACCTTTACTTTCCAATTTTGCACCAGTTTTCACATCAATACCATTTTTCTTTATACATTCAGCAGTCATTAATTTCTTCAAATTTTCGTTACGATCATTGATACTAGAAAAATTAGCATAAGCATTTCCAAAGTCCTCTACCAACTGGTAAGTGTTAGATACCTTTTCTTCCGTTGATTTATCCTTACTCTGTATAGACTTGGTACTACTTTTTTCAGTTACTTCACTTCTTTTCGTAGTATTTATATTATCAACTGGTTTCATAGTCACCGATTCAGTTGTTGACGAAGCCACCGTTTCATGACCTTTGGTATTTCCTCCACAAGCAGAAAATATTAATCCAACACCTAATACTAAAACTACTAAACTTAACTTTTTCATTTTCTACCTACTTTCTTTGAAATGCGTTGCACTTCTTTAATATACACAACCTTTGAAAAAATTCCCTCAGAAAATTTAACACGATACTCTTTATTATTCACAGCTACTAAAAAACCATCTTGGTACTTTTGAACTGCAAATTCATTTTTTCTACAGTTAAATTTCGAACAGATTTCTTTTATCTGACGATTAGTTAAACCACTTTTCTTACTCAAAATCATTCATAATTCCTCCTACTTCCTTACTATGCTGGTCACATGTGGAAAATCTAATCCCCAAGTCCGAGAATACTTAGCAACAATTTGACCTTGTTCCGCATTTTGCTCGTATGTTGTAAATTTTCCTTTGCCTTCTACTCCTGCAACAACACCAGTATGTCCATAAATACTAGTAGCCACACCACCTTGTCCAAAATTAATAACATCTCCTGCTTTAATATCCGAGTAGTTTGGATTCTTTATCACTTTCCAACCTATTGACGGCCAATTGTAATCATTACCAATCTCACTCGCAAACATATGTCCTGTACCCATCATTTGAAAACCTCCTTGTTTTTCAACAAAAAAAGCAGATAAGCCATAGCACTGCCCACCATTAATAGTTTGTCCCAGTACATTTTCTAAAATATCAATTTCTCCTCCACCAATATTGGCTGAACCTCCGCCCATCGAACCTGTAGAAAGTCGCTTATACCAATTATTAGCACTAGTCTTTCTTTTTACTTGTTCTACAGGATCATCTTTTGTTCCAGCTCGTTCCCACAGCTTCAAAATATCTACCGCAAGTGTATTCACATCTTTTGATTTAGACATTCTTTTAAGTAAGTCACTATCAGAACCATCCTTATTCCACGCAAAATCCATTTGTAAAGCTACTGATTTCCATTCCTTTTTTTGACTTTTTGCAAAATTTAATAAATTAACTCTTCGTCCTGAATCCCATTGTCCTAATCCAATTCCATAACCGCCTAAACTAGCGTTATAAGCAATAGAAGGATTAAAAGCCAAATCACTTTGAATTCTAGCAGGATTTAATCCACTTTCATGTTCCATATTGCCAATCCAAGCGGCTGCAAACTGCAACGTTCTACCGTGTGACGTCACGTAGTTAGAAACTTCTAATGCTACTTTTTCCTGTGGTGTAGCAGGCTGAAACTGGGAAGAATCTCCACTTTCACTAGAAGAAAATACACCTAAAAATAATAAAAAAGGAAGAATAAAGACAAAGCAACTAGCAATTAAAATCTTATTTAAGTTCTTCATGTTCTCTCCTTTCAATAAAAAAGAAGACTGATAAACATTTCATCAGCCCTCTACAACATCAAAATTATATTCTTCCGTGTTCACACTACCAAAAAATTGTTCCTCTGTTTGTTCTAAATTATTGAAGTTTTCTTCTGTTTGGTAAAATGAATAAACGTTATTTAATGAATCATTGTTGTTTGTGATTAATTCGCTATCCTCTCCACCATCAAAAAATGCACGTTCTTCACGAGCAAATGCCAACTCATCGAAATTATCAACCCTAACATTCAAATTGTCCGCTATTTCTTGCTCATCAAGTTCTTGAATTGGCTCTTCTCTATCATTTTCACTTGATTCTACACTTGAATCTAAACTATCAAGTTCATTTTCAATAATTGGCTCTAATTCAATATTATTTTCATCAGCTAAAGAAGTATCAGTATCAAAATCAGATACATTTTCATCTAATACAGGAACATCAAATTCTTCTAAAGAATTATCCATTTCATCATCTGTTGAATCTTCAAAATTATCCACTTCATCAGTTAAAGCTTTATCTTCTATTTCTTCTAGTTCCTCATTATCAACATTGGTTGGCTCTTCTACTTCCGCAATTTCTTCTTCGGGCAACATATCGTCTTTAAATGGTTGTTGTTCTTCTTGAGTAGAACGATTCAATAATGAATTTAATCCTGTTTTAACACCAGCAAATTGCCCATTATCGTCAATAAAATGGTCTTTGGCTAAGTTCAATGCCTTGTCATGTTTTGGCATTAAATGACTAGCACCATCAGCAGCCAACGCTAAATTCCCAGTGGAAGCACCTATTCCTGCTTTCACTGCTCCAACACCAATTTCACCTGTACGTTCAACCGTTTCTTTTGTTTTTTCATTCATTTTTGATTCAAAAGAAGGTTGTTGAACTTGACCATCAGAAAAGAATGATAATATTTTATATCTGCTTTTCCAAATTTTCCGATACAAAATAATTTTCACCAATGCAGTAACAATTAATGTGCCTAAAAGAAAAACACCACCAGACATCACCATTAATAAACTACTACTTACTTTATCCATCAATCCTAAAAACGCTTGGTCAATTAACTTATTGACCCAAAATAACACAGACAAAAAGATACCGAAAACTACAGGTAAAAATAAAATGCCAATTAATGATTTAAAAAATTTAAACATCATCATTTGACACCGAGGGAAGAAAGACACCAACGCAATAATCGGAAAAACAAGAATGAGTAAATCAACAATGATTTGAATTACATTGAGCATAATATTAATATACGTGACAGGCACTGCTAAGACTGCTAAATTGACTACACCCACACCAACGCCAAAAGCTTTTTCCATTGTTTTTGCTCCGTCCTGTGCGAAGTATGGATTATCTTTCTCATTATTTTTTATATAGGTACTTCTTTCATCCTCAAACTTTGCTTTTTCTTTTTTAGACAATTTAGGTTTTTCTAGTAGTTTACTTTCGTCTAACTTTTTACCATTTTCCATTTTCCCATCAAGTGAACCACTATTTACAAAATTAAATGTTTGTTTTACTGTGGCATCAAAAATAGGGCTTTGGTATACTTCTCCATCTTTAGAACCTTCTGTTCCTAAATTGGCACTTGTAGTAAACGTACTTTGTACTCCTTTAGCAATTGCGTTAGTTGATTGAATCAAGAACGTTGAGCCACTTGTTGTGCCTGTTGACGTTGATACAGAGCCAAACCAAAAACCAAATAAAACAACAACTGCTAAATAATGAAGGAATACTTTTGAAAAGTTTCTACGACTGGAAAAGAAATGATAAAGCAGATAATATGCACTTACAAGAATCGCTAACGCAAATAAAGAACTACCTCTAAATCCCTTGCCACCAAAGTCATTTAGGACATCTTTTGACATATTCAATACTGTTTCTTGTTTTCCTTCAAAGAAACTAGATTGATTTAAGACGTTCTCACAAAAAAGGAAAAAAGAAGCAAACGTTCGTAAGATAAAGAATGGTATATCTACAAAGAACCAATTTACTACTTGCCATCCTTTATCCAACAAACCACCATCAACCGTATACGCACTATAACTGTCAATTAGATACTGCATCTTCTCACTTCCTTCCTATGCAACAAAGCGATTCTCCATTTTAGAAGCTTCTGTATCATCAACAGTTTTGAATAGTTCCAACCATTCCTCAAAAATTACATGAACAACAATTCGATTGGTTTGACCAAACATATCCTTCATTAAGCACTGACCTTGAACCATATTTGAGACCCATTTCATGTTAATTTCGTTCACTGGTAAATTAAGATATTTCAAAACACCTTCTCGATTTTGTACTTCATCAAAGCAAATCACTGTTCCAAAACCAGTACCATCTTCACTATCATCCAAATCATTTGTTGATTGTGTAATCAATACTAAGAAATTATTAAACGAACGGCCAATACGTTTCATAGATTTCAAAATTGCTTTACCTTCAGGAGAAGATTGAAAAATCCAAGATTCATCAAAGAACGTCACTGTTTCTTCTTTTGGATTTCTTGAACCAAACTTCGAACAAAACGTTCCTAAAGCAAACATCAGTGTAACTGACGACCGTTTATTTTCATCTAACTTTTCATTTTTATCAGTTGGTAAATCTAAGTCCTCGATTTCCAAAATGGTTACTTTTCTATCGAATGACAAACCTTCCACTTCTCCATGAGAAAACGCCAATTCTAAAACAGACCCTTTGATTGTTGACAATAAAAATCTCCCCATGTCTTTAACATCCGAGATTTCACTCTCAGCTAACAATTCAATAACATGCCAGAATCCAACTTTCTTTCCTGCTTTTCGTTCAGAAATTACTTTTGTAATAGCTTCATTACTTGCTGTTTTCTGTTTTAAGTTCCATGTACCATCATAAACATTCGTTATCATCGCTTTAGCGGTAGACGTGGCTTCTGTTTCATTAAATAGAACAATCGGGTCAAGGACGCCATGGTTTTTCGTATCACGAACATCTAAAGTGACGAAATTAAAGGACTTCACAAAATCAACATCTAAAGGATATTTCTTTTGATATTCAGGGGCATTGATTGTATACATAAATTGCTTTCGCATTTCTTTTTTCGGATCAATGTATAACACTCTGTCTTTTAAAAGTGCCATTTGCATAAACAATGTTTTAGCTGTAACCGATTTTCCGTTCCCAGTATCGCCAGTTAAAGCCCAGTGGGGATTATTTGTTTTCTTCCCATCAACATTTTGTTTATTCGCTAGTAACATATTCATAAAAATTAAATTTTTTGAACTGGAAATAATAAATTTTCTATCTTCTTTTTCTTCTAAAGTTGTATCAATACGTCCAAGGTAAAAGCCTAACTTCGTACCTGCATGAAGTGAAGTAAAGAAATTCAACTCGGCAAACGATTCAATTGTTGACGTGTGTTGCCAACGAGAAGTCTGCATGCGGATAAAATTACCAAACAAAGTGGATTGAAATAAATAAGGATTATCAAACGTTGCTTTAATAAGTGGAATATCTAAACTATCAAAACGATTGATTAGATATTTTTTTCTTGCACGCATTTGTTTTTTTGTACTACCACTAACAACAACCACTGCTTTCCAGTCAATAATATCCACACCATCATCAATTTTTTGGTCTAAATCGTCTAGTGATAATTGACCTTCAACAATCTTTCGTTTTTGTTTAGAACCAGCTAAGTGTGCTTCCTGCATGATATTCTTAGTGCGGGTTCTTGCACGTGACGAACGCCCAGACAGTGCCAATTGCCCTTTACTTTCTGCAAAAGTCGCTTGAATCTTCACTTCAACTGGGAAAGGCATTTTTTGAACGACCTCTAAAAAATGATTACCATCAAGAAAAACACCTACATCTCCCATTGGAAGGTAGGATATATAGCTTTCGCCATAATCACAATTTAAATGAAGCCCTCCACCGAACAATGGTTTAATTTTTGTTGCCATTAAATTATCTAAGTTTTGACTAGAAAGAACATCTTGTCGCTCATGTGGAATATTTTTTAAAAATTGATACGCTTGATAATAGTACAATTCATCTTCCGATAATCGTTCAATTAACAATTCAGATAAATTTTGGTAGACTTCTAATTCTTGCTCTCGATAATCTTTTTCCCAACACTCCGACAGTTCTACATCAAAACCTAAGCCTTTGACAAACTTTTCCGATACGTTACTAATTGAGTTAGTAACGGTTTCTTTTAAATCAACAGCGAGATCTTTCTTGATTAAAGGCACACCAATAATCCACGTATATTCGTAAACCATACCCATTTCTTGTTCTAAAACCATTGCCGTTTTCATTAATTTATCTACGCCTACTTCATAATTATTAGAATCTATTAAAGAGCGCATAGCACCCATTTTCCCTCGAATGTCGGCATTAACTGGCAAAAGGTTAATTTCAAATCCATCATTTGCTTTTAAGCGATTTAACGCACGAGCAACTTTTCTTTTCGTTTTTAATTTCTTTTCAACATCAGTCAACATTACCGTTTCAGAACGAACACGATAGTAAGCTATCGCTGTTTTTTCTTGTGTTAAAACAATATTTCCTTTCATATGATTCGTTAATGGATATTCTAATTGCATATTTTTTCCTTTCTTGTTGATTTTATTTTAGTAATTAACATTAAAAATGATTTTTCAGAAATTTCTATATATTATTGGACAACTTTTTTTCATTCAGTTATTATAAAATAAAGCTATATTTAATATAGCTTTTAAATAATAATTGGAAAGAAGGAAAGTGTATGAAGAAAAAAGTTTTTTTAGCTTTAACTATTTTCGCAATGGTAACACCTTTTATTTTTAGTTCAGAAGCTAGTGCCAGAGAAGCTGAATTTGGTAGCTCTTGCCCTGGTGGTTTTTATTTTAAAAAAGGTGGTTGGTCTACAGGTGGAAAAAATATGAGCGGTGGTTATTGTGTTCCTTTAGGAAATATGGGAAACATGAATAACAAAATTTGGTAATTAAAATGAGAAAAGAAAATGTTATCAAATCCTTTTTATACATTTTAACTCCTATAATCATAGGTACCATTATTTCACTTTTCACCAACGCTCCTATTTTCCTTATAGCGGGAATTATATATATTATTTTATTACTGTTTTTACTTCCTACTTTAGACTTTGGAATTACTGATTTTAACGCAAAACAAATTAATCCTAGCTATAGACCTGAAAGAAAAATAAATAAAAATGAAAGTATTGTTACTGTGCTACTTTTAGTCATCGGAATAATAGTCTGTGCAGTCATGCTTTATTTAAAATATAAAAATTCATAATTTAGACATAAAAAATAAGGAGCTAATGCTATGCGCTCCTTGTTTTTTTTATTCATAGATATAGTGCGCTTTTTGTACTAACGTTTAAATGAAAACTCTTCTATTTCTTTTACTCGTTCGAAAGCTACAATTGGTCTACTATCTAACACATAATTTTTCACATAGACAAAACCATCTTTTAAAAAACCAAAGCCTGTTTTTTCTTCGAATTCCTTTTCGGAATACCAACGAGCAACTTTATTCGGCACCAACACCATGATTAACAAATTTAAGTTAATTCCTAAAATTTGTGGTAATGGTACTTCTTTCCAAAACAAGCCAGTTAACACAATCCCTAAGAATAGAATTAGGAGATAGGATAGACTAACAGGTTGTGCAAATACCCACACCACTTGTCCTTTAGGCGACTTAATAACTTGCATTGAATAAGGGGCTTTTAAGCCCCTTGAATAATCGTAATATTTCATATACTCACCTACATCTTAATTCCAACTAAACTTAATACCCATTTAACAACTGCAAAAATATTTTTTCCTTGATTCGTCGCAAAGTCCTGTAAAATTAAGGCAATGACAATTACTGAACCAATTTTTGCCCATTCGGCACCTTTCCAATGTTTTAAAATCAAGATAATCGCACCAGCCGCTAAAATTGTAATAAAACCTGTACTTAAAAAACTACTCAAATTGCCTGTATTCATTAGTCATTTCCTTCTTTCTCTGTAAAGTAATGTTTCATCGTATTAATAAAATAAGAATTCTCCGTTTTAGATAACCAAAGCGAAAAATCCTCAGTATGCGTTAATTTTGTTGTTTTATCTGAAAAAGTGACCGATACTTGAACCCCTGTTACACCTTTCTGCTTTGTATCAAAAAATTTCATATCACCAAAATCTATTGAAACAAATGAGTCTTGACCTGCTGTCGTTGTTGGATTTTTCATTAACAACATTAATTCTTGTTTGTTCCCAACTGAATATTTTGTAAAAAACATCTTTAAAAATTTCTCTATAGATTGTTTTTCTTTCCCATCAACATCTATTGAATTTTCTGTCTGTTTTAGAGGTACTGTTTTTCCTTGTGGTAAGCTACTTGCTACAAAATAAGGACGTCCTACAATTGAAAACAAATTGTCTTTTACTTGAATTGGTAAAACCATATTCTGTGTCACATTTTCAGTCTTTTTATCTTTCTCCCATTCATAACTCACATTTAGATAAACCAAATAACAATCTTCCATTTTCTCTATACGTGATAGAGACGTATTTTTAAACGTACGCAAGACATTCCCTTGTAGGTTTTCTGTTTCATCAACATCTTTTACATCTAGTGATAAATATTTAGATAATCGATCAATACGAGCCTTTTTCGCTTCATCACTTGCTTTCGAATTATAGTTCAAATACTCTTTCGCAAAATTTTCGGTATAAAAAGAGAGGGCTGAATAATCAAGCTCCTCTCTATCAACTTTATTCTTTTTTGATTGTTCGCTTAACGTATCCACTTTTGAATACAAATTGTCTACATTACTTGCCATCACATTGGCCCGAATCGCACCAACTCCTGACATCACCAGTAAAACACTAGCGCCAATTAACACAACCTGATTCGCTTTCTTTTGAGAAAAAGTTTTAACCTTTGGTATTTTTTCTTTCTTCTCTTTCTTTTTAATTTTCTTTAAATTCATATTCCCCTCCTACTCTTAATAAGCCCAAACAACTTTCAAACGTTTTTAAAAAAGTAGATTTAATCGCCTTTTCAACATAAACTCTCTCTCTAACATGCCCCTTATGTGTTTGAAAGCCTTCTTTATACAAATAAAAATAATACGAATTGTACATTTTATCCCCGTTAGGCTTTCTCAAATATTGACCTTCTGCCATCAAACTAGTTATACCGCCATGAAAAACGTATTGCGCAACAAATTCCTTCTTAAAAGGTACTTCATCAATAATAATCCCCATTTTAAGTAAAGAATTTTTATATTCTTCCATATAAACAATATCTGCTTCATCAATTGGCATTTCATCAACTATGAATCCATGCAAGCGAAGCATTTCAGGAACTGGTACATTTGAATACCTTTGGTAAAATTTACTATGCTCTCTAAAAATTGGCATAATATGTTGATTCATAAAATACAACTCCTTTCCATTTTTCTGTAATATTTATGGTATCTTTCCATAAATTCTCCCCTTAACTCTTCCAAGCCTTGGGTAACTGCTTGTTTAGAACGACTTATCATTAGTTCTTCATAACCCATAGGAAAATCATCATGTGCGATAAAATAATTAATAGCTATCTTCTTTTCTCGTCCTAAAATATAAGATAAATCATCGGATCGATACTTTTCTAATGGCATTTGCTGTTTGACCATTTGTACGTGTAGACCACAAAATTTTTCTTCACTAATCACATCATATTCCACTCGAAATAACTTTAAACGGTCAAGGAAATTTCTTTGAACAATCCTACCCAGTTCTTTTTCATCAGGCGGATACCCCTTCATTCGTTTATATGTTTCATAAAATAATACAGCGATTTTCTTTTCACATTCCAAGAGTTTTTCTTGTTTAGCTGTTATTTTTTCAGGATTATTGGATTTGAAAATTAATGACTTAAAATCAAACATGTACTGATTGACAAATTCTTCTTTTGACAATTCCCTTATTTTTTCAACCAACTTTTTCCCTCCTCTAAACTAATTCCGCAATCACAATAATTCTTCCTGTTGTTTTTGTGGCTTGGTCACAAGTTATTAAAGTTAATGTTGGCTTTCTTGTTAGATTCAACATAGTTGTATCAGTCATATCAACATGCTTTTGTTCTTTTACCTTATATGTGAACGAATGTCCTTCACGATCATTAAGTTTGACCAAATCTCCTACAGAAACTTTATTTAACGAGGTAAAAAGTAATCCTTCATATCCAGCATTGTGAGAAGCTAAAGCATAATTTCCTTTTCCCATCGTTTGTTTTGATAAAACAGTACACGCTCCATAAAGCATATTGTCAAAACTATCACCCATTAAAATAGGCAATGTTAATTGAATAGAATCAATTTCAATAGACCCCAAAACAGAATCCGACACTTCATTAAAATTTACTTGGGCACTTTGAATCGTTTTAACAGACGGACGTTCGCCTTCGGTTAAAGAAATCACTGTTGGAATAGGTGTTTCTTCTTGTACTTCCGTACCAGTAATAACATCTACTTGATTACTTTGAACAGTTTCACTAGATTTTGTCTCTACATGTTTTTTTGGCTTTTCTGCTTCCTCTAAGCCACTTGATACCATTGTATTTATAGCTTCTTTCACTTCTTCTTTTTGTTGGTTTTGAAAAAGAAGGAATGAAAAAAGAGCAATGAGAATAACTCCAATTGCTCCAACAAAATATTTGTTTTTTTCAATCCATTTTTTCATTAATTAGCCCTCTTTGCTATCTTTTTGTCGTTTCACTGCTACGACCACACCAATTAATGAAATTGCAATCATTGTAGCTACACCTGCACTTGTTCCAAAATCCATATTAGTATTTGGCAATACTTTTGGTTTTTCTTGTGGAGTTGTAACATTCACTTTGTTAGAATCTGTCGGTTCATCATTAATCACCAATTGTGCCAAGTTTGGAATCATAATATCCCCTTTATCATCGACATATTGCGAAAAGTCTGCGTCTTTCAATTTCCCTTTAATGTACACAAATAATTGTTTTTCTTTTAATTTGTTTGGTTCATTGGCAGTCCAAGAAACTTTTTGTGTTTTTTCATCAACACTAATTTTCCCCTGATCCGTAATATCTGTCCCATCTGAAAGAGTGACTTTCACTTCTTTATTCGCTTCCAATACATCTTCTAAATCATCTTGAATCACTAAAGATGTCATATCTTTGGTGTTTGGCACTTGTACATCTAATTTGAATGTCACTTCATCGCCCAATTTGGCACTGGTCAAATCCACTTCTTTATCGCCTTCAAGGATTTTCTTAGCGATAGACGGGTCTTTGGGTGTGACAGTTGTATGTGTTTCATCAGTTGGCACTTCTTTGTTGTTTTGGATAATTTTTGCTTTATTTGGAATTTGTAGTTTGCCATCGACAAGGTACTTATCTAAGCTAACACCTTCACGGATTTTTGTTTGAAAATTGAACTTGTATTCATGATTGTAGAAATCCGCTGTTTTTAATACGTCTGCTTTTGCGACCATACGTACTAAATTACCTTCATGCTTCGCTTCAAATTTATTGGTAACGTCCTTTCCTGCTTCGTCCGTGACTTTCACATCAGACACACGTTCTAATTCAGGAACCAGCTCGTCTTGCATTTCGTAATTACTGTAGTAGAATTCTTTCATTTCATCAGGAACTTTATGTGTAATCGTATAGCTATATACTTCGCCTAACCCTTCTAAGATATTCTTACCAACATTTGTTTCATCACTATCTGTCACTGTTTTAGTAGGAATCATTGGCGCTGTTCGAACTGGTTTTTTAGCACTATAACCAAAATAACTATACTGGTTATTATTTTTTGGCGGTAAAGGATACCCTAAATTCTTTTCACGTGTCGCGAAGTCCTCACTATATGTGAAGTCGAATCGAGAACGATTAGAATACAAAAACGTAAAATCACCACGGTTATCGCCATCATCTAAGGGAATGTCATCAGAATCATAAAAAGTTTTTCCACCGTCTTTTTCTTCTTTATATTTAACAATTGTATCTTTCGTTGGTACGTACAATTTATCGATTGCTTTGTACGAATCTTTGTCAATCGTCATTCCTTGTAAATTATCAATATCAATCCATGAATAGTAGCCTGAAACTGGCTTTTCTTTGTCTGTGCCATGTTCTAGGTACGTCCATGTTTGTTTCACCCATGAGAAACCACCTTGGTAGGTTGCAATTGCGGATACATTGTTAAAAGCAACAATATTATTTGACACCATATTTTGTGCATTTTTATATTGTTCCCAATCTTGAATGGTAATTTTTAAATCAATTGGTGTCCCATCATCAGCTGTACCTACGTTGTTGTAACGAATCCACGATTGCCCTTTCTTCGTTTTCGTTACATCAAGACCGATTTTCCCGTCCCATTTTTGAGGAGGCATATTAACGTAAACATCATTCGTCCACCCACCACCTGTTTCAACCGTAGTGACACCTTTAATAAACTTTGCAATAAAACTATACTTTGAACCAGCTTCATCATCTGGTGTTACCACAGAAGCATTCGGCGCATTAATGATTGAGTTAGAGCTTACATTTGCACGTTGAAAAAAATCTGCTCTCACTGTTTGTGGAACTTGTCCGCCTTCTTGCCCTTGAACCATCATTGGCATTGCCATGACTGCTAAAATGATTGTTGTTGCTAATCCTTGAATAATCGTTGTTTTCTTCAAAATATTTCCTCTTTTCATTATTATTTTTTTGTATAAAAAATAGCCACAGAATAATTTCTATCGCTTCATCACAGATTCATTCAATTAAATATATTAAGGTGCACGTTCTGTTTTCAACAAAACACCTAGCATTTGAAAAATTTAAAGCATCTCTTTTACTTTACCTTCCACAATTTCTCCTTCAAACCATTCTGCAAAGTCTTGTTTAAATCCATCTACACTATACACTTCTTGTAATCCAACTTCTTCTCCATCCGTTGGATCTAAATAAGTTGGTTTATCCTTTGGTCTAGCGTAAACCCCAATCCATCTTTCAAAATCACCTTCAAATGGACTGTCAACAATATACCCTTTCTTTTCTAACAATACTCGAGCTTGTTGTTTTAATTCTTCACTGTTTTTAGGTTCAAAATATTTATATTTCTCTTTAAAACTAGAAAATTCTGAAAGCTCTTTATCATATATTTTTTTTACACTAAAAAATTCTTCCCAAATTGCTTTCTCTTTAACCGTCATTAATTCTTCATAAGCTACATAAGTATAACTATATCTTGAAATTTCTTTTAAAAGCTCTTCATTAGATTCTAAAAGCTTTTCAAAGACTGTTTTTAAATAAGGAATAATCAATTCTCCTTGTTTATCTAATTGAATTATTTTTTCTTTTGTTTTTTGTATGTCATTTCTAGTTTGTTTCATT
>Ga0153980_1000454_pt1 | contig 18864 bp, 18 predicted proteins | sample TSGA064MetaG_FD_104722 | JGI IMG/M metagenome (GOLD analysis project Ga0153980, IMG submission 104722) | Attine ant fungus gardens microbial communities from Georgia, USA - TSGA064 MetaG | ecosystem: Host-associated > Fungi > Mycelium > Unclassified | place: USA: Georgia, Magnolia Springs State... | reverse complement strand
CAAAACTTCCCCTAACAATTCTTAGGTCATCAATATGAGTTATAGCAGTCTCAATTAATTTATGCTGAAGTTTTTTAGATAAATTAAGTTGAACTTTATTTCTAATTTGATTATCAAATTGGAATCTATTCTTACAATTATTTAATAAAAATTCTAATTGATTGAAGTAAGTTAGGGAATCTATAATAATTTATCAAACTCAAAAAAATTAATATCATATTTAAATAAATAATCTCTTATTGATGGATTTAAAAAATCAATAATTACTCCATGCATTTCAATGAATTTTGTTTTGATAAAAGTTTTTTCTAATTGCTTAATAATACTTTCAATATTATAATTTTTTAAATGACGCCCTTTAGTATTTGCACTATCTACAGCATTTCGATACAATTCATTTAAATCTTTTACGAGTATTGAATCTTGTATAGTCAACAGTAGATAGAGTAATAACTTTGCCTCTACTGACTGCTTCTTATATATTTTATCTAAAAATTCAAAAGGCTCACTTAAATAGTCGATAAATAGCGATCCATATTGATAACAGTCTACTTCTAGGTCAAAATCACTATTTAAATAGCTTTCAATAATACGAGGATTAAAATTTGAGTGATGGACAATGCTCTCAGCATTTAGAATAATAGCTTCTGTGTAACTATACTTTATAGTTGATTTGTATAGATGACGCATTGGATATCCAATCTAAGTTTTAAGCTATATTTTTTTAACTCTAGAGTATATTGATTAATATTAAAAATATCTTCTAATTCTAAATTATTAATTAATCCTTGCTTTAAAACATAATCTCTAGAAGTTAAAACTAATAATTTATTATTACTATTATGTATTTTTTTAATAAACTCTGCAAGCCTTCTTTCATCGTCAAAGCAGTAATCTGTTTCTTTTAAGCAAGATCCCCAAAAATCATCAAAGAAAAAAATTTGTTCTTTATCAGGTCTATATACTCTATTAGCACTTTTAACATCTCTAGTATAGATGAACTGATAGCCTTGCTTTTGAACAAAATACGCAACGAGAGCCCTCCCTAAACTGGTTTTACCAAGGCCGGGATTCCCAATTATCAATATAAATTTATTTGATTGCAAATTATCAATAATGCTAGGAAATTCTAGTATAGGTAGTAGTGTTTCATCATCTCCTGGATATTTTCAAATTCTGCTCTTGCTTCTTCGTATAAATCATAACTTATCAAACGATCCATTTTTTCAAGAAAGATGTTGCCACTTTGAAACCAAAGATTGGGGTAATTTAACTCTACATCTTTATATTTTTCTTGACCCAAAAAATTATTTAAATCTGTCTCTGATAAAATATCTTCCGACGATTTAATGTGATTAGAAAAAACATCTAAAATTCTTTGTATTTGGATCACCGTTAGTGTAACACTGGTAACGTTTATGTAACGCTCAGGTTTTAATTTCTCAACTTTAGGTAATTCAGTTCTCTTTAAATCACTTAAAAGTTTGTTAAAATCATTTTAATACCTTTTTACTTGGACGATAAGTGTATCATCATTTTCTTTTTTCCTTAAATCAACTCCATCGTCACTTCCAGCAGAAAAACTTTCCAAGAAACAGTCTTCTTTTATTTGGATAATATCACGAGCTAAATTTTGAAACTCATATGGCTCCAGAAGTTTATGAAAGTCATATTTAGGCATCAAATCTCCTCCACAAGTAATCGTAAAATAATAACCACTAAATTTGACATTTGTTCCGAGTCAGTATGCTTGGTTGGTGTGAGCATCATCCATTATGTATAAAAATAATCAGCTTCTTTGCAATTCTAACCTGTTAGCAACTTTGGCAAATACGGATCAGATAATGAATAGTCCCATGGATTAATTAAGCTATTTTCTTATTGGCTCGTCATCGTCCCTTTAAAAATCATTCCTTCAATTTCTTCTAAGTAAGCTCCAACTCCTATACTTAGACAGCTTCGTCTTAGTGTTTAAAACAAGAATATTTTCTACTCGCTCTACTAAAAACGACCAAGTGATATAAAAAGTTTAAATTTAATTGAAAATGAGTTAGTATTTCTCTAATAATAAGTATTTTTTTAATTTCATATTAAATGTAAAAAAGCACCAAATAGATCTATAAAATAAGTGAGTTTAGATTACTATTTTAAAAAGGCTACCCATTGGACTTCCCACTTACTTTTGAAATCTTTTCACCAATATACCATATTTATCATACATCTTCAATTAAGATAGACAATAATTTTCTTTAAAGCCTAATTATCTACACAAGTTGTTATTCATTCCTGATATTTGAGCATCAGATAAAACCTATTACCTTGCTTTAGTGTTTCCTAGAGGCATGTGCTTTGCTCACACACATCAAAAAAGCGATATAGTTAGCCTATCGCTTCTGGTCATGAACAAATGATGAATTCGTTTAACTGTTTAAAAATTTGATTGAGTCCCTGTTAAATATTCAAGTTTTAAAACTGTAGTATTAATTGGATAACGCCTAAAATAATGGATAGTGAAATTAAGAATTTTGCCACTAAGGCGTTAGCCCTTTTGTAAAATGCAAAGCCTATATAGGCTAAAATACCTAGTAAACAAGCGATTCGCCTTTCCTGCACCGCTTGATATGGCAGAGTTATGAAATTAAAGCAAGTTATAATAAATCCAATGCTCACTGCCAGTAGCATGACTCCATTCGTAATCTTGCTATCTTCAGCCATAAACATCATCATAATTCCTAAACAGCCAATTAAAACAAAAATGCCTGAAAATATAAAATAACCTATTTGCATTTGTATATGCCACTACCTTCCTTTTAATACAACTTAAGATGACCTCATTAAATTTTCACTAATGAGTAACTTTTTTATAATGACAATTAAGTATTAATTTGAGCTGCTTTTATTAGTTTTTTATATATGGGAATGAGTGGTGTTTCAGTGCAGTATGCTTCAAGTTGAGAAATTTCAATCCATTGGACAGCTGAATTTTCATCATTTTTAACTTTTAGTTCTTCATCTTCATCAGCCATTAATAAATAAGACACATTTAAATGTAGATGAGAGCTTACAAACAAATCTTTTTTCTTATGTCGCCAAACTGGTAAAATATCAAGGGATTGTATGGATTGACTTAAAGGCTTTACCGTTCTAATCCCAGTTTCTTCACGAGCTTCTTTAATAGCGACGGCTAATAAATTAGCTTCACCATCTGCATGACCACCTGTCCAAGCCCAACTCTGATAAAGATTATGATAGACCATTAAAACTTTATTTTTCTTTTCATTTAAAATGAAACCAGAGCTTGTTAGATGAGCTACTTTATTTTCTCGAGTTAAAACATTGTGACTAAATTGCTTAATATAATCTAAAATAATTTTTTTGTCTTGGACTTCTAACTCATCCATGGGTTGATAATCAGCTATTGCTTTTTCATACATCGGAAAATCCCTCTTTCACATCTCTTCTTTTAATTCCATACTAACGCTTCTGCCCCTTACTGGCAAGTCATATAACAATTTATTTTTAACTTATAAAACATTATAATGTTTAAATGATAGTTTTCATTTTTATTGATAAATTTAATAATTTATATTAATTGGACATTTAATATAGATTTTTTGGTAAAATATCTGGTGTAGCAGTATACATTTTTGACTTTTTGACATATAATACATATATAAGATAATGATTATAGGCTCATTAACACTATTTATGAAAGGGGTTTTTTCGAAATGTTAAAAATCTTTAGCAATCCAAATCCACATGTTTTAGAAGAGACGGTTAATCATTGGTTAAAAGAAAATTTCCCAATTGAGGTTATTTCAATGAGTTATACTCATGATCAACAGGAAACTTATAGTGTAGCCCTTTATTATAATAAACTGGTTATCGAATGGTAATCTCATCGCTATAATGGTGCTCACTCATTTATAAGTTAGTACTAGCTTAACTAACTCTTGTCCGTGACAAGTGAGTGACCCGGTCTTAGTAAAAGACGCGAACGTTCAAAAATTTGGACATTCACGTCTCTTTTTTTACGCTTTTTTTTTGCTTATACTCATGTGCTTCTATAGTCAGCCTAGATTTTTAAGGCATTTTTACTCACAACCTATAACTGCTAAGCGACTGTCAACAGGTGTAATTTTTAATGTAAATTGATTTTCTCCTTAAACTAATCGACGTCCTTAACTCACCACTTAAATCTTAGTAATCCGCCAAATTTCATCAGCATATTGTTGAATGGTTCGATCAGATGAAAATTTACCTGAACGCGCAATATTGATCATTGACATTTTAAGCCAACGTTTACGGTCTTTATAGGCTTCATTGGCAGCTTGTTGCGCTTTTACGTAAGCATCAAAGTCTTTTAAAACAAAATATTGATCGCCATGATAAGTAAGATCATTAAAGATATCACTAAACTCCGCTTTATCAGAGACTAAAGAGCCATCAATAAGCTGATTCAAAACTTGATTTATTCGAGAATCTTGGTAATAGAGCTCCCATGGATTATAAGAGCCAGTTTGATAGTAGTGATTAACTTCATCCGCTTTCATTCCAAAGATAAAGCTATATTCATCTCCAACTAGTTCATGTATTTCTACATTAGCGCCATCCAGGGTTCCGATGGTAATCGCTCCATTCATCATAAATTTCATATTTCCAGTCCCAGAAGCTTCTTTAGAAGCCGTTGAAATTTGTTCGGATAGATCAGCTGCTGGCATAATAAGTTCAGCATATGTGACATTATAATTTTCTACAAAAACAACTTTTAACAATTGGTTAGTGGCTTGATCGACATTGACTTTATCTGCGATTGCGTTAATTAGCTTAATAATCTTTTTGGCAAAATAATACCCTGAAGCAGCCTTTGCTCCAAAGATAAAGGTTTGAGGATGGAAATTTGCCTTAAATTCACGATCCTCTTTTAAGCGATGATATAAGTATAGGATATGCAAAGCATTTAGCAGTTGGCGTTTGTAAGCATGGAGCCGTTTAACTTGAATGTCAAAGATAGAAGTTGGATTCAAATCAATGCCTTGCTCCTTTTTTATCCGATCAGCTAACGCTTTTTTACGAGCATACTTCATTTTTGCGATGGCTTCCTGAACAACTGGATCCTCTACTTTTTCTTCTAATCTTGCTAGTTCAAATGGGTTTGTTTTATAATTCGTTCCTATTTCTTGATCTAAAACACGTGTCAATTCGGGGTTGCAATGCAGCAACCACCGGCGATGGGTAATTCCGTTCGTCTTGTTATTAAAGCGTTCCGGAAACATGTCATAGAAATCTTTCATTTCAATTTCCTTAAGAATTTCCGTATGTAACTGGGCAACACCATTTATACTAAAGGAACCTACAATGGCTAAGTGAGCCATTCGAACTTGATCATGACCAATAATGGCTAACTGTGCTACTTTATCTGGTTGATTTTCATAACGATTTAATAAATTTAAGCAAAACCGTCGATTAATTTCTTCGACAATCATATAAATACGAGGCAGTAAAGGTTTAAATAGAGACACCGGCCATTCTTCCAAAGCTTCAGCTAAAATAGTGTGATTCGTATAGGCACAACTATTTTGCGTGATCGACCAAGCAAGATCCCAATCATAACCTTCCTGATCAATCAAAATTCGCATTAATTCAGGAATAATTAAGGCAGGATGGGTATCATTAATATGTAAAACAACTTTTTCATGAAAATGATCTAATACTTGATAGATGGATTTATGTTTATTAATAATGGTGTGAACCCCTGCAGCCACAAAGAAATATTGTTGTTTTAACCTTAATATCTTTCCTTCTTCCGTTGAATCATCAGGGTATAAAAATTCAGAGATATGGCGAATTTGAGTCTCGTATTCAATTGCGGAAAGATGACTGGGATATTGTGTTTGCGTAGGTTCTGCTGACCATAAGCGCAAAGTATTAACAGACTTGTTAGCCTTTAGCGTATCCCCGATAATGGGCACATCGTATGGAACAGCTAAAACATATTCAGCTGGAATATGAGTAAAAACATCACGTCCCTTTACCTTCTCCACTTTTACTGAGCCATAAAAAGGAACTTCCACCGCTTTACTCGCTTTACGAACTTCCCATACATAGCCATTTTGGAGCCATTTGTCAGGAATTTCTACTTGATAGCCATTGATAATTTTTTGTTCAAAAAAACCGTATCGATAACGCAATCCGTTTCCGTGACCTGGTAAGCCTAAAGAGGCAATCGAATCCATGAAGCAAGCTGCTAATCGGCCTAATCCCCCGTTTCCAAGTCCGGCATCAGCTTCAACGTATTGTAAAGCATTTAAATCTATATCTAGCTCTTTTAATCCTTCTTCAACAACTGAATAAATTCCTAAGTTCATCATGTTATTAATCAATAAGCGTCCCATTAAAAACTCCATTGAAAAATAATATACTTGTTTCTCTTTATTTATTTTTATGGCTTCATTGGTTTCAATCCAGTTTTTAGAGGTGTATTCACGAACCAGTGTTCCTAGACCATTAAAGTGTTGTTGAATGGTGGTATCAGCAAATCTAACGCCGTAAATTTTCTCTAGATGAGCTTTAAAAGCTGCTTTAAAAATGGTTTTATTTTCAAAAATGTTCATCATTTCTTATCCCCCATTACTTTTTTTAATATTCCCCATATGAGAAGTCTATCGTATTCATTTAAATTTCATTAATTAATTTTCGATATAAGTTGATGTATTTAGTGGTTGACTTTTCCCAACTCCAATCTTGGGTCATAGCACTGTAAACTAACCTATGCCAATGCTCTGGCGTTTGATAAAACGCCAGCGCTCGCTTAATTGTAAACAACATATCATGAGCTGTGTGATGAGCAAAACCAAATCCATTTCCATAGCCAGTAAATTCGTTATAAGGTGTAATGGTATCGCGGAGTCCTCCAGTTTCATGGACGATTGGGATACTGCCATATTTCAAAGCAATCATCTGACTAGTCCCACAGGGCTCAAATCTTGAAGGCATTAAAAATAAGTCGCTCCCTGCATAAATCATCTGTGAATGATACGAGTGATAACCCAGATTAATCGAAACTTTATCGGGATATTTTAGCGCCATTTCTTTTAAAAATTTAATGTAATGTGATTTACCGTCTCCTAATAAGATAAATTGCATTTCTTCTTCCATTAATTCAGGAAAAACCTTTACGATTAAGTCAAAGCCTTTTTGTTCAATAATACGACTCACCATGCCAATGACTGGGATCGACTGATCCACTGGCAAATTAAGCTCTCTTTGCATCTGACATTTATTCTCTTGTTTTAAAGCTACAGTTTTCCAATTGTACCGCTTAAAGATGGAAAGATCTGTAGCAGGGTCATGATTGCTGTAATCAATACCGTTTAAAATACCGTGTAAATGGTCTTTTCTAGTCGCTATTACTTCATCTAAACCTTCGGCGAAATACGGATAACAAATTTCATTTCGGTACCGTTTAGAAACGGTTGTGATTTCATCTGCTAAAACGAGAGCTGCTTTCATAAAATTTACTTTTTTATGGAACATTAAGGCTTCGGGAACTGATTCAAGCTGCGAGATTATTTTCAACTCTTGCACCTCGCAAATACCTTGATATTGAATATTGTGAATGGTAAACACAGTCTTCGTATATTTAAAGTAGTCTTTTTGTTTGGCGAAGTACGGAATAAGCCCTGTTAACCAGTCGTGGCAATGGATGACGTCGTAATGCAAACGAGATTTTTCAATATAATTTACGACGATGAAATTGTACAGCTCATAAACCGTACAATCATCATCATAGCCATATAATTGATCTCTCATCATTTCACCAAAAGAAATGAAATAATAATTAATGCCTTCTTTTGAGTATCGATAAACATCATAAGCTATGTCTAGCTCATTCATCACAATCGTAGATTGAAATTCATGAGTTAAATTTTCTCGATAGCGTTTTGGAAAAGAATTTAAATAAGGTAAGATAATATCGACACTTAAGCCACGCACCACAAGCTCTTGAGTTAACCCAAATGTCACATCAGCTAATCCCCCTGTTTTATAAAAAGGAACACATTCAGTCGAAATATGGGCGATGCTAAATTCTTTATTTCCCATAATCCGCTGATTTCTTCCTACAACGATGGGCGCATAATCCTGACCTTTTAACCAAGCTTCATTTCCGATGTGAACATATTTATCGGCGATCACTTGCTCGATAATACTGTTCTCAGCAATATAAGTTTTAGGTAAAACCACCGAATTCCTGACGATCGCCCCTCTTTTAACCTTCACCCCACGAAATATAATACTATTTTCTACTTTTCCTTCAATGAGGCAGCCATTGGCAATCAATGAATTGGAGACATCTGCTTGATTTGTATAAAAGGTAGGAACTTCATCTCGAGTTTGCGTCAAGACAGGTCGGTCCATCGAGAAGACCTGGGAGCCATATTCAGCGTGTAAAATATCTAAATTAGCCCGATAATAGGATAAAAGTGAATCTACTCCACGAGTATAAACAGCATGCTCATAAGCGTTTATTTTTAATCCTTCACACATTTCCACAAAATGAGCCATGGTTTGATAGGGCGATACATCGTGGCGTAAAATTAAATCAATTAAGTAAGTCCGAGACATCACAAAAATTTCAACTGGCTTGTTATGATAGTAAACTTGTGTGACCTCTGCATCTGATTGGATGTGGGAGCTCATCAGTTCTTCAAATTTAAGGGTAGTAATAATATTAGCTCGGTACAAAATCACGTATTTCTGGCGTGATTTTAAAAAATAGTCAATGTATTGACACATCCTTCTAAAGGATAAACTAGTGGAAGCCACTGCGGTCTCTTTTTTAGGAGGAAATAAAGAAAGTCCGTCTACTTTGCGATTAAGTCCCCAAAACTTACCTGATTGAATATGCTCGCTTAAAGAATAATAATCCCCTTCTGGAAAAATGGCCACATTGGTTACACCTGAGTGGGTAGCATTAGATAAGGAGAAATCGATTAACCGATACCTTCCGGCAAATGGCAATGCCGCAACACATCGTTGTTTTAACAGCGGTTGAAGAGAATTAAAGCTTATGGTTCCATCAATGACACACATGGCCACATTTTTCATCGAGACGCTTCCTCCCTACTATTATAGACTAGAAATTCAGCTAGATTATGCTCTGTTACTAAAGCAATTTGATTCTCACTACCATAAACCTTCGTATAAGGTGGCAATCGAACGCCATCACCAATGATGGCATAATAAATGGAACAATAAGCTCCCACAATCGCGTTACTTAAAATGACACTTTTATCGACTACAGCCCCTCTTTCAATGGTACAATGATGACCAATAATTGAATTTGTTATTTGCCCAAAAATCATCGATCCTTCATTTAACCAGCTGTTTTGAACCTTGGATCCAGGCAAAATTTGATGGGGAGGTAAGTTAGGGGTTTTTGAAAAAATAGGCCAAGCCGTGTTGTGAAGGGCCAATTCATTCTCTGGATTCAACAGATCCATATGAGCTTCCCAATAACTTTCAATGGTTCCAACATCGCGCCAATAGCCTTGGTATTCATAAGCATAAACTTCGCTTTCTACTTCTAAGAAGTAAGGAATAACATCTTTAGCAAAATCTACTCCGTCAAAAAGATGATTAAAATACTTTTGAACAATATCTTCCTTAAACTTTTTCCAACTAAAAACATAAATGCCCATAGATGCTAAGCGACTTTCTGTTTCTTGAGGCTTTTCCTCAAACTGAATCACTCTATTCTCAGCATCAATCTTCATCATACCGAAGCGATCAGTTTCAACTTTTTCCACTCTTATAGCGGAAATAGTTAAATCAGCTTGCATTTTAATATGAAAATCTACTAATTTAGAATAGTCCATTTTATAAATATGGTCTGCTGATAACACCAACAAATACTCGGGATTATGTTGCTCAATGAAAGGCATATTTAAAATAACCGCTTCTGCTGTTCCTCCTTGCCAAAAAAATCCATAATCTCTGGTGGTATAAGGACCCATGACAGCTAGGGCTGAACCATGTACAGCTAAATCCCATGAACTGCCTTCTCCAATGTATTTATTTAATTCTAATGGCTCATACTGAGTCAAGACACCTACTTGCTTAATTCCTGAATTGGTACAATTACTCAACGTAAAATCAATCAATCTGTACTTTCCCGCAAAAGATACAGCTGGCTTGGGTCTCATTAAGGTTAATTCCTTTAGCCTTGTTCCTTTTCCACCTGCTAAAATAATGGCCACCACATTCATACTCACACCTCATCACCCCTTTTTGACTCCATTTAGTTAAGTGGTTGCCGTTAACTTTAAAATACTGGCACCATAAGGAGGTATCATCATTTGAATCACATAGGGTTTCCCGTGCATGGATCTCCTATGAGCCGTTAATGGCTTTTTCTGATATGCATTGGAGCCATGATAGTAGTCTCGATCGCTGTTTAATATTTCAATGTAGGTTCCCTGAAGCGGGACTCCTATTTGATAGTTATGATAAACAACTGGTTTAAAATTTAAAACAATAACTAATAGTTGCCCTTCTGCTTTTCCCTTACGAACATAAGAATAAATACATTGTTCATGATTGTTTACATCAATCCACTCAAAGCCATCTGGAACATGATCTAGCTCCCATAAAGCTGTTTCTGTTAAATACAAGTGGTTTAAATCTCGAATATAGCGATTAGCTGCGTCATGAGCTGGATAACTCAATAAGTGCCAATCCACTTGTTCTTTATCTTTCCATTCATGAAATTGTGCTATTTCATTGGTCATAAAGGTTAATTTTTTTCCGGGAAGGGTCATTTGATAAGTCGCTAACAATCTAAATTGAGCCATTTTATCCCAATAATTTCCTGGTGCTTTATCCACCAACGACTTTTTACCGTGTACCACTTCATCGTGAGAAAGCGGTAAGATAAACTTTTCATCATAGGCATACATCATCGTAAAATTTAATAATTGATGATGCTGACAACGCTCATGGCTTGCTAATTTTAGATAGCGTAACGTATCATTCATCCATCCCATATTCCATTTATAGGTAAAGCCTAAACCACCTAATGCAACAGGCGTTGTCACTTTGGGGTAGTTGGTAGAATCTTCGGCAATGATTAGAATTTTTGGATCTGCCTCATCGATTGCTAGATTTAATTGTTTAAGAAAAGAAATCCCCTTTTCATTAACACCTCGAGATTGGTTACCATCCCAGTAAATGATATTGGCTACGGCATCCATGCGAAATCCATCAATATGATAATATTTCATCCAAAACAAAGCGTTGGAAATTAGAAAGCTTTGAACCTCACCTCGCCCTAAGTCAAAATTAGCAGTTCCCCATTCTGATACTGCAATATCATCATGTGAATATTCATAAATAGACCCGCCATCGAATTGATATAACCCATGAGCATCACGACAAAAGTGTCCTGGGACCCAATCCATTATCACACCAATTCCAGCTACATGGCATTGATTAATAAACATCATTAAATCTTTTGGTTCTCCGTAACGGCTGCTTGCTGCATAATATCCTGTTGCTTGATAGCCCCAAGACCCGTCAAAAGGATGCTCATACATAGGTAATAATTCAATATGAGTATACTGATGAGCCTGAACATAAGCAATTAACTCATCAACGACCTCTTCATAGCTTAAAAACACTTCGTTATCAATCAAGGCTTGTTCTCGTTTCCACGAACCCAAATGAAGCTCATAGATATTAAGGGGTTGTTCGTATATTAATCCTTGTTCACGTTTCGTCAGCCACTTTGAATCGCTCCACTTAAACCCATTCAGATTATAAATTACTGAAGCAGTCCCAGGACGAACTTCACTATAATAGCCAAAAGGATCTGCTTTTAAAATTAAAGATCCAGCCGGGGTTTCAATTTCATATTTATACAATTCCAACGCTTGTAAGTTAGGAATAAACAAGCGCCAAATCCCTTTTTCAACTTGCATTTTATGGTTTTTCCCATCCCATTTATTAAAATTTCCAACCACTTTAACCGACTTAGCATTGGGTGCATACACAGAAAAGTGAGTCCCTGTTGAACAAATATGAGCGCCAAACTGCTCATAAAGCTGATAATGTCTCCCTTCTTTAAACAAATATTCTTCTACTTCATTCATCGTGTTCCCCCTTTTTTTAGAAGACATACCGGCTTCATTTCATAAATTCGTTCCCAACCTTTCTTCTTTTTTAAAGATTAAAAAACAAAGAATTATAAGATAACAAAAAAGATAGCGAAACGATATCTTTAGGCATTGTTGTATGAATGTAATAATAAAACTGATTCTAGCGATTAAATAAATCGTAGAACACATACACTTCATTATAAAAGGAGCAGTTTAAAAAAAATGTCTTATTGTGTAAGAGTGCAAGGAGAAGAATCCTCCCCAGTGACACTCAAGATATGTTATAATTAAAAACAGGCTATACTATTGAAACTTAGGAGGTACTATGCTTACTTTTAAAGAAAAATTAGCTATTATTGAAGAATTTCCGCAACTGACACGTAAAGAGGTATCCCTTGGTCGAATTAACTTTCAATTCGAAGATAGTGTCATGGATAAGAAGAATGTGGTCTATCACTTACACCCTAACGGCAACGGTTTTGTTTACGTCGGGTTGCTGACAGGTTATGAACGAGATGATAAAGGGATGGTGAACATCAGAAATTTTACGGAAAAAGCCTTGCGTTCCGTGATTGAAAAATCAATCGCTTCACTTTCTGACACTCCTAGTGAAACAGTCCCAGATGAAACTTGGATCAATCAAAATGGCTTTAACCTAGTTCTAACAAACGAGTATGATTTGTGGAATGTTTACGCTGGAGAGTTACTAGACGGAACGTTTAAGACTTACCCTGAAGCTTGTGCCTATTTAGAACAAGAAGGTTTCCACAAACAAGACTCACAACCAAATTAAAAATCGGGTAACATAGAAAAAAGACGAGATTAAAATCTCGTCTTTTATATATATTAATTTGATATTATTTAAAAATAAAGGTATTTATAGAGTCAGCTTTTCTTAAGTGTACTGGGTAAAAAATTTGTTTAAGGATTAATTACTTAGTCGTGGATTGAGCTTTAGCAAACATTGTTGGTAATGAGCGTCTCTATAAATTTTTAAGATCGGTAACTAATTGATCAACATGTTCTCTCTTAGTTGCCCAACTGGTACAAATTCGAATGACGCTGTGGTCAGCATCCACTTGTTCCCAAAAGGTAAAAGCATAGGTTTCATTTAGTTTGGTTAACACCTCATGTGGTAAAATAGGAAACTGCTGGTTTGTTTTTGAATCATAGCGTAAAGCGAAGCCTTTTTGAACTAAAGCGGTGCGAATTAACATAGCCATCTCTACACCATGGCGAGAAATTTCTTCGTATAAGCCATCTGCAAAGAGGGTTTCAAACTGAATCCCCAGCAATCTCCCTTTCGCTAGCAAACCTCCTCTTTGCTTTATAAAATAACGAAAATCTTTTTTAAGCTGATCCTGAGTGATAACCACTGCTTCGCCAAACAAAGCCCCTACTTTTGTCCCACCAATATAAAATACATCACAAAATTGCGCAATATCAGGTAAAGTAAGATCATTGTCTTTCATAACGAGACCGTATCCTAATCGAGCACCATCCATCATTAGAGGCAAGTTAAATTCACGGCAAACTTTACTTAGCTCACTCAATTCTGATTTAGTGTACGTTGTTCCGATTTCAGTAGGGTGGGAAATATACACGAGACCAGGTTGCACTGTATGAATAGCAGCGGGATCGTTCCAATGCTCTTGACATAATAGCTTCACTTGTAGTGCCGTAATTTTGCCATCATCGCTAGGTAAAGTGAGGATTTTATGACCTGTCGCTTCAATAGCTCCTGTTTCATGAGTCGCAATATGACCTGTTTCGGCAGAAATGGCACCTTGATGTGGTCGCAATATGGAAGCAATAATCGTCGTATTTGTTTGCGTGCCTCCTACGAGGAAATGAACATCTGCCTCTGGCGCTTGACATGCTTCTTTAATATAGGTTTTACCTTTTTCGCAGTATTCATCGGTTCCATAGCCACTGGTTTGCTCATTATTGGTTTCTATTAGTCGATTTAGGATGCGTGGGTGCGCACCTTCGGCATAATCATTTTCAAATCGTATCATGATATCTACTCCTATCAAATTCTATAAGCCACAAAAGTTGTTTTAATTTAAATTGAGATCCATTAATATGAGATAGCCACTGTTCACTCAAAAAAAATAATTTATTTTGTGACAAAACTCTCCATCTAAATTATACCTAATCTTAGCTAAATTAGCAACTTTGTCTGCTTTAAGCCCCCTTTACTATGACAATAAAAAATTGCGTCACCCCAAACCATAACGGTTCTTTGACGCAATCCTCAAAATAGGTTTTACTCGGCTACGCTTTTAGCCATCTTAACTAAAGCTTCTTTTCCGCTAGTCCCCGACTTGATCCCAAGCTCCTCTGCAGCCAGTGTGACTTTAGCCAGTGGCGCTTCTAACAATTGGTCTATGGTACGTACGCCCTCTGCTCGTCCAGCAATTATCTTGCGCTCACGAAGCTTTGGTGTTTCATTAAGGAAGTCAACATCTAATGCCGCACACATAATATATCCAACATCATTGGTTACAACGAGCAACGTTGTTTTTGGTAAATACACTTCATAACTTAGAAATTCATAACCTTCCAGATAAATCTTCTCCACGTTTAACATGTGTTATCACCCTTTCTTTAATAGTTTATACAACTTTAAAGATTAGGTGCCTACTTTGAAGCATAATTCCACTCCTTCTGTTTACACTAACTAATAATATCTAATAGTAAGGAGTTTTTTTATGCAAGTCAAACAGTTGATGACCCATTACGTTAAAGGCATTTTTCCAACGGAAACCATTTTAAATGCATCTCGATTTATGAAGGAACTAGATATCGGCATCCTTCCTGTCATCGATCGATCGGCACAAATTATCGGGATTTTAAGCGACCGCGATCTTGTCCTTCGAGCCATCGTGGATCAATTACCGCCTCATACACAAATTGAATCCATTATGACACAACCCGTCTATACAATTGAAGAAACTGCTGAAGTAGGAATGGCTCTGTCTTTAATGGCTGAAAGACAAGTTAGACGACTTCCTGTTGTCGATAGAAATAATAAGCTAGTTGGCATCCTCTCTCTTGGCGATTTAGCGATTGCGCAACTTACGGATGAGCGAGCTGGGCTAGTTCTAAAAGAAATTTCTGAGCCTACCAATAACCCCAATCGCGACTTAAAAGTTGATGATTTCCCTTTATAATCCTTTCTTATAAGTTATATCAATCCATGTCCTAATGTAACGAGTATATGACGCGATCATCACCAATCACCTAAAAATACTCACCAAAAAAGAGGGGGGAGATGAAAAGTGAGTAAATCCAGGAAACCTAACATCAGTCCCTTCAATCCCCTTTTTCAGCATAACTGCCACGACCCAATTCTCATCCTAAACTTTATCTTAAATTGATTGGCTTATATCCGGCTGTTGTTATCACAAAAAGAAAACGCTTCCATATAACAAAAGTGGTGCCAAGCCATAATTTAAATCAGTTAAATCTCCACAAAAATCATGGTATAATTTATTTACGGCTCTCTTTAGGTGTTAATTTCAGGCTAATTTCAGGTTTTTTTGTTAAAATGGCTATAATACCTATTTAAAATAATGGAGGTTTAATCATGCGGATATTAGTCGTTGAAGACGAAAACAATTTAGCAGAAGCATTAAGCCAAATTCTTAAAAAGAATAAATACAAAGTAGATATTGTTGATAATGGTGACGATGGATTAAACTATGCCTTAAGCGATGAATACGATGTGATTGTTCTCGATATCATGTTACCTAAATTATCAGGCTTTAATGTTCTTCAGGAATTGCGTCGCTTAAAAAATGCAACACCTGTAATTCTATTAACCGCTCGTGATGAACTTGATGATAAAATTAAAGGGCTTGACTTTGGCGCCGATGACTATGTGACAAAACCCTTTATCCCTGATGAATTATTAGCTCGTATTCGGGCAATTTCACGTCGCAAAGGAGAAGTTATCTTAGCAGAGCTTTATTTTCATGACTTAACCCTTAATTTATCTAATTATGAATTACAAAAAGGTTACAAATCCATTCGCTTAGGCTATAAGGAATTTGAAATCTTAAAAATTCTCATGTCTAATCCTAACCATATTGTCACTAAAGAACAATTAATTGTCAAAGTTTGGGGAGCAGAGTCGGGAGCCGAAGACAATAATGTGGAAGCCTATATCTCATTTTTGAGAAAGAAATTTCATTTTTTAGCTTCTACTGTTAACATCAGCACCATTAGAAAGGTGGGCTACAAACTGGAGGCTTGTTCTTCGTGATTTTAAAACTGCGAAAAAAATTTATTTTCATTAATATGATTCTTATCAGCCTAGTTTTCATCATCTTTTTTTTTACTTTAGGCATTTCTACTTATCAAAGCCATAAAAAAGAAACCCTACAAGCTTTAAAACGTACTTTAGAAATGGATACAATGAAGCCCCATTTTCAAATAGTCGAGCCAAATAAACCACGGACTCCACATTTAAATATTCCCGTTTTATTAGCTTACTTAATCAGCGATGATTTTGATGTGGAAATCCTCCATACAAATATGACCATTTCAAATGAGGTGGTGGAACTTGCAATTGAAGAAGCCATAAATAGCAATGAGTCGTCTGGCATTATTAAAAGTTTAAATTTAAGATTTTTAATTGATGACTCACATCCTATTACTAAAATTGCTTTTGCTGATATGAGTCTTGAGCTTTCAGCGCTAAGGCATTTAATTTTTATCTTGATGGGAATTGGGGTTAGCGGTTTACTTATCTTTTTTTTGATTAGTTTATACTTAGCGGTTTGGGCTTTGCGCCCAGTAGAACGCTCATGGGAGCAGCAACAACAATTCGTCGCTGATGCTTCCCATGAATTAAAAACTCCCCTCACAATTATTTTAGCTAATATGAATATTTTATTAAACCAGAGTGACGACACCGATAAAAGTCATCAAAAATGGTTGAAAAATACACAAGCTGAAGCTCTACGCATGAAATCTTTAGTAGATGACCTTCTCTACTTAGCAAAATCAGAAGCACACCATATAGAACTTAAACTATTTAAATTAAACCTTAGTGACCTAACATGGAACTGTATTTTACAATTTGAGTCTCGTGCTTACGAAAATGGCATTGTTATTTATTCAAACATTCAATCCGATCTTTGGATATTAGGAGATGAAAATAGTTTAAGACAGCTTATAGCCATTTTACTAGACAATGCTTGTAAATACACGCCTATAAACAATAAGATTACCGTTTCTTTAAGTCGGCATAAAAATCGGATTCAATGTGAAGTAAACAACACTGGCGAGCTAATTCCTGAAGATCAGTTGCCCAATCTCTTTAGTCGCTTTTACCGCGTAGATGAAGCTCGAAAACATCAAGAAGGTAGCTATGGGTTAGGTCTGGCTATCGCCCAAAGTATCGCCAAAAAACATCAGGCAAAAATAACTGTTGAAAGCACCCTAGAAGCAGGAACCACTTTTAAAGTTTCATTTCCTGCTTATTGAGGTCAATTGATCCTAGTATGTGTCTCAAACAAACTATTAAAACGTCCTCTAAATAAAAAAAGCTTTAAAAACAAAAAACGAACACGCTCGCCAAAACATGTTCGTTTTTTGTTAATATTAATAATTACGATTTTGATATTGGTTGCGTTTAATACCACGATGAATATATTGGCGGCGATCATCATTATGATCATCTTCGTAGTCGTGATGGACACATTGGCATTCATGCTCAATCTCAATTTCATCGTCATACTCTGGTCCTAGTAATTCTTCGAGACATTCTTCCTCTGGTAGAGTTGTGTAACCAATAAGATCAAGAATCGGACAATAACGGGTAATGCCCTCAGCTATTTTCATGCTACCCATAGCAACTAACCAACTTTTATCACGCATAATCCCCATACCGGTCATCATAATACCCGTGCTAATTCGTATGTAAGCATCTAAGCGTCCAACGTTTTTTTGACACATCATCTATTGCTCCTTTCTTGATACATTTTAAATTACGATGGCTATCCTTTAAAATTCTCTACTAGAATTTATATGAATAACCTGAACTTTTACTTTATTAGTGTCTCATAATTTAAGATTTTAATTCTTAAATCAGCATATAATTTAAAATGAATTTAAGGAGCAAAAAATAGGAAAACTATCAAGATAGCTTTCCTATTTTTATGAATTTTTTTTGCTTTAGCTAGCATGATTAACCAATTGAACCTTCCATTTCCAGTTTTAATAATTGGTTTAGCTCCACTGCATACTCCATTGGTAACTCTTTTGCAAAGGGCTCAATAAAGCCCATAACGATCATTTCCGTGGCTTGTTCTTGATCTAGCCCACGACTCATTAAATAGAATAATTGTTCTTCTGAAACTTTTGAAACGGTCGCTTCATGTTGAATGGTAACATCGTCATTTAAAACGGTGTTGTAAGGAATGGTATCGGATTTAGACATGTCGTCCAAAATGATGGTATCACATTCAATATTTGATTTAGCGCCTTTTGCTTTTCTGCCGTGTTCCACAATTCCGCGATAAGAGACATTCCCACCGTGACGTGATAATGATTTGGAAACGATAGTTGAAGATGTATTAGGGGCTAAATGAATCATTTTTGCACCAGCATCTTGCGTTTGACCTTTTCCAGCAAAGGCAATTGAGATGGTTGTCCCTTTAGCTCCTTCACCTTTTAAAACGCAAGTGGGATACTTCAT
>Ga0153980_1000450_pt1 | contig 18945 bp, 16 predicted proteins | sample TSGA064MetaG_FD_104722 | JGI IMG/M metagenome (GOLD analysis project Ga0153980, IMG submission 104722) | Attine ant fungus gardens microbial communities from Georgia, USA - TSGA064 MetaG | ecosystem: Host-associated > Fungi > Mycelium > Unclassified | place: USA: Georgia, Magnolia Springs State... | reverse complement strand
CATGAAAACCAGTTCCGCAGACGTGACGGTCGTTTTAGTTGGTGGTGGGAGTATTATCATCCCCGAAGAATTGACAGGCGTTAAAGCGCTAATTCGCAACGAAAACGGAGCAGTGGCGAATGCCATCGGTGCCTCTATCGCTCAGATTAGCGGACAATACGAACAAATTTATGTCTATTCAAAAATCCAACGGGACGCGGCGTTGGCCGATGCCCAAGAAAAAGCCGTCCAACAAGCCGAACTTGCGGGTGCAGTCCCTGGCACAATCGAGTTAGTCGAGGTGGAAGAAACACCACTCGCCTATCATCCAGAAAATGCAACCCGCTTACGAGTAAAAGTGGTTGGGAATATGTATTAAAAGAAAGGAAATCCTCTGGCATATGAGGGTTTCCTTTTTGTGCTATAGTAAAAGAAAAAGAAGGAGGAATAACTATGGCTAAATTATTCGCCTACCAAATTGGTCAAAACCCATGTATTCAAACGGACCTTTTGGTAGATCCTCAGCTGTTTGAAGATGAGCATGGCTGTGCGGGGGGTGTGGGCTTCGGGTTAGCAGATTGTGTTCAAACTGGAATGTTTACAGATATTGAAGTGATAAAACGGTATCTTCACGAAGCAACCTACGTTTTTATTAATGGTGACTTTGACCGACTAAGTTACTTAGAAATTGGGATTGCACTTTCCTTAGGCAAAACACTTTATGTCATTACAATGAATCCAAACGTAACGAAAGAAGATTTAGGAATTCCCTTCGACAATGCTACGATTGAATTCCTTTCCCCCAGTGCTTTTACGGAACGAATCCATGAAACAGAAGCAGCAGAAAACTAAACAAAAGTAAGTAATACGACTGTCTTTTTTTGCTATTTTTTGCGATAATAAAGGAGAAAGTTCAAATTGAAAGGGAGCCAGAATAAATGAAAACCTATGATTATATTGTTATTGGTGGCGGTAGTGGCGGGATTGCTTCTGCTAACCGCGCAGGAATGCACGGAGCTAACGTCCTTTTAATTGAAGGCAACGAAATTGGTGGGACCTGTGTCAACGTTGGTTGTGTGCCTAAAAAAGTCATGTGGCAAGCCAGCAGCATGATGGAAATGATGGAAAGAGATACAGCAGGCTACGGGTTTGATGTTGAAATCAAAAATTTTAGCTTTAAACAATTAGTTGAAAATCGTGAAAAATATATCGACTTCTTACATGGTGCGTATAATCGTGGTTTAGACAGTAACAACATTGAACGTATCCATGGTTACGCTACGTTTACTGGGGAGCAAACAATTGAAGTCAATGGGACAGAATATACGGCGCCGCACATTTTAATCGCGACAGGTGGTCGTCCGAAAAAACTAGGTATTCCAGGAGAAGAATATGCCTTAGATTCAAACGGCTTCTTTGCATTAGAAGAAATGCCAAAACGTGTGGTCTTTGTCGGTGCAGGTTACATCGCAGCCGAATTAGCAGGAACCTTACATGGCTTAGGCGCAGAAACACATTGGGCCTTCCGTCATGAACGACCATTACGAAGCTTTGATGACATGCTTTCTGAAAAAGTCGTAGAACGCTATCAAGAAATGGGCATGCAAATTCATCCGAATGCAACACCAGCTAAAATTGAAAAAACGGCGCAGAATGAGTACGTTATTACATTTGAAAATGGTGAATCAATTACGACAGATGCCGTGATTTTCGGGACAGGCCGTCAGCCGAACACGGATCAATTAGGCTTAGAAAATACGAAAGTAGCTCTTGATGAAAAAGGCTACGTCAAAGTAGATAAATTCCAAAATACCACGCAAAATGGCATCTACGCAGTCGGCGATGTCATTGGGAAAATCGACTTAACGCCAGTCGCGATTGCCGCTGGTCGGCGCCTGTCTGAACGCTTATTTAACGGACAAACCGATTTATATTTGGATTATAACTTGGTACCAACGGTGGTCTTTACCCATCCACCAGTTGCGACAATTGGCTTGACGGAAAAAGCAGCGCTTGAAGAATATGGTGAAGACCAAGTGAAAATCTATCGCTCTAGCTTTACACCAATGTATTTTGCTTTAGGAGAATACCGTCAAAAATGCGACATGAAATTAATTTGTGTCGGTAAAGAAGAAAAAATTGTCGGTTTGCATGGCATCGGCATCGGTGTTGACGAAATGCTACAAGGCTTTGCAGTCGCTATTAAAATGGGCGCGACCAAAGCAGATTTTGATAATACTGTTGCGATTCATCCAACAGGCTCAGAAGAATTTGTAACAATGCGATAAAAGGCGAATAAACCCCAAAAAAGAGCGTTGCATCAGCAACGCTCTTTTTTGAACACACGAGTTATTTCATTCAATTTATAACCAATTGGGTGCTGACAAACGTGATGAAATTAGCTATTTTCTATTATCAGTTGCAACATTTTTTTCATTAAAATGTTGATATAAGGAAGTATCAGAAACGAGTAATTCAATGATTTCAGATTTATCTATAATAGTAATTCTTTGTCGAGATAAAAACGCAATAAATTGTGGTAAAAATCTTTTGGCATAGATATCTAAATATAACTTTGTGGTTTGATTATTATAGGTGACTAGTAAGTAAAAATAGTCGGGACTACTATCAAAAGCGGACGCTCTTATCTTTTTGGTATAAATGATTTCTATGGATTCAATTTCAGAATAAGGAATTTTTATTTGTGTAGAACTGTTTTTTATGCATTCAATGATTTTCAGAATCGGTTTTCTGGAGAATTGATGGACCATAATATCTTGTTGGTTAATTATCCAATAATCTGAAAAGATGATTGGAAAAACTAAAAGTAGACCGATAAATATGATTGCACTAAACAACCAAAAAGGTTGATAACCAAAACCAGTAAGTAGCAAAGAGAAACAAGTCCAAACAATACAAAATAAAATTCCTTTTTTTAGATTATAAATTTTTCCAACAACTTGGGGCTTTTTAAAATAAGGACTACCTTGGATTAGCTCATCAATAGAAACATTGTATAAATCAGAAAGCATCAGTAAATTATCAATTGAAGGGATGGATTGGCCAGTTTCCCATTTGGAAACAGCTTGTGTAGTGACATGTAATTTTTGGGCAATTTGTTCTTGCGTATAGTGATTATTTATTCTCTGTGTTTTTAAAATAGTTTGGATTAACATTATTCGTTACCTCCTTGATTTTAGAGTAGTCTATTCCGCTATATGTTTCAATCAACTAGTGGTTGATAAGCAAATAATTGCTATTAAATAAACAATAACATCTTTTAACTACTGACTTTTCCAAGAAATATGCTATGATTAAAAAAATCAGCAAAACAGAGGGTAGGGAGTTAGAGGATGGATAAAATTAGAATTAACAACTTGAAATTTTTCACAAAAAATGGTGTTTTGGCAGAAGAAAAACGTCTAGGGCAGCAAGTAGAAATCGACCTTGAAATGCAGTTGTCGTTAGCCGAGGCAGGGCGAACAGATGATGTCACCCAAACCGTCAATTATGCCGAAGTGAATGAATTGATTGCCCAACGAGTAAACAATCACTCGTACGATTTAATCGAAGGTTTAGCGAGTGCTATTTTAGATGATATTTCCGCAGATTATCAAGAACAATTGAACAAAATTATCATTAAAATTAGAAAATATAGTGTGCCGATGCCCGGCCTTTTTGACAATATTGAAATTGAAATGGAGCGAGAAGTATAGATGATTGGCTATGTAGCATTAGGTAGTAACGTCGGCGATCCGTACGCAAATTTAGTGAAAGCCCGCAATTATTTAAACGAAGACCCGCAGATTCAGGTCGTGGCTTCTTCAAAACTTTATGAAACGGATCCTTACGGCTATACAGACCAAGATGATTTTTTGAACGCCGTATTGAAAATTGATACTAGCTATACCGCTGAAGAGTTATTGGCTGTTACCCAAGGGATTGAGCAAGCAATGAAACGTAAAAAATTAATTCACTGGGGTCCGCGGATTATTGATATTGATATTTTATTATTAGGGGAACAGTCAGTCGCGTTGCCCCACTTACAAGTTCCTCATCAAGAATTAACAAAACGGTCATTTGTTTTGATTCCCTTAAGTGATGTTTACGCAGAGGAACAATTATTGGGCACGCCAATAGCTACGTGGATTCAGCGCAGTGGCAATCAAGAAGAAGTGCGAGTAAGCGAAAAGGAATGGTAGAGATGGAGCAGGAAAAACAAGCGCAAATTGAGCAGGCAGTTACCACAATCTTAGAAGCAGTGGGGGAAGATACTCAACGATCAGGACTCATTGATACCCCCAAACGTGTAGCTAAAATGTATGCAGAAGTTTTTAGTGGATTAACCGAACCTGAATTTGATGATTATAAATTATTTGATAGCTTAAATGAAGGCGAAATGGTTCTAGTAAAAGATATTGCCTTTTATTCAATGTGTGAACACCATTTATTGCCATTTTATGGAAAAGTACATGTCGCTTATCTGCCAGAAGGTGGCAAAGTATTGGGACTAAGCAAGTTACCAAGATTAGTAGAACATTGTGCCAAACGTCCCACAGTTCAAGAAGATTTAACAGTGACAATTGCCCGCAAACTCCAAGAAAATATTCCCGTCAAAGGCATTGCAGTAGCCATTGAAGCGGAACATATGTGTATGACGATGCGCGGCGTGAAAACACCACAAAGTAGCACCAAAACATTTCAATTTACCGGACTATTTAAAGAACAAGAGTGGAAAAATCAATTTTTAATGGAGATACGTTAGAAAATGGAAATCATTGTTGGCACGAATAACCAAGGTAAGTTAAAAGAAATGCAATCAGGACTTAAGGACCCCGCTATTCAACTTGTCTCTTATCGAAAGTATACAACCAGTCAAGAACAACCTGCAGAAACTGGCACTACGTATGCTGAAAATGCTTATCTAAAAGCTCGCTTTTTCCAACAATTAATTGGCCGCCCAGTGTTAGGTGATGATGGCGGCTTAACGTTAACTGCTTTTCCTGATTTATTAGGTATTCATACAAGCCGTTTTTTCCATTCAGCCAATCCGGAAGAACAGAACCGCGAACTGTTGCACTTATTTGAAGGGCAACAGTCGACCCGAGAGTTAACCTTATCAGCCACGTTGGTCTATGTACTCGATGACGACAAACTGTTGCAAACGGAAGCCACTTTGACTGGTGAATTAGTTGAACCGCGCGGTACAGGCGGTTATGGCTTTGATCCGATTATTTATTTACCAGACCGGGGCAAAACCTTAGCGGAGTTGTCCACGAGTGAACGAATGAAGATAAGTCCTAGAATGCGGGCTTTACGAAAGATGATTCAGCAGATAAAGGAGCAATGTGACAATGATTGATTTAAAAAAGAATTACCAAATTATGGGGATTGTCAACACGACCCCCGACTCTTTTTCTGATGGCGGTAGCTACACAACGGTCGACGTGGCCTATCAACATGCGCTTCATCTACTAGAAGCGGGGGCCGATATTTTAGACATTGGCGGCCAATCCACACGTCCTGGCTACGAAGAAGTTTCTCCACAAGTTGAGGTAGACCGAGTATTACCATTAATAAAAAAAATACGTGAGACTTCTCTAGCGCCGATTTCTGTGGATACCTACTATCCCGAAGTAGCAGAAGCCGCGATCCAAGCTGGCGCCACAATGATTAATGACATCAAAGGATTAGACACTCCGGGGATGGCAGAAGTCCTCGCGCAATATCCTGAAATCCAAGTTGTGATTATGCATTCTAGAAAACGCCAATCTCTTTCTTTAAAAGAAGAGTTACACCAATTTTATACAGAAAAAATTGAACAATGCCAAAAATATGGGCTTTCCTTAGAAAAAATTTGTTTCGATCCAGGGATCGGCTTTCATAAAACTGTCGCAGAAAACCTTCAACTGTTAAAAGATCCTAACGCCTTTCGCTACCAAGATTATCCGTTACTATACGGCGTTTCTCGCAAACGAACCATTGGCGCTTTAACGAACGAACCAGAACCAGCCAACCGTGATTTTGGTTCAGCCGCTGCTTCCTTGTATGCAGCACAACAAGGCGTAGAAATTTTACGTGTTCATAATGTCCAAGGCTTAAAACAAACATTTGATGTCTGGCGCGCGTTGTCGGAGAAAGAGTAAAGGTAGACCAATAGACTAAACAGAGGTCGGGACAGAAGTGTTTAACTCCGAGAACCAAGTAGGTACTGTTTAACATCTATTTGCTTTGCAAATAGTGTTTCTCAGCACTTAAGAAGGCTAAACTGCGACGAATGCTCACATGAGAAAGCCAATAAGAAGGAATTTCCGAAAATTGTTCTATAATTTTTGGAGACCAAGTCCTTCAATTCTTAGTGATTTATCACTTAGAGATTGATGAGATCGGAGCTCTGCGAAGTAGGTATTGTTCATCACTTTCAAAGAACAAATTGCGACGAGTAACCGCAGGAGCAATTGTAAGGAATGAACTGCGACGAGTAACCGCAGGAGCACTTTCTTAGTTCTTCGTGATTCTCAACACTTGGAAGGATTAAGATACGCTGAACACTTGTGTGAGAAAGTCAATTTCGGCTTATTGTTTTCTCGCCAAAGGCTCGTCACAGTTTTATCCTTGTAAGTTCCGAAGGACCTTCACCATGTAGTTACGATGATTTCATCTGTTCATGCTTCGCAGTGAAACATCGCAACTCTTAGAGCTGTAGCTCTTTTGAAGGCTGTACTGTGACGAGACGCATGTCGAGAAAACACCTTAGAAGTTGTTGAGATTGGAGCAACGCGTAGTGTAGCTTCTGTTCCCGCCGTTTATCGGTTTTTGATGGTCGGTCTGTTTAGTCTAAAAAATTTTGGTTGGCTGAATCGTTTTATCCCAGTAAACGGCTTGTGATTTTTTATCATAAAAGAAAGCGGCTATTGGATAATCAGGAAAGTAAGCGTATTCTAGGAAGGTAAAAATGTGTTATACTACACAAGTAGGAAGTTTATGACGGTGGCAATTTCTCAAAAAAAGGAGGACTGCCAATGTTTTTGCTTGTTTGCTCTTTCCCTAGAAAGGAATAGCAGTGACTGTCTTTGAAGCATTGATGCTTGCGATCGCTTTCGCAACATTAATTGTTAAAATCAGTAATAAAAACAACAAAAAATAAACCCGTCATAATCTTTAGCCAGGATTAACGGGTTTATTTCCGTATCAAAATCAAGCTACCGTCTTAAACGGTCTACCCGAGAGCGTATATCTAGTACGCTCTCTTCGTGTTTATTATACCAAGGTATCACCTAAAAAGCTAGCCGCTAAATCCTCAATAGGATCCAGCCGCTTCTTTAATTCTCTCTTGTCAAAATCATTTTGTGTAATTTCATACGAATTTCAGCTTTCTTATATCGAGAACATAACTGAGTGGCTAAGTATTTTGATATTTTTGTTTAATAGATGTTAGCTTTTATAAACAAATAATTTTCTCCTGTTACTCTGGCACCAATATTTTTAATGCCTATACCATTCTTTGATTTACCAGAAACATGGACCCCAATAATTTGGCCATTACTATTAAAAATCGGGCTTCCTGAATTACCGCCAACAGCATCTGTATCATAAGATATATCTAAATCATCAATATCAAGAATGGTTCCTGTATGATACCATTGTTCTCTTGCTTTATCTGCACCATAACCACTGATGAAAGCAGTTTTTCCAACTTCTGTTGCGTCCGTGATAGAAAAAGTAGGTACGAAGTCGCTAATATTTAAGCCAGAGTTATTTGGTTTCGTTTTAATAATGGCGATATCATATTTATCCATTTTACCACTTGAAAAGTATTGCGGATGAATGATTACTGAATCAATTAAAAATTTTCCATAAGGATATGTTGAACCAGTTCTTCCTGGTGCAACAAAAGACTGTGTGCGCTTTTCGTAATCTGTCAAGAAGTTTTCTGCGACATGAGCAGCTGTTAATAAAGTGTTTTTTCCAACCACGAAAGATGTACCTCTAGAAACCATATTATTTTCAATATACATTTGTGTATAGGCAATACTAGAAAAAGGTGTTTTAGTCGTATCCTCCACTTTCAATCGGTCATCATCCCCAATTATCTTTATAATATTTGGCTCGTTACTTTCTTCATTCGCTTGGGCTGTTACTCCCCAAAAAGTAATCACACACATCAAGGATAGTATGGGTAAAGTAAAAAATTTGTATTTCATCGTGTAGAATCCTTCTTTCTATATCATTTGAAGTTTTATTATATATTAATAAAATGAATATAAATATATTATTTTTATGATTCTTGAGAATTGGTATAAATATTTAATAGTGAGCACACTTTATTTTAATCAATCATAATTAAAAAAAGATGTAAGCAAATATCTTTATTTGAATAATACTTTCATATAGAATGTTAAATTGGTTTTAAATAACTTAACAAGGAGAAAGAGATGAAAAAATTTCGTATATTTTTTGCAATGACATTCTTAGCCGTTTCTTTTTTATTCATAAATAGTCCCAGTGTGGAGGCAGCAAGTTATACTAATAACGATGGAGTAATCAATGTGACATTACAAAATGGCCCGAAATTTACACCTGCCAATAGCATGAAATTTAAGTTTGATTTTGACTTATCTGGAGTATCTATTAAGTCTGGGGATACTTTCGAAATTGACTATCCTGAATCTATTGAATATTGGGGAGATCCTAATTTTAATTTTTATGACGAAGAAGGTAATCTATATGGGACAGGCGTGAATAAAGATAGGAAAATAATAATAACTTTTATTGATACTGTGGAAAATAAAACAGATATCAAAGGTTATTTGAATGCCCAATTTAAGCCAACACCAAATAAAATGTCCTTAGGTAAAAATACATTAACATTTGACTCTAAAAATGGGATTATCCCAATTGAAGTTGAACTTGTCGACTCGATAAAAAATATAAGTAAAAAAGGTACTGTCCAGAAAATGCCGAATGGAGAAAACGGCATTCGTTGGACAATAATTATAAATAGAAATAGCCTTTTTATGAACAATATACAGCTAGAGGATATTATTACTGATCCTGCATTAAAATATGTGCCTGGGACACTTAAAGTATCTGAAGGAATCTGGATAGATGATGTTAAGACGTCTTATAAACGTGTTCGAACTATGACTCCTGACGTTGAATACACAGTTTCTGAGGTAGAAAATGGGATGACTCTCCTTATTCCTTCTTCTGAAACAATGTATGTAGTAGATATGTTTACGAGTGTTTCTAACCCTCAACTTCTAAATACTAAAGGTAGTACTTTTTCGAACAATGCGACTCTTAAGTGGGGAGATGAAAATGGTGAAAGCCAATCAGAAAGTGTACAGTCATTGTTAACTATAAAAAATAATGATACTGGAATTGGTGGAAGTACTACCCCAACTACAAATAGTTCTGATTCAACTACAGAAACTTCTAGTAACTCTGAATCCCAAACGGAAGAAACGAAAAATAATGTATCTTCGAGTGATACTATTTCAAGTCAACCTGAAGTGACAGATAATTCAGTAATAGAAACCTCTGAAAGCATGTCAAACTCGACTTTAGATTCGAATGAACACAATGCCTCTTCTACTTCTTCGGATAGTACTTTGGAAAAAGAGTCAAATATTTCAATAGAATCAACGGATAGCCTAACAGGAGATTCGACTACACTGACGACCACAGACAATAAAAATATAGAAACAAATGACACAGAAATTTCTGATTCATCTGCAACAATTACCAGTGACTTCTCCAACCCATTTGAATCCAACAGAGAACAGAATAGTCAGATGAATCGTAAACTTACTAAGACAGCAAAAGATTCTAAACAAAACGCGAAATCTAAAAAAGCGTTCAAAGAGCACCTTCCTCAAACAGGTCAAGTAGAAAATAAAATGTTTATAATAGTGGGTATTGTTGCTTCTATGTTATCGTTTATTATCCTAACAAAATATAATAAATAAACATAAAAAAGAGCGTGGGACAAAAATCCAAAGTGATTTTTGTCCCACGCTTAAAAATTGATCAACGTCGGGAACAGAACCAACATTATGCGTTACTTCAATCTCAATAAATTCTAAGGTGCTTTCTCGACATACGTCTCGTCACAGCCCAGCCTTCAAAAGAGTTACAGCTCTAAGAGTTGCGATGTTTCACTGTGAAGCATGAGAACAAATGAAATTAACGTACCTACTTGGTGAAGGTCCTTCGGAACTTACAAGGATAAAACTGTGACGAGCCTTTGGAGGAGAAAACAATAAACCAAAATTGACTTTCTCACACAAGCGTTAGGCGTATCTTAATCCTTCCAAGTGTTGAGAATCAAGAAGAACTAAGAAAGTGCTCCTGCGGTTACTCGTCGCAATTTGTCCTTTGAAAGTGATGGACAAGACCAACTTGGTTCTCGGAGCTAAACAGTTCTGTCCCGACCTCGAAGTCCAAGAGGCCATGTTCGATCTTCCCTTCACTTACAACTATACGCTTAAAAGAGCAATAGAGGGTAAATTCATCCGTCGATGAATTTACCCTCTAATCTTAGTATGTTCAGTGTTAAGATTATCACTTGTTTGTAAGCGTAAGATAAACTGAGAAGAAAATTCGTTATTATTAGATGACAAGAGAGAATTAATTTTCTCTTGTCAAAATCGTTTGTGTAATTTCATACAATTGTTCTTTCGCCTTAGCCTTTGTTTCAGGAAGTTTGCTGATTTCTTTCAGCGCTTTTTCTGTGTAATGAGTGGCTAATTCTTGGGCCTTTTCTACGCCACCTAGTTCATGGACAAGACGATAAATTTCCTGTGTTTCTTCATCGGTCAAGGCTTCTTTTTTCATTAAAAGTGGCAACAAGACTTCACGATTGGCTTCAAGTGCATAAATCAAGGGCAAAGAATACACGCCTTGACGTACGTCTTCTAAGACGGGTTTGCCGATAGCATCGGCAGTTTGTGTATAGTCCAAAATATCATCAATAATTTGAAAAGCCAGTCCGATATTTTCGCCGATTTCACCACAACGTTTGGCAAAACGTTGGGAGGTGCCACTTTCATAGGCACCGACAAAACAACTTAGCGCAAACAGTTCCGCAGTTTTCCCGGAAATGTTTTTTAAATATTGGTCAATCGTTACCTCGAAATTATAGCGATTGTCCATTTGACCAAGCTCACCAGTCAGGACTTTTTCCATACTGCGCGAATTTAATTGAATGCTTTTTAATGAAGAAGAATAATCAGATAAGAGCTTGAAACAGCAAACAAAAAGATAATCGCCTGTATACACGGCTGTGCTATTTCCAAAGCGCGAACGCAATGTTGGCAAGCCACGACGCGTATCGGCTTCGTCGACAATATCGTCGTGAACTAACGTGGCGGTATGCAGTAATTCAATGGAAGCCGCTAACGCTGTCGCCTTTTTAGGGTCCCGCTGTTCACCAAAATAAGAGAACAACAGTTGGTAGGCTGGACGTAGCAATTTGCCGCCAGAATGAATCATGTCATGGACAGCAGCTTGAATCTCTTGATTATCGATTTGAACCGCTTGTTCCATCAAGCGAAGAGTAGTTGTTAATTCTTTTGATAACGTAGGATAGGTATTCCACATAGGATGTATATTCATAAGATGACTCCTTTAATTGTGGCGGACAGGTTTTCAATTAGAAAAATTGACTCCACTTATGTTTCGTTGTTTGTTCATAATTCAGTTGGAATTTTCGTAACGTCTGGACATGTTGTAGTAAATAATTAGCGGCAATCCCAATGGCAATCCCCGAAAGTAACCCAAACAGAGATAAAAATGGTAAGTACAGCATCGGCGCCCACGAATGAGCAAAGAAAGAGGTCGTTAGCAACTGACCAACGTTGTGTAAGAAACCACCAACGGCACTAATCCCAATAATGCTGACCCGTTTTGGCCCCAGCTGCTTGACAAGCAACATGCCAAAATAACTTAATAAGGCACCACTGGCACTATAGAAAAAGGTCGAAAGTGTACCGCCCAGTAATGTCGTTAAAATCAAACGTAAACAGACCAGGAAAAAACTATCACGCTTACGCATGGTGAAAATCGCAATAATGGTAATTAAATTTGCTAGACCGAGCTTTGCCCCAGGAGCAAATGCGAAAGGGTAAGGAATCATATTTTCGATTAAACCAATAATGACCCCTTGGGCAACGAGCATAGCAATATAAATATTCTTGTGTAATTTGCTCATAGTTGTCGTGCTTAATAAATTAAGCTACCGTCTTCACTCCCATCAGAAGCTTCCACGGTGATAAACAAATTGTGGGGTAGACAGGCAATCGGGGTTTCACCAGGTTTGGAAATCCAGCCTCGCCGAACATCCACTAAGTCAGCACAGTTGGCTTCCTTCACGCGGATACGATCACCATCTACTTCAATCAGGTTGTAATCACCGTCTTTTGCTTCGTATTTATATGTATAATGCGGGCCGTCCTTTTTTAAGTCAAAGACTTTGATTACTTTGTTGTCTACTTTCAAGACTGCTTGATACGTAGCCGCTTCTTGACCACGGTTTTGCATGGCAAAAACAACAAGGGGCAGAAAAGAACCAAGAACTAAAATAGCAATAATAATAACGTCCCATGTTTTCAAGCGACTTTTCTTAATGAATTCTTTGATCGTCATTTTCTTCTCTCTCCTTTGGTGTTTTTTTCTTGTCTATCATAACACAGTGAACGAGCTTGGAACAAAAATTATTTTGAATTTTTGTTCCAAGCTCAAAAACTGATAAACGGCGGGAACAGAACCAACACTACGCGTTGCTCCGATCTCAACAACTTCTAAGAGCTAAAGCTCTAAGAGTTGAAGGTCCTTCGGAAATAAGCCGAAATTGTTGAGAATCACGAAGAACGTAGTGATTCGATGATGAACAATACCTACTTGGTCTCCAAAAATTAAAGAGCACCGGGTAGGTATCATGCAACATCAACTCGTTCCTCGTTGTATTTTATGACAATTTTCGGAAATTTCTTCTTATTGCTGAGAAACACTATTTGCAAAGCAAATAGATGTTGAACAGTACCTACTTGGTTCTCGGAGCTAAACGATTCTGTCCCGACCTCAGTTGAGCCACCATATTATATAAAAGAAAATATGTGGGACAAAAGTCATGCTTGACTGCTGTCCCACATACTAAATCCTATGATAGTCAGCTGGAGACATGTGTCTCAGCTTTTGCTCGTAGTTGTCAATCGATGATCGATTGCTTACTTACCGCCGTATCTAGCTTTCGGGGTACCATACCACGCTTTACCAAGTTTGCGTTGAATCCATGGAATTACCCAGCGGTCTAAACCGACAGCACGGCCTGAACCGTTCATCAAAGCAAAAGCGACAAAGATAAACCAGATATTTACCCAATAGAACATGCCAGATAAACAGAAGGCAATTGTTAAACCAATTGTAGCAGCACTTGATAACCAAGTGAATAAACCAGCAATCAATGCTAAGGCAATACATACTTCAACGATTGTCATGAATTTTTGCATGAACAAAGCAACTTCTTGGTTAGGCATCATAAATTTCATTACGCTTTCGAACCATTTAGGCATGTGATCAAACACTTGCATAGGTGTTTCGCCGTAAGCGTAGCTTAACCCAAAGTGCGCTGCTTGTGTTGCCGCATCGGCACCACCGCTTGCCGCCGCATCCGCCGCACCACTTGCAGCAGTTGTTGCTGTTTCAGTTGCTTGAGAAGCACCTGTTGTTACTTGTTCTTGTAACCAAGGGAATGGGAAAACGACTTTATCTGTGAACCAAGAACCGTCACCAAACCAAGTGCTTGGTTTCAAGTAATCGCCGTTGCCGACAATTTTCTTCATTGATTCGACTAACCAAACCATACCATAGAAGACACGTAGCGGAACACTCCACAAGACATTGCCGTAACGAGACGTATGTCCGCGAGCAACAGAACGATCATCTTTAATATGGAAGATTTCGTGCATAATGTATTGGAACATGTAGTAACCAGAACGAATATCAAAGAAGTATTTCAAGTTAACGATATGTTTCATAATGATGGCTAAGAAACCACTCAAATGAATTTTATCGAATAAGTTGGCAACGCCCCATTTCGCGCCGATGGAAACCATGAATCCTTGGTAGTTTCCTTTAAAGGCGTGTTTTTCGCCACCTTTAATATCTGCAACGATGTTGGCAGCCGCAGTATGACCTGTTTGTTCAGCTGCTTGAACGATTTGAGGAGTTGGTGTATTTGGTGTTTCTTCGTAATAAACCAAGTCACCAATGATATAAATGTTTTTGTCTTCGTAACATTTTGCTTGCATGTATTCATTCGCAACTAAACGACTACCACGGGCTGCTTCTAAACCAAAGTCAGCGGCATCAGAAGTTGCTTTCACACCAGCTGTCCAGATTAACGTATGCGTTGGTACTTCAGAACCATCTTTTAATTTAATGTGATCTGCTGCAACTTCAACGATTGGTGAGTTCAATAATAATTGAACATTTTTCTTTTCTAGATAACGTTCTGCTTTGGCAGCATCGTTACGAGATAACATGTTTAAGATGGTTGGCATTGCTTCAACAACCATTAATGTAATTTCGTCTGGATCAATTTTGGCATCTTTCGCTAAACGATCTTTCCAGTCGATTAATTCGCCGACCATTTCGATCCCAGTAAAACCAGAACCACAGACAACGAATGTTAACATTGCTTTGCGTACTTCAGCATCTGGTTCGATGGCTGCTTTAGCAACGGTTGCTTCAATGTGATGACGAATTTTCACTGCATCATCAAATGACCATAAGGTGAAACCATTTTCTTTCACGCCTGGTGTTCCAAAGTCGTTTGGTTCGCCACCCATACCCAGAATTAACTGGTCAAATGGATAAGAACCTGCTAAAGTTTTCACAACTTTGTTTTCTTTGTCGATCCCAGTAACAGTATCTGTTACCAATTTTACGTTTTTCTTGCGTGAGAACAAACGTTGTAAGTCGTATTGAATTGCTTCTGGTTCAACACGTCCGCCTGCTACTTCATGCAATTCGGTCATCATAGTGTGGTAAGAATGGCGATCAATCAATGTGATTGTTACGTCCGTATCTTTTTTAAATTTCTTTGCTAGAAATTTAGTAGCTGAAACGCCAGCATACCCAGCACCTACAACGACAATATTTTGCTTTGTCATTGACAATCCGCTCCTTAATATTGTAAGTAGTAAAATAGTGATAATGATTAATAAGTACACAATCGACTAACATTATATAAGTATTTCACGAATTTGTCTAATATAAATTTTAATTGTCAACAAATTTACTCCAACGATGAGTTTTTGATGAAAAAAAGACCGAAATGTAAATATTTTTAGGGGATGGTCTTGACAACGTTTTTAAAACCATTATAATGTGTAATGTATCACAAACTTTTGATGTTTGTGAAAATCATGAAAGAAAAGGTGACTATCAATGAAAGTGAATAAATTTGTTAAAGGTTTTGCGGCAATTGCATTATCAAGTTTAGTATTAGCAGCATGTGGTGCAGACAAGAAAGACAACACAACGAACTCTTCTAGCGCAGCATCTTCAGAAACGAAAAAATCAACGGAATCATCAGCACCAGCGAAAAAAGTTGCCGGTGGCGATTTAAAAGATGGTACGTATAAATTAGAAGAAAAAAATGAAAAAAATGGTTACCGTGCAGTCTTTGAAATGACTGTAAAAGACGGCAAAATCACTGAATCTAAATATGACAACATCAATGCTGACGGCAAATCTAAAACAGAAGACACTAAGTATGAAGAAAGCATGAAAGCAAAATCTGGTGTTGGACCAAAAGAATACATCAAACAATTAAACGATTCTTTTGTTAAAGCACAAAGCGCAAGCGGTGTGGAAGTAGTAACTGGTGCGACTCATTCATCTGAATCATTCCAAAACTACGCACAACAATTAATCCAAGCAGCACAAGCTGGTAACACAGACACAATCGAAATCGACAATGGGGCAACATTGAAAGATGGTACGTACTCATTGAAAGAAAAAAATGACTCAAACGGCTACCACACAACATTCTCAATGACTGTGAAAGATGGTAAAGTGACTGAATCTAACTACGATAACGTGAACGCTGACGGCAAATCTAAAAAAGATGACACTGAATACGAAAGCAAAATGAAAGACGTTACTGGCGTTGGACCAAAAGAATATATCGAAACATTAAACAAAGAATTTGTTAAAGCAATGGGCGAAGAAGACGGCTCACCTGCAGGTGTTGAAGTGGTAACTGGTGCAACACACAGCACACATTCATTCATCAACTACGCACAACAATTAGTGAACGCTGCTGAAAAAGGCGACACAACTGAAATCGTTGTTGACAACATCGTAACAAAATAAGTAATAATAAATGAATCGTGAAGTAGTTCCTGAAACGCTTTTCAGCAATTACTTGACACCATTGAGGGGTTGGGAAAAAGTCGGTTAGCTGACTTTCCCGCCCCTTTTTCTTCGCTAGTTCTGTCCATCATTTCACAAATTTTTTTCACAGAAATTTGTGAAATTCCAAGAGAAAGACTTTTCATTTTTTCCAAAAAAGGCTACTATGCAAGAGAACTTATTTTTTAATTAAAGAAGGAAAGAAGAGGGAATCCTATGAAAAAGAAACTTCTGCTCATGGTGAGTGTTCTAGCAGTGCTGTTTGTGGCAGCTGCTTGTTCCTCAAAACCAGAAGCGAAAATTAATACAGAACCATACTCTGACCGTCAAACAATGCTTGGTACCTACGTTCAAATTCGCATCTACGATGATGGCAAAGAAGACGTCTTACCGAAAGCTTTTGCCCGTGTCAAAGAACTAGGCGATAAAATCACCGTCAACCAACCAGGTTCAGAAATTGATGAAATCAACCAAGAAGCAGGCGTGAAACCAGTCAAAGTCTCAGATGACCTGTATCCTTTGTTGAAAAAAGCCTATGAATATAGCAAAGACTCCCGCGGCGGCTTCGACATGGCAATTGGCCCAATCACTTCTATGTGGCACATTGGCTTCGATGATGCCCGCAAACCAAGCCAAGCCGAAATTGATCAAGCCTTGAAACTTGTCGATTACACGAAAGTCAAATTCAACGACAAAGAGCAAACCGTTTACCTTGAAGAAAAAGGCATGCAATTGGATTTAGGCGCAATTGCCAAAGGCTTCATCACTGATGAAGTCGTGAAAGTCCTCAAAGACAACGGTGTCACCACCGCTATCGTCGATTTAGGCGGGAATGTTTACGTCTTAGGACACAGCCCACGTGGCAAAGACATGGATTGGACAGTCGGCATTCAAGATCCGAATAAAGCCCGCAACACTGTTTTAGGTCGAGTCAAAGAAAGCAACAAAACCTTAGTCACATCAGGAATTTATGAACGCTACTTAAAAGTCGATGGTAAAACGTACCACCATCTCTTCGATCGTGAAACTGGCTATCCGTTTGATAACGACATCGCAGGTGTCACCATTATCACCGACAAATCCATCGATGGTGATGGTCTCTCAACAGCCGTCTTCTCAATGGGCGTCAAAAAAGGACTAGAATATGTCGAAAGTCTGAAAGGAACCGATGCCATTTTCGTCACAAAAGACGACAAAGTCTACATCAGCAAAGATATCGAAGGCAACTTTGAAATCGGCAAAGACTCTGGCTATACGATGGGGAATCGGGCCGATTTGAAATAAGGAGCGACCAAAAATGTCTTTAAATGTGTTTTTAAAAGTAGTGGAAATTCAGACGAAGCTAGCCAGTCTCTTTCCCTTTATCATCGGGGTCTTGTTTTCAATGACCTATTTTGGAGAAGTCCAGTGGGGCAACACGCTGGTTTTCTTCATCGGCATGGTGGTCTTTGATATGGCCACCACCGCCATTAATAATTACATGGACTTCAAAAAAGCCAAATCGGACGTCTATAAATATGAAGAAAATATTATCGGACAATCAGGTGTTTCACCACAACTAGTTCGCAATATGATTTTCGCCATGATTGCCTTCACTGCCGTCGTGGGTGCCTACTTAACGGTTCAAACCGGTTGGCTCTTCCTTGTTTTAGGCGGGATTTGCTGCTTCATCGGTATTTTCTACACCTATGGACCGATTCCGTTATCCCGCATGCCTTTGGGAGAAATTTTCAGTGGCTTCACGATGGGCTTAGGCATCTTCGTCTTAACGGTTTACTTGAACGTCGTTACCAACCCGCCGTTTTACTTAACGGTTGATTTCGCCAGTGGCGCCTTTCGCTTAGACGGCAATCTCTGGGCGGTGCTTGCGATTGTCGTGGCGTCCTTGCCCTTGGTCTGTTCGATTGCTAACATCATGCTCGCCAACAATTTACGGGACTTGGATACGGATATTGAGAACCACCGTTATACGTTAGTCTATTATATCGGGCGCCCAGCAGGGATTGTGCTGTTTCAAGTGTTAGCGCTAGCTGGGTATCTGGTGATTTTATTCGGCTTCATTAGTGGTATTTATCAATGGCCAGTGTTAATTACATTTGCCACTTTGCCTGTCATTTGGAAAAATATTCAAACGTTTAAACAAGAATTGCCGCAGCCAAAAAGTTTCCGCCATTCCATTAAGAACTTACTGGTTTTCAATGGCACCTATGCCTTAGGGCTATTAATTAGTGCCTTGCTTGGTTAGTCTTGCGGAAAAATAGCGGGCTGGGCGAAAAAAATACTGTTTTTTTTCAGAGGCCTGCGTCAAAACAATCAAACAAAGCTCAAAATGTTAGTATTCGTTGCTAACATTTTGAGCTTTTCTTGTTAAAAAGAGCGAAATCTTAAAATTTTGTCAGGGGATTTTGGTAAAAATTTGCCGAAATCGCCCTTTTTTTGAGCCGATTATTAAATAACAGCTGTTGTAACCCTTGTCAGAATAGGAACCTTCAAAATTTTCGCATGGGGTACGAAAAAATCGTCAATTTCTGCTGGGGGTTTCTT
>Ga0153980_1000447_pt1 | contig 19010 bp, 18 predicted proteins | sample TSGA064MetaG_FD_104722 | JGI IMG/M metagenome (GOLD analysis project Ga0153980, IMG submission 104722) | Attine ant fungus gardens microbial communities from Georgia, USA - TSGA064 MetaG | ecosystem: Host-associated > Fungi > Mycelium > Unclassified | place: USA: Georgia, Magnolia Springs State... | reverse complement strand
CACCGACTCCTGCCCCAGCCTGCCGGCATTCTGTAGCGCATTCCGTATGACTCCCGTGAGCTGGGCCTGCTCGCGCGGGCCAGTCACAACAGCCGTAACGGGCGCATCCGCGTGATCCATTCCGGCAAAACGCTCTGCCAGCGCCTGATAGCGCTCGCGCTTGTCCTGAATACTGGTCACGCGGACCTCAATGCCTTCAGGCGGTGTGTTCAGGCTTTGTCGTTTTACGCCCGCCGCGTTCAGCACGGAAAGGGCATTGGCGTTTGACTGCCGGCCGGCGCTGTCCAGAAACAGAAGCTGCGCGTTTTTCACCTGCGCCTCACCCGTCAGTACCAGCATTTCTTTAAGGCTGAGCTTTTCCGCACTTTCCACGACGACCGTACTCTGTGGTGCAAGACTGAAGGTGCCATCGAGCATCCGGCTGCGGTGCAGGAGCCTGTCTTTAAGTTCCGGTGATTTCGCAAAACTGAGTGCACGCTCGGCTGAACTGGTCAGTACGCTGACCTCCCGCCCCTGCTCACGTGACATTGTCACCAGCTCCTCCGTTACCTCACGCAGACGCGCGACTGATGCGGGTGCATTGATGATAACGGCTGGCTCCCGGGCAACATGCTCAAGGTGCCCTGGAGTCGGGCTGCCGGTAAGGCTGAAATTCACCACCTTGTTCTCTTTCATAATATCCGCCGCCAGCGATTGCACCGACAGCTCGTCCAGCAGGTGAATATGTGAGGTAAAGACGCCTTTATCACCGTCAAGAGGTACGAGTAGGTTGTCATTAATCGCCTGGTCCAGCGCCAGGCGCAGGTCCGGAATAGTGTTCTGCAGTTCGCCGGCGTTATGCGCGGTCAGCAGAAGATCGCCATAGGTAAACCGCGTTTTTTTATCGCTCAGAACGGAAATGGCGGTGCGAACCGCATCCATAGCCTGCACGGGGGCGCCCTGCGCTTCAGCGGGATCAGGCCGGGACTTTTCACGCTCGCGGGCTTCATCCATAACGTCATGAATATCAAAGCCGATTTCATCCATCTGCCGCTGCCAGCGATCGCGCAGGCGCGTCCGGCCGTCTTCGGTTTCTGGTTTGGCGATCGGTGCTTCAATATCCTGCACCTTCCCGTCAGACTTCGGGGCACCCGACGCCGGGGATTTTTCCCCTGCGGTCGCCGGGCGTTCCACAGAAGCAGCAGACGCCTGTATCTCCGGTTGTAAGGCCGGCACGGTATCATTCGCGCCATAGCTACTGATGTCCTGCTTACGCTGGCGCGTGTCGAGGGCTGCGACGTCGCGACTTTTCAGTGAGGCATCTTCTCCGGCGCGAGCCACGATCTCACGATGACGCGAGGAAAATTCCTCGATAACCTCACGTGAAAAGCCCTTCACCTCCCATAAATCATGGCGTCCACCGGTGAGCGCGGTCTCGTAGCCCAGCGTTTCCGTTTTTCCCTTCATCAGGTTGCGGTAAATTTTTCCGAAGGTGACCTGATTACGATAAACCGTTTCAATAAATCCAGCGCCGTGGATGGCGTCGGTGGCCAGCGCCTTCCACTTGCCGTCCAGCTCCGTCACGTTGGCCATGACCACGTGCGTGTGAACTTCAGGATCCAGGTTGCGCGACGTATCGTGAGTGAACAGCGCCGCGACCATTTTGCCGGTGGGCACAATACTGGTGACGCCCTCTTTCGTGTCGCGGGCGCTCACCGTTTGTTCCATGATGGCCATGGTTTCCTTAACGGACTCCAGATGTGCCTCCAGCAGGCGCCTGTCGCCACCCGCGAGGATGAGCATAGAGACGCTTTTCGGTGCCGAGAAGGTAAAGTCGTGGCCCGGCCGGTGCACGTGTGCGCCCTGTACCTCTTTCCCCAGCGTCACGCCGTTGGGCAGGTTGCCGTGCAGGATGCCTGTAAAGGTATCAAGGTCAACCGGGCCCTCAAGACCCAGCTCGCGTGCCCCCTCTCCCAGCCACTGCGTGGGCATGTCGTCCAGAAAGTAGTAGTTATCTTTGCTGCTGTAGTAGCCGGCAGCGTCGGCGGCAGAGGCCACCGGAGCAACGGTCATCATCGTTCATACCCTCCCGGGTCCAGGCTGTCACTCATCTCCTGATACACCTCGTAATCGTCGCGGTGTCGCAGGATGTTCTTTTCGTCGTCGGCCATGCGCGCGTTGGCGTCGCCGTACTGGGCGGCGTCTGCCTCCTCGCGCTTTTCCTGTTCTGTTTTTCGCGGGCTGATGTGCCGGACGATAAGACGATCGCCATCGTCTTTTTCGATCTGCATGTTCAGCTCGGGGGCCTCGCCGCCGGGCGCGTCGCTGTCGGTTTCCGTGGTACCTGCCGCGCTGCTCTGGAGTCTCCGGATCCGCTCCAGGGGAGAAAGCCTCGAGACGGCATCGGGCCGTGCAGGCGTGGGTGCCGGTGGAATGGGTGCTGCTTTTGCCGCCACGGGTTGACTGGTCTGCGGCGGCTCGATGACTGGCTCAACCGGAACTGCAATGACAGGAGCAACCGCTACGCGGCGGGGGAATGGACGCACGTTGGAGGCCGGGCGCGCATCGCTGGCTGATACTGGTTCCGGTGAGGGCTCAGCCACGGGTGGTTCAGCGGGTTTTACCTGCGCAGTCGCCGGGCCGGCGGCTTTTAGCGGTGGCGTTGCGACGGACTCTGGTGCTGGCCCGACCGTCAGGGAGGACGTGGTGTCTTCAGGAAGTTCCATCAGTTCCTCTCCGGTCGGGAACGTAATGTCCGCCGCCCGGGCGCTGCGCTCGTTGCTCTCGATGATGCGCTCAAGCTCCGGGCTCAGACGGTCGCGGAAGTCGCGCTCCATCAGCGCCGGGTGGTACTTCTTCTGTTTGCGGTACTTCAGGTTCAGCTTCACCACCGGGTATTCGCCGGGCAGGCGCACATAGAACTGCAAATTCGGCATCTTCATAATCTGGTCGTAGTCCACGATGGGCTCGTTGACCTTGTCCTTGCTTATGGAGATACCGTCGCGCACCTGATCAAGGCCGTAGCTGTTCTGCTCGCGCGCCTCCCGCCGGCGCTGATGCCCCAGTTCTTCCTCAACAATTTTTGCTACTTCAGAGCTGGGCGAACGCCCATAGGCGCGGGTGTTCAGCAGGTCAAAAATGGCTTTGGCCATTTCGCGGCCGTAGATGTGGATCAGCTGCGGCATGTTCTGAATGCCCAGCACGAAGCAGCCGCCGAACTTGCGGGCCTCGGCCAGCGTTTCGTTGAACTCCGGTACCTTCTGCAGGCTGGCAATTTCATCGCCGATGAACCACACGCGACGTTCGCTGTTCTCCCCCATGCTCTGCAGCAGCAGCGTGGCCAGCGACAGCCACATCGATATCAGGGGGCGCACCGCCTTGCGGTGGCGGGCCGTGGTGGAGATAAACAGCCAGCTGCTGTCGTACTGCGCGTCGGTCATCCACTCGCGGATGCTGAACTCCGGCTTGCCTTCCTTATCCAGCCCCTGCAGGTAGCGCAGCGACTTGGCGTAGTTGGTCAGCACCGAGCGGATGGAGATGGCGGTTTTCTCAATTTTCTCCTCGACCAGGTTGGCCGACGGGGTGTTTTTCAGAAACTCGCGCAGGCTTTTCAGATCAATGGAGAGACAGGTTTTCAGGAACGTCTCGATGCTGCGATCGGGACGCGAGGCAAACTGCATGGCCGTGTCGCTGAAGATGGTCCGCGATGAAGACACCCAGAACGGGTCAGAGTCGCCCTCGACCGGCATCAGCGCGGCCGTCATGTTCTCGTAGTCCACCACGTCCTGCGCCTCGCGCCACAGCACCCAGTTCTCACAGCGGCTGTCGTGCGCGTTCAGGATTTTATCCACGCGCTCGTCATAGTGCGTTTCGATAAAGGTACCGCCGGAGTCGTAAACGATCGCCCGGTCGCCGCGCCGGCGGATATAGTCAAGCAGCCAGCGGATGAGCGTGGACTTGCCCACGCCGATCGTGCCGTGAATGAGAAAGTTCATGACCTCGGCGTTCTTCACCATATTCAGGCCGCCAATCTGCAGGTCGGACTTTTCGCCGGCCTTTTTCAGCAGCCGGTTCACCTCTTTAGGCTGGCCGGTGAGAGTCATCCCGGAGATGAACTCGTCCTCGCTTTCCTTTTTGCCGATGCGCCCCACGTACCAGGCGATGAAACACCAGAGCAGGCCGGCGGTAATGCCGCAGGCGCCGGCGATAAACTTCAGGTTGGCCACAAACTGGCGCCCCATCTCCTGCATCCACGGGTTGGCCAGGAGCTGTGCCGGCGTCAGCTTTATGGTGCACATTCCCGCACCCTCACCGCAGTGCCAGATAATGTCCCACGTCGCTTCTGCCGCGCGTGGTGAAAGCCCCAGCAGAGAGTGGCTTGGCCACGCAGCCCAGTACCAGAATCCGTTTCGCAGCACGTCATCCGGTGTTGTTATCCAGAAAAGAGTGCCTGTGGCCACGACAAACAGCAGCAACATCCAGTGAAATATCCATTTGCTGACCTGGACAAACATGCGCAGGCGATAGGCCGTCATCTGGCCACCCTGCGTCAGGTATTTAGGGGTAAAACTCATGGAAAACTCCGGCAGGCGCGCAGGCGCAGCCCGCCCTGAAATTACGGGCAGGCTGACGGCAAAAAGGTTAAGCGGAAAGGACGAACAGAGACGGGTAACTACATCTGCAGCTGACTGTTTTAACGCAGGGACTGAGCGATGTGACCGAACGGGCCGGCGAGACTAATCACGCCATTCCAGAGGTACAGAGCTGCCGTGGCCAGCGCGCTACCGATCGCGAGGATGCTCAGCATAAGGAGCATCGTGATGACGCCCGCTGGCATCATGTCACCCTGCAGAGTGCGCATGGCGAGGTCCCACGCATAGAAGCTGCTGTGCGACATCAGGAACTTCACCAGCAGCATGCCGTACTGCAGCAGTACCAAAGCGCTGAAAATAAAAAACAGGGTAATCCAGACAATAAGGGTGCGTGCCGCACCGCTGAGCGTGAGCATAATCGTGTCCTTCAGGAGAATAAGGTTGAGGGTTAATGACTGCGCGGATAACACAAAACCGGTGGCCAGCCACACACGCAGAAGCCATTCGGTGCAACATGAAGAGGCGCGACATGGCGATTACAGCCACGCTTCCGCACCCCCTGCATCAGGGGGAAGAACGTATAAACAGGGGTCCCTTAAGGGAGGAGGGCAGCACCCGTGGTGTTGATGCTGCCCCGTGTCCGCAGCCCGGGGGACGCAGACGGGAGTCGGCAGGCGCCTCCGTTGTCAGGAGAGGTGTTGTTATTTCCCCTGAAGGCGCTTGCCGCCGGCTTTGAGGCCGGTCATTAAGTAATACCAGGTAATTCAGCGACCTGCAAGTTTCCAGGACCGAATAACCCCTGCACGCAGCGCAGCTGCCAATGCCAGTCCACACGCGCTCATACTCATCACGTAGAGAAACATCGCGGTCAGCATAAACAGGCAGAATGGCACTGACCCTGCTGCACCTGGCAGGGCGTCAAAGCGCCGTAGCCAGGTGACAAAATGCCAGGGCAGCCAGCTGTCCGTCATGTTCACGAGCAGAAGAGTGGCAATAGCAGCCAGTAGCGTAAGGTTAAGTGAACCGGGCAACGAGGCCGCGATTCTTTCTACTCGTCTGCGCATAATGCTCCCCTTTATCTGTCAACCAGGCCAGTTACATGATGCCGGCAACAGATTTGGCCAGCTGCGCCTCAAGAACCGGCTTCGCCTCTTCAAACTTGAGGTTCACCTTATTGGCATTCGAAACCACACGGGTCTGGTACTTCATGCGGTTACCCTCTTCACTGCTGGTCTGCAGCTTGATGCCAGAGGTACCCTGACGCAGTGCTGCCACATTGTCCGTGGTCACAGTTGATTTGCTGCGCTCGGAAATCTGCAGATCGGTCACCATGGTAAAGTTGACGTCCTCAACCATCGCGTCCGCTGCCATACCCGCCAGGCCTGCAGCAAGCCCTACACCGAGGATTGCACCACCGGATGAGCTGTTATAGGCGGTAATACCCGCGCCCAGCGCGGCTCCGGTTGCTGCACCTTCATAGCCTGTAGACAGGAAACCCTGCGCCTGACGCAGGTCCATCTTCTCTGCCTTCAGGACGTTAGCCTGAATCCAGTAGTAAGCGGCATCAGGGCTGGATGTCACGGTATAGCCTTTAGCGCGCAGATCCTGCGCCAGCAGCGGCTCAAGGTCGCTCATGTCCTTATCCGAGGTGTTACGCACCTGCAGGTAGACGGTTTTCTGGCTGGATGGCTCAAGCCAGACGGTTTGACTCATCTGGGTTTTCACTTCCAGATTGCGCTTTTTAATTGCGGTGCTCATGGCACCACAGCCGGAAAGCATAAGGCAGGCAGCGGCGATCGCCGCCACGAAGGCATTGCGGTTTTTCATATACGTATCCTTGTTTAACGGTAAAAACGAGACTGGCGCGCCCCGGGGCACGCTGTTTTAAATGGGGGGTTATTAAGAAACCCCTCCCGTCAGAGTGCCGGGAGGGGTATCGGCAGAAGCCGTTAGAACTTAAATCTTTTTAATGAGATTGCTGATTTTCTCAAGAGCCAGGCCAGCTCCGAGACGGTTAATTTCAGCTGACACTAGAATGCTGGTTATTACGAATAGTGCCAGCAGCAAAGCTGGAACTGCTATGGCAAACCAAACAGAAATGCCAGAGAGTAAGCAGCTCATAATCATAAGAAGACAAAACGTAATAACCGATTTCCTTACGATCTTGCCGAGGTGGCTCACTATTAACGATTCATTTCTGATACTAGATGGCAAAGAAAGGTAAGTGAGCTGGTTGTTGTATGTCATTAAGAAAACAAACAACCCAATACCTACAGTGATGGCTAATAAATACCAACCTTCTGAGACAAAAAAGTTGAGAAAACCTTCCATTGATGTGTCTTCTCTATTGAAGGAGAGGTAAAAAATTAATGTGCTCAAGATACTTAAAGCAGCAGAGAATAAAGGAAGTGCTGAACTCCTTTTCATCAATGACGTTGCAGAAGGAATTTCTCGTTGATTGGCCCCTAAGCTACCCATCAAACGATCAACGTCCGCTTCAACTTGTGCTGCAGTTAAGTTAGTCATCTCTGTTTTTCCTTAACATCTATCAAGAGGCTTTTTTCTGCTGCTCTCTGAGCTCTTTGAGTTTCCTCTCAAAGGTGGCGGTTTCAGCATGATCAAAGCCAGGTTTAGTTTGCCTTAAATCCTCTTCAGTGCGGCCAATTTGCTGGCTTTTCACCGCACCCTGATGCTCATTCCTGAGTATATCACTGGACGTCTGAACAGTGGTTTTATTTTCGGCGATTTTGCCGTCATTTTCTCTGACAGTTTCCATAAGGCCAGATCTTTGTGCTGCCACCTGGTTGGCCACATTACTCTGAATGCCGGCACCTGCAGCCTGCTCGCTTACGCGTTTTGATCCGCTGCGGAAATCGTCGCTCATTGCCTGTGACGGTGCACCGGCAGGAACACTGAGATTGCGCTCACCTTTGTTATAATTCGCCTCCACTGCCCGGCTGCTTATGCCGGCGTTGCCACTCTTTTCACCTGCCGGTACGCGTGGTCCTGATTCCGGTGATCCGGGCTGAATACTGGCACTGCTGTTAGGAGATGCATCTAGCGAGCGGGTCGTCTGTAGCGGTTCGTTATTAACCTGATCGGACCGGGCACCGTTATTCCGCATGATTTCCGGCTCAAGCCGCTCGTGCATAAACTCCGTGGCTGCGCCTTGCGCGCTTCTGACGTTTGTCAGGATGTTCTGCGCATCGCTTCCGTATTTAGCGGTAGTCCAGTCCACAAACTCCTGGTTGTAATTGGCATCCAGGCTGGCGCTCTGCGTCTGCGACAGCGTGGCCATGCGGCTGAACTCCTGACTGCGCGTACTGCTTTCCGTGTACTGGTGATACTGGCTCTTTGCATCATTAAGCGTGGCCGCGAACTGCTGTGCCTGAGAGTTCGACTGGTTATCCGTGTGGCTGCCCGACTCACTCAGGCGGGCTGCCGTGACCATATCCATACCCTCGCGGAAGTCGCGCGCTTCCTGACTACTCTGATCGTGGCGATTGTCGCGCCCCTCGGCGTGGCTGTCCTGGGTGCCGTGCGAGCTTCCCGTACTATGCCGCAGGTCAGCACTGATGTTGCCTTCCCCTCCAGCACTCAGCCCCGTAGCCCACTTGCCAAGTTTTCCTGCCAGCTGGTCACCGGAGTCAAATTTAACGTAGCCCTTCACGCCGGAACCCACACTTCCCTGGTTACTGATATCCATCAGCTGGTTATACGCCTGCTGCTCAGAAACGTTATGCGACTTCGCGTAACTCTCCACCGCCGACTGCATTTTGCTTGCGCCACGGCTGACACTTGTCGCCACGCTGCTGTCGCTGCCCTGCGTTGTGCTGTCGCTATTACCACTCTGCTGCGTCAGCTGATTCATCTGCTGGAAGCCGCTGGTGACACTGTGGTTATAGCCATCAAGTGAACTCTGCGCCTGCTGTTGTGCCTGCCGGGCCTGTTCAGAGAAGCCGCTGCTGGCAAGTGAGCTCAGTCGCATGCTGACCGGCAGGTTTGATATCGCCTGGCTGGTATCTACAACGGTGTGGCCGTCAGCCGTCTGCGTCACCATTGAGTTGTTACCGGTCTGGAAGCCCTGTGAACCTGAACGACGCATCATGTTCGTATCAAATTTGTTAGCGCTGACGTTATCCATCGACATGTTGTTAAACGACCAGTTACCGTCCGCCGTGGTGGAGGCCTGCCCGCCAGTCGCGAATGCCGAAGAACTCATCACGCCACCTACCGCCTGCGAAGCCACAGACGCCGCGCCTTTGGTCAGGAAGAATGCCAGCACCGGTATCGACATGCTCAGGTAGCCTGCAATGTTGGCCGCGTCCGAATGCTGCAGTGCCACCTGATCCTGATTGGCCAGTACCAGCGCCGTCGCGCCGGTTTTCGTCTGCAGGTAGAAGTTGGCCAGCGAGTTCAGGATGGCAAACATTATCGGCCACATCTGGAAGTACACAAATCCCCCGGCATATAACTTCAGCGTGTTCATGCCGAATATGCCGTGGTTCACCAGTGCCAGCGCAATCACCAGCGGGAACAGCGCAATCAGCACAAGCATCATCAACGACTGGAACATTGGCAGCGTGCGCGCGGCAATGACGCCGCCCGCACCCCAGCTGATACGCTGCTTTGTCAGGCTGGACTCGGTGGCAAGATTAAGCAGGTTCGCGGTATCAGATGAACGCGCCGCAAACCCCTTCCAGCCATCGCGGATGGCCGCGTTCGTGATGTTGTTACGCATAATCTGTGAAGCACTCAGTCCGCCGGCGTAGAAGAAGTTGTAGCTCTCGTCCATGGCATTTGCGAGGAGAGTATCCCCACTCACGCGGCTGCCGAATACGCGCGTTGCCAGGGCATGCCAGGTGGTGCCACCAACACGAACGTCAGCACCAATGAGAGTCTTAATTACCGCCGCCGCCTGCTGGCAGGTAATGAATTGCCGGCCCCCGCCAGTGTCCTGATACAGGCCGCGCAGAGGGCTCGGGTTATCCGTAATCAGCGTCAGCGGGTCAGTGCTGTTCAGCAGCTGCGACACGGTGTACTTGTTATTCAGCAGGATATCGCCCACCACGCAGTTCTCCACGTAGTCGGTGAGCATCTGCGACAGCTGAGGATTCTGAGAGCGGAAGTCCGTGGTCTGCGCCACAATTTGCGAGCCAAAGAGCATGCCTGACTTCGTGTAAGTCAGCGAGTCTGGTCGGGAGAGGGTGTATTCATAGAGGCGCGTCATAGCAAACCCCGTTGATGTTGACAGGCCAGCGATAAAAGCCAGCCCTGCCGGCACATTGTCCACCTCGTAAACGGCAGCCGGATCGGTCACATCGAGAATCTGTACGCTGCGCTTTGGCACAAGCAGCACGGAAGTGATCAAGAAGAATATGGCCAGCCAGTTCGCAAATACCATTGGGTTGCGCGATTTGACGAAGCTGAACATTACACCCAGCACGCCGAACAGTCCGACAATGCGCTTGAGTGTACTGTAGGTATCGGTGCCAATGACGGTAACAACGCCATTAAACACCTGCCGCCACATGTCACCGCCGTATATGGTCCAGACTTCAGTCATTGCCCGTTCCCCACTGATAGTTGCCCTGATAGGACGTTGAGATAATGGTCGACACCTGCTGCTGCAGGTACTGCATGTTGCGATCGATGCCGTCCAGCGCGTTCTGGTCAGCGGTGGACTGCAGCTTCATCTGCGCCAGCAGCGAGGTTGCGGCCAGTACGTTGTTGCGCAGCTCGCCCGCCGCCTGCTCCGGGAAATTTTTGCCCGCAAGCGACTGGCTCGCCTGCTTCACGAGTTCCTGCAGGTACTGGATCATCATGTCCTGCGCGATGAAGTCCGCGACCTGAATCAGATAGGTAGGCCCCATGCCCATGCTGCGGGAGTTGGTGAGGTATTTGAGTACCGGCACCGAGGTAGTGTTGATGAAGCCCTTTTCCCTGTCCGACAGGCCGGTGTCGTCGCTGAGCTTGCTGTCGATGGAAATCATCAGGTTTCGCACCTGACTGACCAGCGCCACATCGCTGCTGACCGTGACGTTAGTGACGGTCGGTCCGAGACACAGGTCCTGCTCATCGCAGCCGTATATTTTCGCGGTGCCGCCGCGCATCAGCACGCTAATGATGTCGCGGTTATCAACCAGCGGCGTCAGGATGGTAACCTGCCCGTCCTTGTTGAAAATGATGGACCCCACCACACTCATTACCAGCTCTTTCAGCTGACGGTTGCCGTCAAAAAGGTGGTTACGTCCCAGCGCGTCCCAGATAAGATTTTTATTCTTTAGCACCTGGTCTTTCTGGTTGTCAGAGGCGCGACCGGTGACGCTGTCACCCTGTCCGCCTACCGTACAGCCCTGACGGGAGGCCGCCCAGTCGGAGAAAATATTGCTTTCACCGGCAATGTCCTGGCAGATTTTTTGGTTCGATACCTGAGATACCGGCCACAGGCCGCCGATGATGCCCTGCGCCGCCTGACAGGAGCTCATGTTGGCGGAGTTCACGTCAGACGCGAGCTTCTGCAGAAAGTCTTTGGCCTGTTTGAGCTCCGGCACCATGGTCTGCAGAGCAAGATCGAAGGCGTAACCTGCGGCGTTGCTCATGATCTGTTTCACAAATCGCTGCAGCTCGGCGCCGTTAATGAAGGAAAACGCACCGAGATAAGCGTCAATGCCGCCGCAGCCAGCGTTGAGTGAGGGAACCTGCATAGAGATAAGCTGCACCTGCTTTACAGGGTTACGCAGGTAAATCGAGCCGCCAGTTACGTAGCCCGCGGCCTGCCCCTGCCATGCCTGCGCTTTTGAAACGTTACCGTCAAAGCCGAGACTGCCAAAGTAGCCATTCAGGTCGCCCTGCACGTCGGCGAGCGCCGGCGCGCTGATAGTAAGCGCCGTCGCGGCGCCAATAAGGAACTGTCGCAGATTCATCATGCCTTCCCCGCCCGTTTATTTTTAATGTCTTTCATTGGTAACTCCTGTCAGTCATGAATCCGTGCCGGCGCAGCGTAATGCTGGCCAGCGCGCCGCAGCCGAAGCCGCCGGCAAGGGCAAACAGAAACAGCAACGGATAGAGCTGCAGACCACTGAGCAGCAGTGCATCAGGGCCGTAAGTCATGCCAGGCAGTCTCCCCGCGAGGTCGCAGGCCAGCCAGGCGTATATCCCGGCCGCCGCCAGCAGCGAAGCGCAGACGAGCAGCAGCACCGTCTCCGTCTGTGAGAACGTTAAAGGTTTTTCCGTCATGTGTTTTCCGGTGGCGGCGGGGCCGCACAGGTTACTGCGGGGTCAGCGAGGCGCTGCTCGGCACCGGACCCAGCGTGTCAGGAGGGAGGTTGTCGATATCGGCTTCGATCATCTGCGCAAGGCGCTGGCTCATGGTGCCCATGTCCGTGTCCCCCTGAAAAAGCGGGTAAGCCATATTGGTATTGACGTTGACCATAAAGGTCGTCGGCGTGGCGATGGGCAACCCGTTGCCGAAGAACGTCAGGATTTCGCCGGCAATGGGTTCGTTCGGTCCGGCCTTACGCGGAATAAGCGCCACGGGGAAGGCCGTATCGCCGTAGCCGTCCAGGGTGTAAGGGTAAACCTTAACGCCCGCCTCATCGGCCCACGCCTTCAGCTTCGGATCGAACTTCGCGCTGTACTGGCACCCGCGCTGCATAAATACCACCACCGCGTAGTCGTTAAGGTTTACGCGCCGTCCGTCAGTGAGCGTCATCAGATTAGGTGGCTTTGCGGGCGCGGTGCGGGCCGGCGCGGTGTCGGGCAGTCCGAATGCCGGCAGCTGCACCCCCTGCTGTCCTTTTGCCTGCTCCAGCGCGGCAATCTCATCGGCAACGGAGGCCTGCGCAAGCGCCGGCAGCAGCAACATGGACGCCAGAAGTACGTTAAGCCTCATGATGGTCTCCCGGTCCGCTACGCGTGCGGCGGTACGCGATGACTTCAATGAAAACGCCCAGCCCTACCAGAACAAAGCATGCCACCGACACGACGACCAGCACGTCGTATGTCAGGCTGACGGAGTATGTCAGCAGCTGGCGCAGGCAGTTAAGGATGATGCCCGCCATAAAAAGCGTGGCGATAAGAGGTAAACGGTTCATGCGTAATCTCCAGGTACCCTGCGGCGAAAGATCCACATCGCCAGGCTTGAAAGGATGGAAAGCAACACCCCGCACTGATAAAGGAAGAACAGCGTGCCGCTGGTTTGTTCTGCCCACGCATCCCGGCTGACCGCCCCCTTATCACACATTACGGGGGGTGGCGCAGGTTTTAACATCTCCGGAGCAGGCACACCGTTCTGAAGTTCATCCGGCGTGGCGGTCGGGAAGTGCGTCACAGGCGTGGCCTGTGATACACAGCCCCACACCTGCCCCGCCGGCGCGTCGCGCACCAGCCTTTCGGCCTCGCTCAGCAGCATCCTCCCGGCGCTGCCGGCATGGTGTGACATCAGTAAAAACAGCAGAAAAAACAGCAGCGCCGGGTGAATAACCAGCGCCTGCAGCAGCAGTTTCGTCAGGCCGCGGACGGCGCGCAGCCGCCCGTGCCAGACGGGTGATAGCGTCAGCATCAGGAAGTCCTCAGAAGTTAGGTTTGAAGCCGGTGGCCACGTTAAGAAAGCGCTTTGCCAGGTCGTCCTGCGTCATGAAGCCGTAGGCGAGCGGCCGGAAGCTCTTCGATTTCGGGTCTACCAGGAACAGCGCCGGGAAGTGGGTAATGCCCATGCGCGCACTCTGTCCGGAGTCCGGGCGGCTGTCCGGTACCTGCGGCGACACGGTTCCGTCCACGCTTACTGGTATCAGCGAGATATGGCGCAGGCGGGCAAAGTCCGCCACCACGCCCGCCATCTGCGCATCAATGGGGTCACTGCCGCGGTAGAAATAGAACAGGCCGTACTGCCCGGATAGCTGGCTGATGGCCTGAGTCTGCTCCTCCTGATCGCGGGCCTGCTGCAGAGGCGCTGTGCTGTTGTAGTGCGGATGATCAAGGTTGTAGTCGAGGTCCGGGTGATCAAGCTGTGCCACAGCAAATGACTGGCTGAACATCGAAGCGCGGTCGGTCCAGAACTTCTGCCAGCGCAGAAAAGTGGCCGTGTTCTCCGCCGACGGATGCAGGATGGCGTTGTTCAGCGCTTCTTTTGTATACCCTTTCAGCACGTCGGCCTGCTCTGAGGGGGATAACCTGCGGAAGTCCGGCACACCCGGCGGTGCGGGTTTTGGCCTGGAAGCTGGCGTATCCGGCTTTTTCTTTGGCTCGTTATACCAGTGCCAGCCAGTGAACGGATCGGCCGGCGTCACCACCGCGTCGGCGGGCAGTTCGTCCTGCGCCATGGCCTGACAGGTGCCCGCCAGCAGCAGGCAGGCAAGCATCATTCGCTTCATTATTTCCCTCCCGTCTGCGCGTTAACCTGCGCGGCAATGCGATCCTTTGCCTGCTGCACCATGGTGGCAGAGTCGGGGATCTTCTGATTGGCCATCAGGTCGCTGTAGAAGTCCTGGAAGTTGATCAGGTCAAAGTTTATCTTCTGCAACTCGGGCACCGTGATGCCACGGCAGTCAGGGGAGTCACCGCTGCCGAAGCTGACGTGCAGCTGATCGCGGCGCCCCTGCTCCTGGATGATGCGGGCGAGTTTGCCCTGAAAAACGCAGTAAGCCTGCTTTTTCTGCACGCACACACCGAGAACAGCCCGGTTACAGGCCTCTCCGACAAGGACCGTAACCTTCTTCGCTTTTGCCTTGCCGATGGCCATCTCGTCGCTGTTGCAGTTGGCAAGTCCCGCGCTGTTGCCCCATCCGCTGTCCACACAACAGTTTGAAAAACCTGCCATGGCCTTGCGACAGTAGAGGGCTTGTCCGGTAAACGCCTTCACATTCACCTGGTCGGATTTAACGTCCTCCCCTGCAGAAGCCAGGCCAGCCAGTTTTGCGACTGCCGTGTCAAAACCACTGTCACCCGCACCGTCAGTGCCGCTGCAGTCGCCGGTTTTACAGAAGTATTCGCCGCCACACAGCAGGCCTTCGGAGCTGTAAGTGGTCTGGCACTGGTACGTGTCCTGCTCGTGCAGGCAGGTGCTACCTTCGGCCTGCGTGCAGCTTCGCGCTGAGACGGTACAGTTTTTATTCGCCATCAGAGTGCTGCAGTTGCCGGTTGAGCTAACCGGCACGATGTAGGCATCCGAGTACTGCCAGCAGCTTGCGCTTTGCGTATAGTCTTTACCGTTCTGGTTAATAGTTCGGCTGCCGCCCGGGTCGGTACAGACCGTGCCTGCGGTTGAGGTGGCTTTTGACTTATCGAACCCACAGGACTCACTCCAGACAACCTGTGAGCTGGTCGTGTCACGTTCGGCAGTCATGGGAAAGACCATTCTCATGACATACGTGCCATTTTGGACGTTTTGAATCATTCCATCACGCCCTGAATCATAGTGACCGTCAGTGTGGTAGCGTAAGTACAATGAAACTGTCTGGCCTTTTGTTACTCGCTGCGATGCGATCGCGGCCTGTCCGCTATTGTTTCTGAGGATATGATCTACCGTGAGGTCGAAGGCTTTCATGGTGTACCACAGGCGATTGCCATCTGAACCGTGATAGTCTGGATGTGAGGGATACAGAAATTCCCATGTGCCCGTGCTTACTACACCGTCATCCGGCACGGTAAAGTCATAACGTACCCAGTAATCCTCCAGGATTACTGCAGTAGAATTCGCAGCATCCAGAATCAGCTGAGTGTTGTAACTCTCACGCGATCCCGTCACCTGGATACTCCCGGTTCGCGCGCAGGTCTGAACCTGAGCAACATCTTTGTCGCAGGTATAATTTTCAAATACCGACTTTGACACGGTTTTGGTGGTGCACTGCGTGTTGGTGCCGTCCACAATGGTGCCGCTATTGGCCTCGGCGTTTTTACCGTTCTGGATAAAATCAGCGTTCGGATCGATGGTCACTGCCGGATTTTTTGTTGATGAGTCGGATATGGCCTGACCGGCTTCACTCTGACCGAGTTCAGTCTGACCCTTATCACCTATGCCACCGTCCCCGCCCTGTACGCCACCGTAGTATCCACCTTGTGGGGGACTGGCCGTATAGCCCGGAATGACAGAGGCCGGGTCAGTCCCCCCTGCCGCAGACGTGCCCTGTCCTTTATTGCTGCCAGCAAAGCCTGCACCGGCGTTATAGGCGTCACTGACGTCGTCAGCGTGTGCGATAGCCGACACCAGAATCAGCAGCAGTGAAATGAGTCGCTTCATCGCCCGGCCTCCCCGTCCTGCAGCAGCTGAGCGGCCGTTGTGGCGCAGTCACCGCGCTGCTTCACCTCTTCCAGCGCCTGTTTCACCGCCAGGTTGCCGTAGAGAACGTCGAACTTAGCGCCACAGGTCACAACGAGTGCCGGCACGGCCTTTATGCCGTACTGCTCGAACAGCGTCGGATCAATCTGCACACCCGCCTGTTTGTCCTTTTTGGACAGCTCATAGATTGCTGACGCCGTTTTTCGGAAGTCATTATCCAGCAGGCCGCGCAGCGTCGCCGGTATGCCGAAGCGGCGGGCATCAGAAAGCATCGGCAGAAGCGCCTCCCCGGGAATACCCAGGCTTACGAAATAAACTGCGCGCGGCGCAGGGCGGCTGGCACTGTTCTGCTCTGCCTGCGCGGCAGCGATTTCATTCTGCATCTGCGCCACCCGCCGCTGCTGGACATCAGGCAAAGTAATATTTGTGCCCTGAATCTGGCTTTTGAACTGTTCAAGCTCGCGCTGTTGCTGCTTCATGTAATCCATATCGCTGCCGTTAATAACGGGCTGATCTGCAGCATCAGCGAACGTGCAGAATATCGCGGCGCTGAGTGCCAGCGCCGTCATCAGTGTGGTTTTCATGGTGAGTCCTTACAGGAAAACGCAGTTGCGCTTTCGCCACATGAGGAAGCCGAAGTTTTTCTTCGACGCCGGGGAGTTGTGCGTACTGCCCCACAGCTGCGTGGTAGTGCCAAACGGGTGGCAGTCGCTGGGTTCGGGGTACATGTTCACCATCTGATAGCGCCAGCGTGACTTGGGAATAATGGGTGACGGATATTCGAAGCACACGGCCGTGTCGGCTCCTACCGTTTCCCAGACCAGTCCCTCGCGATGCAGCTTGAAAGCCATGCGTTCGCTGACCAGGAGGGAGGCCTCAAGAGGAGAAAATTCATTGCTCGTATAGCCGGTGAATGGGTACATCGAACCCTGCGCGCCGGCACACCAGAATAACGGGTCGAGTGGTACGCCTGCGGTGGAGGCGATAGAGTCCGCCGCGCATGCGCCCTGTGCCAGCAGGTTACTGAACAGCGCAACTTCCGGGTTTAAAATCATCGCCAGCGTGCTGTCATTCCAGAGCGGGTCCACCTCGGAGAGGTAGGCAATATCCATGTCACCGGTCTGCATGCAGCCCACGCTTGTGATGATATTGAGCCAGAAAATCAGTGGATATTTGTACCAGTGCACGTGGTAAAAGCTGCCGGGCGCAGGCGCATCACTTTGTCCGCCGCGCCCGGTGCCGGTGCGCCAGAGGTCAATCTTAAAACCGCCCATGTTAACCATCACACCCGGTTCGCGCGTGACATCTGTCATAGCCATTGGCTCCCAGAACCCGATGGCCAGTCCCAGCCGGTAAAGTATTCCTACCGGACAGAGCTGTATGGGCGAGGCCGGATTGGGCGTATCCGGATGCGCACCCGATGCCAGCTGAATACTGCCAAGTGTCATGGGAAACAGGCACTTCCAGCAGACATCGCTGATGGGATTTACCCAGCGGCCGTCACCGGCGTTACTGGCTGCGGCCATTGACGGCTTTGCGATGATGACGCTGACCAGCAAACATAAAATGAGGAGAGTGCGCTTCATACGTCGTGCGCCTCCTGTTTTTTACGGAGCCAGACGCACACCGGGCCGTCGTCCGTATCATGGATGCTTCCGGTAAACCAGCCATCGCCAGCCGGTCCGGACGGCTGCCAGCTGCTGCAGTTACCCGTTTTCCAGTAAGCCGCCATCATCCACTCCGGCACTTCGTTTTCCATCCAGGCGGTGGCCGACTGAAGATTGTGAAGGGCAAGCCACGCCTCAAACTCCCCCGACTGAGGGTACTCATTGCCGTCTGCCGGCAGGAAAAAGTCAGTATGCGTCCAGCCGCCCCAGCGATCGCGCACGACCGTCTGAGCCGATATTTCAGCGGGGTGTGTCATAAGGTGAGATTCCATCGTTGTGGCAGCAGGACTGCCGGGGTCAGACGTTAATCGGGCCTGCCTGCGGGGTGCAGGCTGAGGCGTACCGCAGCAGCGCGAGGAACGAACAGCCTGCGCGCTGCGGGGAGGAAAAGGCGATCAGATTCTCCGACCATCGCGCCTGACAACATACCAGCCGGCCGCCTCTGCGCCGCGCTGACACCAGTCCGCCCAGCTGCCCGCATAACCGTCTCTCGCGGCCTGCTGCAGGGACTCTTCCAGATCGCCATCACTCCGCTGCGGCGATATATGGCGTGAACGCGCTTTCACAATCGCCGCACCTGCCAGCGCGCGTATGTCGTGCGGTAACGCCACTTTTGCCCGCGCATCGGTGCCGAAGGTGTAACCTTCCGTCTCAATGGCGGCTGCGAAAGCGGCCAGCAGCTGCTGCCAGTACGCGGTTTCCTCATGCGCAAGTGCACGTGCAGCCATCGCCGGACTGCCGAACGGCGCCGGCACGGGAACTGACGTTCCGTGGCGAACGCTGAATGCATCAGTCCGATCCGCCTGCTTTGCAGGGAACATCCTGCCCAGACGAACCATCACAACGGACAGCACCAGCAGCATAAGGAATAAACCGACCGCGGGCAGATGATCCGTCAGGTCACCGAGTGCACGAATACTCGCCGGCGAAAGCGAAATTTCCGCGCGACACGCGGGCTTCGGCGCGGGCGCGCTCCAGACCGGCTGCACGGCTGGCGCTGCATTTTGCTGCATGGCGGGAGCCTCAGAAGATTTCCAGTCATTAACCAGTCGCGGCAGCAGTTCATTCTGCATGAGGCACCTCCGTCAGCACCGTCATGCCGTACTGACGCATGACCTCGCCGATATCTTTGTTCGTGAGTGAGGCCAGCACGATGGCCGACCGGACCTCTCCGCTGCACGCCAGCAGCGTCTGCAGCGCCGCGCGCAGAATCATCGACTCCGAGTACAGCGGGAACTCGGCGGTCATGCGGCGCAGGCCCGATTTGTCGTCGTCATCGAGACGCACCTGTGCGTTGTGGCGTTTTACTTTCTGCGGGGCCGTCTGCCCCCGTGTGTTGTGACTCATTTCAGCGCCACCTCCTCCACCTTAAGCATCCTGTCCGCGCGCGTGATGCGCACCGGCGTGTGCTCAAAGCCGAATTTTGTTGTTAACGTGCCGTACTGGTCGAAGTACACCGGCTCGTCCAGCGCGATGCTGCTGTCGTGCACGTTG
>Ga0153980_1000444_pt1 | contig 19092 bp, 14 predicted proteins | sample TSGA064MetaG_FD_104722 | JGI IMG/M metagenome (GOLD analysis project Ga0153980, IMG submission 104722) | Attine ant fungus gardens microbial communities from Georgia, USA - TSGA064 MetaG | ecosystem: Host-associated > Fungi > Mycelium > Unclassified | place: USA: Georgia, Magnolia Springs State... | reverse complement strand
TTATTAAAAGAGGGTTTATATCTATTTACTTGCAAAGCTAATGTAAAGTTATAAAATTTTAAAGGATTGTTTATTTTAACTGTTTTTTAGAAGTAATGGATAAATAAGGAGGAAACACTAATGATTAAATTTAAAAATGTTGAGAAACATTACGGATCTTACTATGCTTTAAAAGACATTAATTTAGAAATTGAAACTGGAGAAGTTGTCTGTTTGATCGGGCCGTCTGGAGCCGGGAAGAGTACGCTTTTACGTTGTATTAATGGCTTGGAAACCATTGATTCAGGTGACCTGATTGTCAATGGATTTAGTTTACACGATAAGCAAACGAATATAAATAAAGTGCGAAAAAATGTTGGAATGGTTTTTCAGCACTTTAATCTTTATCCGCATAAAACAGTTTTGGAAAACATTACTTTAGCACCTATTGTCGTGTTAGGGGAAGATAAAGGAAAGGCTGACGAAACGGCTCGGAAACTATTGGATAAAGTTGGCTTACTAGATAAGGCCGATTCTTATCCAACACAGTTATCAGGAGGCCAAAAACAACGTGTTGCCATTGCCCGCGGTCTCGCGATGAAACCAAAAGCATTGCTGTTTGATGAGCCCACTTCAGCATTAGATCCTGAAGTGATTGGTGATGTGCTACACGCCATGCAAAAAGTAGCTGCAGAAGGAATGACCATGGTAGTTGTGACCCATGAAATGGGATTTGCTAAAGAAGTAGCAGATCGAGTTATTTTTATGGCAGATGGACAAATTTTAGAAGATTCGCCATCAAAAGAATTTTTTGAATCTCCAAAAGAAGAACGGGCACGGGCATTTTTGAGTAAAATTATTAACCATTAGGTAAAGGAGGATTCATATGAAAAAGTTAGGGACAATGACAATCAGTATTTTAAGCGGTCTGACTTTAAGCCTTCTTTCAGCTTGTGGAACTCAAGATTTAGCCTCATATGATATTTTAGAGCGGTCACAGGAAACAGCTAGTCTAACTTGGGGAGTTAAAGCCGATACACCTTTATTTGGATCTATGAATATTGAGACTCGGCAAATAGAAGGATTTGAAATTGATTTGGCCGCAGCTATAACAAGAGAAATTTTAGGAGATGATGCGAAAGTAGAATTTATTGAAGTTTCATCTAAGACCCGAATACCGTTACTTAAAAATGGAAATATTGATGCAATTATTGCCACGATGACGATTACTGAGGCACGTCGAGAAGTTGTTGATTTTTCTGAAGTTTATTTTGAAGCGGGTCAATCCCTCCTTGTCCATAAAGATAGTGGGATTGCTAGTATTGAAGATTTAGATAAATCATCGGTCGTTATTGGAGCCAAGGGATCAAACTCGGTAGCAAATATCAGGGAATTAATACCAGGTATTACAGTACTGGAATTAGAAAATTTTTCGGAAGCATTCGTCGCTCTAAGAGCTAGACAAGGGGTTGCAGTTACAACAGATAATTCAGTTTTATACGGTTTGTCTGCACAAGACCCAGATTATATCGTTACAGATGAAACATTTACTGTTGAACCGTATGGGATTGCAGTTAACAAAAATCAGGAACGCTTTTTAAATGAAGTTAACAAAGCTTTACAGACAATAAAAGAAAATGGAACCTATGATAGTTTACATGAAAAATGGCTAGGTTCAGTTATAAATCGTAATGACTAGAAAGGAGAGGACCTATGTTTCAAATCTTAAATGATTATTCATCAGAGTTACTAGAAGGGTTCCAAATAACATTAATTTCAAGTGTAATTGCTCTGATATTTAGTTTAATTATTGGTGTGTTGTTAGCTATCTTGCAAATTTCGGGGAAGAAATTGTTCATTACATTGGCTAACATTTATGTTGAATTTTTTCGTAATATTCCCTTGTTAATTATCGCTATGTTTTTTTACGTCGTCGTTCCCGTGTTTTGGGTTCCACTTTCTGGTTTTGCAGCTGGTACCATTGGTTTAACTTTGTATACAGCAGCTTTTATTGCTGATACAGTTCGCGCAGGAATTCTAGCTGTTCCAAAAGGTCAAATGGAAGCAGCGCGTTCAACGGGGTTAACTTTTATTGAAGCAATGCGCTATGTTGTTTTGCCCCAAGCTTTCAAAATCGTCATTCCCCCATTGGGAAATCAATTTATAAGTTTAATAAAAAATTCATCGGTTCTAGCCTTAGTTGCTGGATTTGATTTAATGTACCAAGGAGATATTATAGCATCTGAAACTTTTAATGTATTTGATACATACATCCTCATCGCATTAATCTATTTACTATTAACCATGCCACTTAGCTATTTAATGCGTTATTTAGAGAAGCATTGGTCTATTAATTAAGAAAGGAGGTTTTTAATGTGGAGCATTTTCTTGAGGCTTTTTCTTGGATAAATATGCGATTTTTATTAGAAGGTCTTCTTATTACAATTCAAGTTTCTTTATTATCAATCGCATTTAGCTTTATAATCGGGGGAATTTTAGGAATTATTCGCTATGTTAAAATTCCAGTTCTTTCATCAATAATTGGAGTTATAATTGATATTATTCGTAACTTACCCCTGCTTTTAATTATTTTCTTTACCTATTTTGGATTACCTAATATGGGAGTCCGTTTAAATATTTTCTGGTCAGCAGTAGCTGCCATGGCTGTTTTTCAATCGGCTATGCTAGCAGAAATTATTCGTGGCGGTATAGTTGCTGTTCCCAAAGGGCAAATGGAGGCAGCACGCTCAACAGGATTGACCTACACTCAAGCGATGCGAATCATTATTTTACCTCAAGCGTTGAAAAAAATGATTCCTCCTATTGTGGGACAGTTTATCTCGTTAGTTAAAGATACTTCGCTAGCAACTGTTATTGTTTTACCAGAATTAACTTACAGTGCCCGGATTATTTATAGCCAAGATTCTAATCTTGTCTTACCGATGTTTTTTATGATTACATTACTTTATTTCTTAATTTGTTATTGTTTAGCTAAATTGTCAGTACGATTAGATCGAAGCTTGAGCTAATGTTTGGCAGTTATTTACGGTAACATCTATCATAAAACTAAAAGTAAAAAGAGCTGAGGTTTAAAAGCTCTTTTTTTAATATCATATTTTAACTTATGAAATATTTTGTCTTAATTTTATCTTCTAAAGAATGCTTTAAGTAGTTATATAGCATTGTAGAAGTGAGATCTAACACCATATTTATTCTTAGAATTTTAAAAAACAAATCTCGACAAAATGGGCTGATTCCTATCTAAAACACAATGGTACGCAAGGTTGTAAAGTAAGGCTAGTTCAAGTGTTTCATAGGATTATTAATCGTAGTTATTTATTGTCTATAATTGTCGAATTGTCAACTTTTATAAAAGGGTTGTGAAATAAATAATATTTTTCACTAATTCCTATTGATTTAAGAATTAAATTGTGGTATTTTTTTAATAAGCGTTTACAACAAAACACTATTCGTATATTCGTATCTAATATTGGGAGAAATGCATTAGCGTTTGTTGGAGAGGCTAAAATATTGTGTAGAGCTTTCTAGGAGGAAATGAAATGAAAAAATTTAGGACATTAGGAGCGATTTTTGCTTGTGCGCTCACTTTAATTGCTTGCGGAGATGGGAATGAAACAGATGATGGGTCAGGTACAACTGATACTGGTTCTGGTTCAGGAGATCAAGCAGAAGTTGAATTTACATTCTCATGGTGGGGGGGAGACCCACGACATGAAGTAACTTTAGAATTAATTAGTGCTTATGAGGAAGAAAATCCCCATGTAAAGATTACTCCACAATATGGACCGTGGGATGGATGGCAAGATCGATTTGCTATTGCTTTTAATGGGAATCAAGAGCCTGATCTAATGCAAGTTAACTATAACTGGATAACACTTTTTTCACCTTCTGGACAAGGTTTTTATGACTTAGAAGAATTGTCACATATTATCAATTTAGATAATTATGAGGATCACTTACTAGAAGCGATGAGCTCCAATGGTGTCTTACAAGCTCTTCCAACTAGTGTGACTTCTCAACTACCATTTTTAAATGAAACTCTTTATGAACAAGCAGGTATTACAGAGTTACCGAGAACATGGGATGAGTTAATGGAAGCAGGACGAACGATTCAAGCTGAATTAGGGGAAGATTACTTCGCTTTAGGTAAAATTGGATTTAATACTCACTTACTTCATAATTACCTCATTCAAACTTCAGGAAAACAATTAATTAATGATGACGGGCAACTTAATAATACAGTGGAAGAATTAGAAGCTGGATTTCAATTATTTGTGGATTTAATTGAGAATGGAGTTATTCCTCATCAAGCTTGGGATTCAGAAAACGCTGACGAACTAAATCAAAATTGGATCAATGGGCATTATGGTGGATTTATTAACTGGGAATCAACAGTTAGTCGTTTTACGGAAACCATTGGTGATGGCCAAAATATTGTGGCAGTTCCTCACTTCACCATGGATGGGGCATTAGCAAGTGGAATCTTACAGAAACCTACCATGGGATTTTCGATAGCTAAAAATACGGAACATCCGGAAGAAGTTGCTCGCTTTTTAGAATGGATGATTTCTGATCCAGTAGCCGTTGAAATTATTGGAACGGAGCGTGGAATTCCTTCAAATAAAGCGGCATATAACCACTTAGAAGAGCAAGGGTTATTGACTGGATTAGCAGTAGAAGGGTTTAATATCCACGCAAATGCAAACGATGTTATCACGATGAATCCATACTTCGAGCATCAAAATGTTCGCGATGTATATGAGTTAGCGTTAGAAAATGTTGTCTTTGAACAAATGACTCCAAGAGAGGCGGCGGAGTATGTAGTCGAGCAATTACCAGGAGCATTAGAATTAGCAATAAACGAGTAGTTATATTTGAAAAACAACCAGAGACTTCTACTCTGGTTGTTTATTTTTATAGGACAACTTTAAGCAAAAGCAGCCTAGCTAAAGCTCTGTTACTTTTGATGAATATAGGCGATTATAGCGTTTTGGGGAATATGTTCTTGTAGCTAGATTGTCATGCTATCAATGTAAAATCCTTCAAGCTTACATTATAATATGGTTATGTTTATGCTGAATAAAAGGTTTTTAAGCTAAGCTATTTACTTTTGCTGTAAGAGGCTTAGTTTAAAAACATATTAAATACAACTAATCGTACTTTGAGAGGAGATGGTTTGGTGAGGATCATAACATTGCAAAAAGAAGATTTTCAAGACTTTAAGGTAGGGGCGTTTCCTTACGATCCAGAGCATTCAGCCATGGGTGAATTTCATCATTATCCACCTCAAGGGTATCGGGGAAACTGGTATTCTCCCATAGCTGATTACAACTTAAAAGGTCCCATGTGGTTAATTATTAAAGAAGGAAATAAAAAGATCATGGAGTCTCAAGTGATGGAAAGAACAAGGCCTTGGGCTTGGAACGTTCTAGTGACTGGAGAAGAACTCTGGTGTAACTATACCTTGGAAGCGCAAGTTAAAATGCTAAATACAACGATGCAAGGTGGTTTAGCCTTTCGTTATCAAAACAGCCGTTGCTTTTATGCTATTTGTTTTGAGAATCAGCAGCTTAAAGCGATTAAAAAAAGCCATACAGAAGAGATTGAGTTAGTCACTCAATCTTTCAACTGTGATTTTAACAAGTGGTATCACTTAAAAGTTGTCTGTCATGAAGCGCAATTTAGTACTTACGTTGACGGAAAGCTGGTGTTTCAATTTAAAGATCCAACCTTCTCAAATGGAAGAATCGCTATTTGTGGTAATGGTCCTATAGGTTTTACAGATGTTTTAGTCTCTTGCTACGATCAGGATTATAAGCTGTTACAAAAAAAGAGTCAAGAGCTCAATAAAGAGTTGGAATACGAGAGAATGAAATATCCCCAGCCTAAGCTGTGGAAGCGAATTAACCTGAAAGATTTTGGGACGGGGAGAAATGTTCGGATCGGAGATTTAACAGGAAGTGGCATTGAAAATATTTTGTTAGCACAGTGTCAAAAGCGAATTTTTAAAGATCGCTATGGAAGTATTAGTTGTTTAACTGCGATTGATTTAGCTGGAAACGTAATCTGGCAACTAGGAGAGCCTAATCCAGACAATGCTTTTATTACGGCAGATTTACCTTTTCAAATTGTGGATGTTGACTTAGATGGACAAAATGAAGTGATCGTCGTGATGGATTTTAAATTATTAATCTTAGAAGGGAAAACTGGAAAAATAAAAAAGTCTATTGATACACCCCTAAGTGAAGAGCCTCTTGAAACCTTATATTCAGGCGTGCCATTTGATCGCTATGCTTTTAATCGAGTCAATATTGATTGTATTCGCATTTGTAATTTTACTGGAAAAGCTAAGCCAACCGATATTCTCATCAAAGATCGCTACAGCAGAATTTGGGTTTATGATAATCAACTCCATTTTTTATGGAAATATCACGACGGGATTACTGGACATTTTCCTTTGACGAAAGATATAAACGCCGATGGGAAAGAGGAAATGGTTGTGGGTTATAATTTAGTGAATGCTCAAGGAAATAAAATTTGGACCTTACCTGTTGCTTCAGATCATACAGATGAAATTATTGTCGGGCCTCTCGATACAGAACGAGAAGAAGAGCTCATTGGCATCGTCTCTGGGGATGAAGGTTTTATGCTGTGTGATTTAAAGGGCAATCTGTTAGTTAAAGCGTTGATTGGACATGCTCAAAGAATTAGCGCAGGAAACTATCGTCCTAGTGATAAAGGGTATGAAATTGCAGTTACAACTTATTGGGGAAGTCAAGGAATCATTTTTATTTATAATGGAAAAGGAGAATTATTATTCTCTTTTGAACCGGGAACCAATGGCAATTTAATTACTCCTGTCGATTGGACAGGAACGGGCCAAGATTTAATTTTACTAAATGGAAATGTAGCAAAAGGAGGCTTAATAGATGGTTATGGTCGTCAAGTTGTCGTCTTCCCTAATGATGGTCACCCCGAATTATGTGCAGAGGTTGTGCAATTTAATGGAAATCAATTGGATAAAATTGTTCTATGGGATCAGTTTGAAATGTTTATCTATACTCAAGATAAAAATGTTGAAAGTGGTCAAGGTTATGATCCAGAAAAGTATCCTCAGTACAACGGATCAAACTATCGAGGAGAATATTCGTTTTCAAACAAATAAATCTAGTTAGAAGATTTGTATCATCAAAATAATTATGTAGCAGTTTGTCAAATCAGACAATTTAATAAGATAGTGTGAATTATTTAACTTTTATTGGAAATAGGCTTGTATCAATTCGGAATATATGTTATTCTATTATTGAGCGTTTTCAGCGAACGTTATTCGCATATACGGAAGAGGAGTGAGAGACTGACCATATTTAAGATTTAAGTTATTGAAAAAAGTACATTTAAGTTTTAAGCTTGATAATTAAGAGTCTAAAAATGAACAGTGACAGATTGTGAGGTGTACGAATCAAAGCTTTTATCATTAGGGTACGGGTGACCCAGCTTGACAATGGTAGGGTTTTCCTTAATGAAAGAAGTTAATAAAAACTAAATTGACTGTTAATTAATGTTGCTTATTTATTTAAGTGAATAATGGGGCTAAAAAGTAGAGATCTAATCCATGAAAATGGATAATACAATGGGAGATTGATTAAATTGGAAAATGTGAAAAAAATGGTATCGGCTACTCGTGAGAAGCCACAACGTACAAATAAGAAATCAAGATTCAATAGTATATACTTATATCTTTTACCTTGGTTTATAGGAATTTTAATATTTCGGCTTTATCCGTTTATAAATGCGATTTATTTAAGTTTGCAGAACAATAACTTAATTACCGATCCGGAATTTATTGGTTTAGCTAATTATCAAGAATTATTATTTGGGTCAACGCAAACAGGGGTTTTGTTTAGAACTTCAGTTATGGTCACTTTCCGTTATGTTTTTCTAACGGTTCCCCTAGTGCTTGTGTTCGCTTTATTTGTTGCGTTTATTTTAAATTTTCGACTTAAAGGAATAAATTTTTTTAGAACTGCTTTCTATATTCCATCCATTTTAGGAGGAAGTGTTTCAGTTTCTATTATTTGGAAGTTTATGTTTGGAAACCAAGGGTTAGTTAATGCCTTTTTAGAGTTGTTCGGTATTGAGGCAGTTGGGTGGCTCGTAGATACTCGTTTTGCTATTATTGTTTTAGCTTTATTAAGAGCCTGGCAATTTGGTTCAGTTATGCTCATTTTCTTATCGGCTTTACAAAATGTTCCTGTTTCATTATATGAAGCGGCGTCTATTGATGGAGCGACTAAAATACGCCAATTTTTTACAGTTACAGTTCCTATTATTACGCCAGTTATTTTATTTAATACAATACAAGTATTAGTAAATGCTTTCCAAGAGTTTAATGCAGCGTATTTAGTTTCTGATGGAGGACCGTTAAATTCAACATTATTATTAAATTTATTTATTTATCGAACTGCATTTAATTCCTTCCAGATGGGGATTTCTTCAGCGGCGTCTTGGATAATGTTTAGTATTATAATGGTGTTTACTATTATTCTATTCAAAAGTTCAAATCACTGGGTACATTATAGCGATTAAGAGAAGGAGTCAAGAGTATGAACATGCAAGTTAAGAAAAAAATTAATACAAGTTTACGATACGGGGTTTTACTAATCGTTGCTTTCTTTATGTTGTATCCGTTACTTTGGATGATCGGCGGAATTTGGAAAAATAATTCGGAAATTTTTACATCAGCTGCCTTCTGGCCTCGTGAACCATTAAACGGCTGGGAATCAATTCGTCAAGGTTGGACAACGAATACCCCATTTAATATCGGGCATTACTTTCTGAATACGTTAAGTTTTTTAGTTCCCCGAGTCATCGCTAATGTTGCCTCGTGCATACTAACAGCGTATGTAGTCTCAAGATTTAGTTTTAAATTTAAAAAAATTGTCTTTGCGTCAGTTATTGTGACTTTGTTAATGCCAGATGTGGTCTTTAGAATTCCGATGTATTTATTATGGCGTGATCTTAACCTATTAAACACTTATTTTCCTCTTTGGTTAGATAATGCCTTTGCAACCAATTCATTCTTTATCTTCTTGTTAATTCAGTTTATGAGAACCATTCCAAGAGAATTAGATGAAGCGGCGAAAATGGATGGTTGTAATTCTTTTCAGACTCTAATTTATATATTACTTCCCGTTATCCGCCCGGCGGTTATTACGGTTGCCTTATTAACATTTATTTGGGGGATGAATGATTTTTTAGGACCCCTAATTTATGTCACTGAAGTGGCCAGATATCCTTTATCCATTGCGATGCGCATGGCGATGGACACCACGGATTCCGCCGTTGAGTGGCGCAATATCTTTGCCATGTCAGTCATGGCAATCGTTCCAAGTTTGATCCTATTCTTTAGTGCTCAAAGATACTTTATTGAAGGAATTGCAACAACAGGATCGAAAGAATAACAATAAGTTTCTTAAGTAACTAATGAATAAAATCATTAGTTACTTGTTTTATGAGAGCTTAATACGAAAAAATTCACAATCAAAAAAATTAGATTGGGGGAAGTATGATGATTGATCAACTGAATCACTATTTTAAAGAGTTTCTCAATGGGTTTAAACCGTACAAAGGATTTTGGTGTTATGAAGATGGTGTCATTTTAAAAGGAGCTATTGATTTATATGAGGCAACAACCGATGAAGATTACTGGAACTTTGTTGAGTCCTACTTAAATGAATTTGTTGCGCAAGATGGGACTTTAAAAGGGTATAAACCAAGTGAGTATAACATTGACCATATCAATGCGGGAAAGGTATTATTTTTTGCTTATGAGAAGACGAAAGATGAGCGTTATCGCCAAGCCATTGAGCAACAAATGGACCAACTAAGATCTCATCCAAGAGTTTCAACCGGAAACTTTTGGCATAAAAACCGTTATCCTCATCAAGTTTGGTTAGATGGATTGTATATGGCTTTGCCATTTTATACAGAGTATGAACATAAATTTAATCAGCATCGTAACTACGAAGATATTTACAAACAATTTATGGCTGTCAAAGATATTTTAAAAAACGAAGAGAATGCACTTTACTACCATGCTTATGATGAAAGTAAATCCATGTTTTGGTGTGATCCAAAGACAGGTTTATCAAAGCATTGTTGGTTGCGAGCCGAAGGGTGGCTGTTGATGGCTTTAGTCGATTGTGTTGACAAAATGAGTGAAACCATCTTTGAGTTTTATAAAGGTTTAATTGACATGTTTGCTGAAGCCATCAAAGGCATTTTACCGTACCAAGATGAAACAACGGGTTTATGGCGTCAAGTGGTAGATGTAAAAGGTCGCGATGAGGAAAATTATTTAGAAGTCTCTGGAACCGCAATGGTCATCTATGCCATCCTCAAAGGAGTTCGTTTAAATCTAATTGATGAATCCTATAAAGCAGCCGCCGTTAAAGCTTTGCAAGGGATCTTAGAGGTTTATGGCTACGAAGACGAGGGTGATTATCACATTGGTGGCATTTGTGAAGTTGCTGGTCTTGGTGGTTTTGACGGCGTGGATCGTGACGGAAGTTTTGAGTACTATATTTCTGAAAAAGTAGTTCCAGATGAAGCAAAAGGCATCGGTCCTTTGATGATGGCTTATGCAGAATATTTGTTAGGTGGAGATACCCGTGAAGTTTAATGTAATCGTTAAAACAGCCTCAAGTTTAACCCTAGAACTCAACAACCAAGAAGTGGTTAATCATAGTAGTCATTACGATGTCTATTTAGATGGTAAGCTTGTTTTACCATCTGAAGAAAAAAATGTTGTTTCTCTTTATAATTTAAAGCCAGATACCACTTATGAGATAAAGCTTATCAGTGAAACAGGAGCCAAAGCAACTAAATTGATTAAAACAAACTACGAAAGTGTTTGTTTAAATGTCAAAAGATTTAATGCTAAAGGTAATGGTAAGACAGACGATACTCAAGCCATTCAAGCTGCTATTATGTCTTGTCCAAAAGATGGACGAGTGCTCATACCTAGGGGGACTTACCTAGTTAAAACTATCTTCTTAAAATCACATATGACTTTAGAGCTACAAAAAGGGGCTAAGTTACAGTATATTGGATCCTTTCTTCAAGGAGCTATCTTGCCTGGGTATACAACAAGACCAGATGGAGATGAGTATTACTTAGGATCTTGGGAAGGAAATCCTTTAGATAGTTATACGGCGTTGATTCAAGGGATTCAAATTGAAAATGTTCAGATTATTGGTGAAGGAATTTTAGATGGTAATGGTTCAAAATGGTGGAGCGATCCTAAAATTAAAAAAGGAGCTTGGCGCCCTCGTTTGTTTCAAATTATTTATTCTAAAAATGTGACCGTACAAGGAGTGACTTTCCAAAATTCACCTTCGTGGACGATTCACCCTTTGTTTTCCCAAGACTTAACCTTTGCTGATTTAAAAATTATTAATCCTAAAGATTCTCCTAATACAGATGGTTTGGATCCAGAGTCATGTGAGAACGTCTTGATTGTCGGTGTTTATTTCTCAGTAGGAGATGATTGTATTGCCATTAAGTCGGGAAAGATCTATTTAGGAAGTCGTTTGAAAAAACCATCTAAGGCTATTACCATCCGTAATTGTAGTATGAACTTCGGACATGGAGCGGTTGTGATTGGCAGTGAAATGGCTGGAGGCGCCAAAGATATTAGGGTGACTCAATGCTTATTTAATGAAACGGATCGGGGATTAAGAATTAAAACTCGTCGGGGACGTGGAAAAGACGCAATTGTCGAAAATATTCACTTTAAAAATATTAAAATGCAAAAAGTATTGACGCCTTTTGTTGTGAATTGTTTCTACTTCTGTGATCCCGATGGTCACAGTGAATATGTTAAAACGAAAGAAAAATTACCAATTGATGAACGAACACCAGTGATGGGCGACTTTTTCTTTGAAAACATCCAATGTTTAGACAGCGAAGTTGCGGCTGGATTTTTCTATGGTTTACCTGAGCAACCCATTGAAAAAGTGACGCTAAAAAATTGCTATTTTTCATTTAGTCCCGAAGCTCAACCAGGACATCCCGCAATGATGGACGATATTCCTACTTATTGCAAGTCAGGAATGATCTTTAATCATATTGTTAAACTGCGGTTAGAAAATGTTAGATTTGCTGAGGTTGATGGGGAAAAGGTCATATTAAATGAAATACAAAAGGTGGTAATGGAAGATGTTAATACGGAGAATGGTTGCTGAATTTATTGATTTATTTGTGTTAATTGGTGGGACTGTGGGAGGAATTTATCTGTCAGGTTTAATGAATAGCATGTTTGAAGAACCTTTTTTTGTACTCACTCTAAGTCAAGTTTGTCTCATTGTCATCTTACCTATTCTCCTTCAATCACTCTTTTGGAAGGATAGCACAACCATAGGTAAAACCATGACGTTTTGCCAGGTTGTCGATGAAAAATCAAATAAGTTAGACTACTTTGCCATGATGACTCGAGAATACTTATTGAAAGTACTTTCTTGTTACTTTGTTTGTCTTCCAGTATTTTTTAAAAAGCCAGGTATTCATGAGATCATCACCTATTCACATGTTGAATTAAATTATAAAAAAAGAGGGGATAAGTTATGAAGCAATTTTTAGACCAAAATTTTTTATTGGAAAATGAGACAGCGAAGACATTATATCAGCATTATTCAAAAGAAATGCCAATTATTGATTTTCATAATCATTTAAGTGCGGAAGAAATATATGTAAATAAGCAATTTGATAATATATCTGATGTTTGGCTTGGTGGAGATCATTATAAATGGCGTGTAATGCGGACGTTAGGAGTTAATGAAGACCTTGTTACGGGTCAGGGTAACAGTGAGGAGAAGTTTAAAAGTTGGGCAAAAGTAATGCCTTATTTAATAGGAAATCCCCTCTATCAATGGACTCACTTAGAATTACAACGTTACTTTAATATCCAGACTTTGTTAAACGAACAGACGGCTACTGAAATTTATGAGGAATGTAATCGATTATTAAGCACAGAAAATTTTCGGGTTAGAAACTTAATCTCTATGATGAATGTAGATGTCCTATGTACGACAGACGATCCTTGTGACGACTTAAAGTATCACCAACTATTAGCAACCGATGAAAGTTTTAAAGCTCAGGTGTTACCAACATTTCGTCCCGACAAAGCAATCAATATTAATCTGAGTTGGTTTAATGATTGGATTGCTAAATTAGTACGAGTTGTAGGTTATGAAATCAAGACATTAGCCGATTTATTTACGGCACTAGAGGAACGAATGGACTTTTTTGTAAGTATCGGTTGTAAGGCTTCTGATAACGGATTAGATGAGTTGGCTTTTACAGACTCAACTCAAGAAGAAGCAGCTGCGATTTTTGAAAAAGCACTTGCTGGAATAACCTTAACCTCTGAAGAAGTAGAAAAGTATAAAACGCAAGTTTTATTATTTCTAGGAGAGCAATACCACAAGCGCAATTGGGTGATGCAACTTCACATTGGAGCACTGCGAAATGCTAATACGCAGATGTTGGAACAATTAGGACCGGATACGGGGTACGATGCCATCAATAACTCTTTTGATGTTCGTAAATTAGGGAAGTTTCTTGATGGTTTAAATGTTAAAAATTCATTACCTAAAACCATTATTTATGACTTAAACCCAAGCGATAACCATAAGGTCGTTACGTTGATGCAATGCTTTCAAGATGGAATTACACCAGGAAAATTACAGTTTGGATCTGGGTGGTGGTTTATGGATCAAAAAGATGGCATGAGAGATCAAATACGATCACTGGCAGCAAATGGTGTACTAGCAAAATTTGTTGGAATGCTGACTGATTCTAGAAGTTTCTTATCTTTTCCACGCCATGAATATTTTCGCCGGTTACTTTGTCAATTATTAGGTGAGTATGTAGAACTAGGAGAATACCCAAACGATATCGAGTTTTTAGGTCAAGTTGTCCAAGATATTAGTTATAACAATGCGAAAGAATTTTTCGGGTTTAATATTCCTGAAAAGCAAAAAATACCCACTTTATCAGAAGCTTTAATTGAGCGCTCAGAGCGTCCAATTAAATTTGTTCAATTTGGAGAAGGAAACTTCCTGCGAGCTTTCGTAGACTGGATGATTCAAGAGTTAAATGACTCTGGACTTTATCACGGTGATGTAGCGGTAGTGCAACCACTAGAGTTTGGTCGAGTTGCAGAGTTAGTTAAGCAAGATGGCTTATACACGCTAATTCAAGAAGGTGTTCAAAACGAGAAATTTATCTCTAATTCAAAAATCATTGATGTCTTACGTCAGTTTATTAATCCATATGATGACTATGCAGCGTACCTGAAGTTAGCGGAAGTTGATTCCATTGAATTTATTATTTCCAATACAACAGAAGCGGGCATTGTGTTAGATGAGTCTGATTCAATTTATCAAACTCCTCCTAAAACATATCCAGGAAAATTATTAGCTTTCTTAAAGCATCGTTATGAAACTTTTAATGGGGATGTGAGCAAAGGCCTATACATCGTTCCTTGTGAATTAATTGATAACAATGGAGATGAGCTACGCAAATGTGTAAGACGCTTAGCAGAGCTTCATGATTTAAAGGCTGATTTTTTGAAATGGCTCGATGAAGCCAATACATTTACCAACACGTTAGTTGACCGCATTGTTCCTGGATATCCAGTGAAGCGAGTTGAGGAATTTACTCAAAAATTTGGCTATGTCGATCAAAATATGGTATTAGGAGAAGTATTCCACCTCTGGGTTATTGAAGACCGGAACGGGATTTCTAATGTCTTAAAAGGTCAAGAAGCAGGTCTAAATATGTTATTCGTCAAAGATATTAAACCTTATAAAATTCGTAAAGTTCGTATTTTAAACGGTTTACATACGTTAATGGTCCCTGTAGCCTACTTAAATGGAATTAATACAGTTGGGGAAACAATGAGCAATGAGCTAATGTTTAATTACTTGGATCAAACCGTTGTGAAAGAAATGATTCCAGCTACAGAACAATATTTAACAAAAGATGAGTTATATCAGTTTGCTTCCGAAGTATATGATCGTTTTAACAATCCTCAAGTTCACCATGAATTGATGGCAATTTCACTAAATGCTACCTCAAAATTTAAGAGTCGATTATTACCGACAGCTCTTGATTATGTGAAAATAAACGGAACTTTCCCTAAACGAATAGGATTCTCTTTAGCGAGTTTATTAGTGTTTTACCGTGGAAAGCGTGGAGAAGAATCGATTCATTTACAAGACGATCAACAGTTTTTAAATTTTTATAAATCGGTGTGGTCAAGTTACGATTCTGGAACTAAGAGTATTCGTGATGTAGTAGAAGCCGTCTTAGGCTTAAAATCACATTGGGAAGTTAACTTAAATGAAATTCCTAATTTAACAGATGAAGTAACCCGATCAGTTGAAGAAATATTAACAAACGGAATAAAAGTAGCATTGCAAAAAATCAGTCAATAACGCTTAAAATGATTAAGCGTGCGAAAGGTTATTAAAATAAAGTGACTGGATTAAGAAGTTATATCAAAAAGGTAGTGCCAGGTTTGATAGATTAGAGAAGTGTGACCTACGCATAAACAATAAGTGTTAGACACTCCTCCTAGCGGTAAGTAGCACAGTTTTTCTATAAAATTTTTTCAGAAGTGAGTTGCTTTACAGAAGCAGGTTGAGAAAGGTTCTTTGGGAAAGGAAGCTATACTCTAAGTTTGACTAGCTTCCAGGTACCGCTTCTCATTAATGCTTAGATCATAATTGTTTTAGCGAAGCGATGAAGCCTATGAAAATAATTAAACGGAGGGAGTAAGGTGAGAGAGTTTATTAAATTACATGAGGAAGATAATGTAGTCATCGCTTTGGTGGATCTACAACCGGGAAAAGAAATTAAGATTGCCAACCAGACGATTGTAGTTAAAGAAGAAGTTAAGCGTGGCCATAAAGTAGCTTTAAAGCCTATTAAAGAAAAAGACGATATTATTAAATATGGATTTCCCATTGGGCATGCTATAAAACCAATTGAAGTGGGTACCCATGTCCACACTCAAAACACAAAAACAAATTTAAATGACCGATTAGAGTATGATTATCAGCCACAATTAAAAGAAAAAGTTGAACTATTAATGGATCGTGAAATTAACGTGTACCATCGTCATAATAATGAGATTGGGATTCGCAATGAACTGTGGATTATTCCGACAGTAGGCTGTGTCAATCAAACAGCTGAACTTATTAAAAAAGAGTTTTTAGCAGAAACTCCTAAGCTAGCCATCGATGGTGTCTTTACATTTACTCATACTTATGGTTGCTCGCAAATGGGAGACGATCATGAAACCACTAAAAAAATCTTGCAAAACATAGTTAAGCATCCTAATGCTGGTGGTGTTTTAGTTTTAGGTTTGGGTTGTGAAAATAATCAAATTGCTGAATTTAAAGCTTCATTAGGCGCTTACGATAAAGAACGAATTCGTTTTTTAGTCGCACAAGATTTTGAAGATGAGATTGAGGCTGGCGTCGAAGCTGTAAAAGAATTATATCAAATAATGAAAAATGACGTTCGATCTCCTTCTTTAATAAGAAATTTACGCGTGGGATTAAAGTGTGGTGGTAGTGATGGTTTATCTGGAATTACGGCTAACCCTTTACTAGGTTATTTTTCTGATTATCTAATTAAATGCGGTGGAACTAGTATTTTAACGGAAGTTCCAGAAATGTTTGGTGCTGAAACCATCTTGATGAACCGTGCTGAAAGTAAAGAAGTGTTTGATAAAACTGTGAAACTTATTAATAATTTTAAGCACTATTATGAACGCAATAATCAAGTTTGTTATGAGAACCCTAGTCCCGGTAATAAAGACGGGGGAATTACCACTCTTGAAGATAAATCATTGGGTTGTACTCAGAAAGCGGGAACGTCAAATGTTGTGGATGTTTTAGAGTATACAGATCGAGTGCAGAAAAACGGTCTTAATTTATTGCAAGGTCCTGGAAATGATATGATTGCTGTCACAGCGTTAGGAAGTGCTGGTTGTCATCTAGCATTATTTACAACAGGGCGGGGGACGCCATTTGGAGGCTTTATCCCCACTGTTAAAGTTGCATCTAATTCACCGTTAGCTATGAAAAAATCAAATTGGATTGATTATAATGCAGCAAAGCTGTTAACGGCTACCACTACAGAAGAAGTGATTGAGGAGTTTATTGATTATCTTTGTGATGTATGCAATGGCAAGTGGACAAAAAACGAGTTAAATGGATATCGTGAAATTGCCATCTGGAAATCCGGAGTTACATTATAAATTAACCACCCATATATAGTGTAATAAGGATGACAGAAATGGTATAATTATGAATAGACTTACTGTTTACGTTAGTTCAATGGTTACTTAATAATAATGTGTTTAGTTCATTGGCTCCAACTGGCGCCCCATAACTAAACCTATACTTAATACAGGTACTCAGTTGATTAGATGTTTAACTTAAATATTTAATAAAAGCTTCCTATCATTACTTAGGTTTGTACCCACTGGATGATAATTTTTTGGTCAACAAATGTGGCAAGAAACTTAAAAGGTGGAGACCTTTATTAAGGTCAGTTCTAAAGGGGGTATTGTAAAATATGAAACTTGGTATTCGTGCACATGATTTAGGAAGAGATTCACCCGAAAAATTAGCACAATTAATTGCTGATGCTAACTTTCAATCTGTTCAATTAGTTTTAAATAAGGCCGTTGTATACGAAACAGATGAACCGTATATTTTATGTGACTCAGTAGTTACTGCAGTAAGCAAAAGTTTAAAAGAGCGAAATATAGAGGTGGCCATGTTAGGTGCTTATTTTAATCCTATTCATAGCAATAAAGAAAAAGTAAAGAATGCTGTTGATAATTTTAAGTTTCATTTACAACAAGCAAAAAAGTTTCACACTAATTTAGTGGGAACTGAAACGGGTTCATACAATGATGACCAATGGACTTATCATGAACTGAATAGTAGTGAAGAAGCCTTTAATGAGGTTAAGCGAGTATTTGAACAAATACTAATAGTTGCTAAAGAGGAAAATGCATACTTAGCTATTGAACCTGCATACCATCACGTCATCTCAACACCAACACGCTTAAAGCGACTCATCAATGAGTTAAATCACAGCCATATTCAGGTAACGTTTGACCTCTTTAATTTACTATATGAGGGGAATTATGATCAACAACATCAAATTATCGATGAAATGATTGACTTATTTAAAGACAAAATCAGTATTGTCCATGCTAAAGACTTTATTGTTGAAGAGGGAAAGTTGAAGCAAGTGGCACCAGGAAAAGGTTGGCTAGATTATCCCTATCTGTTCAAAAAACTTCAATCATTAGCGAACGAACCGGTAATAATCTTTGAAGGTGTAACTGGGGAAGATATTGAATTTAGTCGACTATTTATTAAAAATTTAGCTCATCATTTGGAAAATCACAGTCTATAGACCACCATAAATGCTGCTGGATAAAAAAAGTTGTTTAACTTTAAAAAGTCATTGCTAGTTGAATTGTTTAAGACTCGATGATAAAGGTTAAACCTATATAAGTAATCTATCCGAGAAGCTAGATTCAATAAAAAGTTGAAAATATCCTTAGGAGATTTATAGCGTTATGCTAAAAGTTAGCTATCTTGGCAACCCATTTCATCAAGATCAGTTTGACTTAACTTAAGGTAAGCGTAATAGTCTAAGCTTTTGTAAAAAGCTAACGTAAGATCAGTCTTATGTTGACTAATCGTAGCGACTAATAAGAACCTGGTGTCAAAGTTAGTTTATAAAAATTTTAAAGCAGCTAGGAGTTATTTATGAAAATTAATCGAACCGCCCAACGAACTATTGAGATTTTAGAGCTGGTCTCCTCTAGTGAAGAAGATCTTACCTTAAATGAGATTGCTATGGCTCTTAAAATCCCTAAGACAAGTGCTTTTGATATCCTTGAGACTCTAGTTGAGTTGAATATGCTCTATATTAAAGAGCATCGTCTCAAGACTTATGCCATAGGAGTTAAAGCTTATGTCATTGGAAGCAATT
>Ga0153980_1000442_pt1 | contig 19105 bp, 13 predicted proteins | sample TSGA064MetaG_FD_104722 | JGI IMG/M metagenome (GOLD analysis project Ga0153980, IMG submission 104722) | Attine ant fungus gardens microbial communities from Georgia, USA - TSGA064 MetaG | ecosystem: Host-associated > Fungi > Mycelium > Unclassified | place: USA: Georgia, Magnolia Springs State... | reverse complement strand
GAAAGCCGCATCAAAGGAATGGATGTAAGTGTGAATATCGAAGTAAGCAAAGAAGCTAAAATGTCGATCATCATTGATAAAGCCAACGGAGACTTTGTAAAGCTCCAGGGTGATGCTGAACTTACCGGAGGTGTAGATCCATCCGGGAAAATCACACTGGTTGGAGTATATGAAGTAGAAAAAGGTTCTTACGAGCTTTCTGTAAGTCTGTTAAAGAGAAAATTTGATATTCAAAAAGGAAGTACGATCACCTGGACGGGCGAACCTACGACTGCCATGATGGATATTACGGCGGTTTATAAAACTGATGTCGCGCCAATTGATTTGGTGGAACAGCAGATCAGCGGTATGTCGGCTTCAGATATGAATATGTACAAACAAAGAATTCCTTTCAATACATTGCTGAAAATGAAAGGTGAGCTTTTAAAACCAATTATCACGTTTGACATTACGACTGATGATAAAAATAATGCAGTTGCATCTTCTGTGATAGAAACAGTAGATGCCAAGCTGGCACAGATGAGAACTGAGGAAGCCGAAATGAATAAACAGGTTTTTGCCATTCTTCTTTTAGGACGTTTTGTAGGGGAAAATCCTTTCCAAAGCGGAGCCGGACTTTCTGCTGAAGCGATGGCCAGACAGAGTGTGAGTAAACTTCTTTCCCAGCAGCTTAATAATCTGGCATCGGGACTTATCAAAGGGGTTGATTTAAACTTTGGGCTGGATTCTTCGGAGGATTATTCAAGTGGAGAAAAAAATACAAGAACGGACCTTAATGTAGATATCAGCAAAAAACTTCTTAATGACCGTCTGAAAGTAACGGTAGGAAGTAATTTCGGACTGGAAGGTGATGCCCGACAAAATGAAAACACGACCAATATTGCAGGAAATGTAACCGTAGATTACAGTCTTTCCAAGGACGGAAGATATATGCTGAGAGCGTACCGTAAGGATGAATATCAGGTAGCACTGCAAGGTCAGATCGTGGAAACGGGAGTTGGTTTTATCATCACACTGGATTATGATAAATTCCGTGAAATTTTCCAAAAATCAAAAAAAGACAGATCTAAAAAACAAAATAAGAATAACCAAGTGGTAGAATTTAAATAATGAAAAGTAAATTCCATATCTATTGTAAATATATGTTTGCTTCCGGGCTGGCATCAACTGTTATATCGTGCAGCAATACGAGATTTTTGAAAGATGGTCAGATGTTGTATACGGGAGCTGAGGTCAAGATTGAAAACGACACTATTTCCAAAAAAGAAAAGAAGGAGCTTCAGGCAGCGCTGGAGGAAAATTTAACGCCTAAACCTAATTCGACACTATTAGGACTTCGTCCCAAATTATATTTTTACAATATCACTTCTGAACCTAAAAAAGATAAAGGTTTTAAATACTGGCTGAAATATAAGCTGGGGGAAAAACCGGTGCTGTTAGGTGATGTAGACCGTGAATTCAACAAAGATATCATTCAGAATTATTCTGAAAACAGAGGTTATTTTAATGCCCAGGCTACTTATGATACGATTTCCAAGAATAAGAAAGCGAAGGTAATTTATACGGTAAGACCCGGTGCCCAATATCTGATCAGTAATGTGAAATTTCAACAGGATTCTACGCTGGTAAATCAGGAAATTCAAAATTTAAAGAATAAAACACTGCTTAAAAACGGGAAGCCTTTTGATCTGGATGTGATTAAAGCAGAAAGAGACCGTATTGACAATGGATTGAAAGAAAAAGGTTTTTACTACTTCCATTCCGACAATATTATTGTACAGGCAGACAGTACTGTGAGTAAAAACCACAGAGTAGAACTGAATGTGAAGCTTAAGGATAATACTCCACAACTCGCAACGGAACAGTTTTCTATCGATAAGGTAATTGTTTTCCCCAATTATAATATTCAGGATGTAAAAAACGGAAAGTATAAAATTCCGATGGATACGGATTCTCTCGCTCAGTATGCTTATGATGATATTTATGTAATTGATCCGGAACATAAATTCAAACCAAAGATTTTTGACAGAGCCTTATATTTTAAAAAGGGAGATCTTTACAACCGCACGGATCATAATCTTTCTTTAAACCGGTTAATCAGTTTAGGAGTTTTCAAATTTGTGAAAAATGAGTTTATCGTTTCTGATTCTTTACAACACAAATTCGATTCTTATTATCTTCTGACTCCAAGGCAGGTACAGTCTTTGCGTCTGGAAGCGTTAGGAAGAACCAATTCTGCCAGCTATGCAGGAAGTGAGCTTAATTTAAACTGGACCCACCGTAATTTTTTCCGCGGTGCTGAACAGTTTAAAGCAGCCGTTTTCGGAGCTTTCGATGTACAGATGGGCGGACAGTCTGATGCTAAAAATATGTACCGTGCGGGAGCTAATGTGCAGCTTTCCATTCCAAGAATTGTGGCGCCGTTCCGTTTCCATTCTTCCAGTGCTTTCGTTCCCAGAACGAATATTACATTAGGCTATGAATTCCAGAACAGGACCCAGTATTACACGCTTAATAATTTTACAGCTTCGTTTGGATATGTATGGAAAGAAAATGTGAGAAAAGAGCATGATCTGAAGGTCATTGATATTACGCTGGTCTCTCCTGCCAATGTTACTGATCTGTTCAGACAGGAAACGTTGGGTAACCCAGCTCAGCAAAGAATAGTAGACAAGCAGCTGATTTTCGGGCCTACTTATAGCTATACTTATACCAATACCATGCAGCCAAGGACGAATACTTTTTATTATAAAGGTACGCTTGATCTAGCAGGAAATATTACGGGTTTAGTGACCGGAGCCAATGTAAAAAAGGATAAACAGAAAAATATATTCGGAGTTCCGTTCAGCCAGTATGCCAAAATAGAAAATGATATCAGGTTTTACCATAAATTTTCTGAAAAAACCAATTTTGCATCAAGACTGATCGCTGGGGTAGCCTATCCTTATGGAAACTCGGATCAGATTCCTTTTTCCCGACAGTTTTTTGTGGGCGGAAGCAACAGTATCAGAGCATTCCGTGCGAGAACGTTAGGTCCTGGAAGTTTTGATCCACGAACATTGTCTCAAGGTTTTGCTTTTGATCAGGCGGGAGATATTAAACTTGAAATGAACGCCGAATACAGAGCTAATCTGTACAAATTTTTAAATGTCGCTGCTTTTGTGGATGCAGGAAATGTATGGTTAATCAATGATGTTGAAGGCAGAGCAGGGGGAACTTTTTCCAAAGATTTTTTAAGTGAAGTTGCAGTAGGAGCCGGAGTTGGCCTAAGACTTGATTTCTCAATTTTAGTGTTAAGGTTAGACTTAGCCATGCCGGTGCGGGTTCCTTATTATGAAAAAGGAGACCGATGGACATTTGACCGAATTAATTTTGGAGACCGCAGCTGGAGAAAAGATAATCTTGTTTTAAATATAGCCATCGGATACCCATTCTAATATGATAAAAAATATAAAATTTTTCTGGGACGTTTTAAAAGAAACCTTTACAGAATGGAATGATTCTTCCGCATCCAGGGATTCGGCAAGTCTCGCATATTATGCTATTTTTTCCATTCCTGGGTTATTGATTATTATCATCTGGATTGCCGGAAATTTCTTCGGAGAAGAGGCCATCCGCGGAGAAATCAGCAGTCAGATCAGTGGACTGATGGGAACAGATGTTGCCCAGAGCATTCAAAGCATGATTGCCGGTGCCCTGATTGATAAACAGAATGTTTTTATGAAAATAGTAGGGATCGGTTCTTTAGTTTTCGGTTCCACTACTCTATTTTTCCAGCTGCAGCATTCATTGAATACGCTTTGGGATGTGGAAGCTGCTCCCAAAAAAGCTTTGGTTAAATTTATTCTCGACAGAGCCAATTCATTAGGAATGATCCTGATTCTGGGATTTTTACTGATGATCACCATGATCTTATCTTCGATGATCAGCCTTTTTAATAACTGGATTACGAATTACTTTGGCCTTGAAACTTATATGCTGGTAGAACTGGCCAATTTTGCAATTGGATTTGCAATTGTTATGCTTCTATTTGCTCTGATGTTTAAAGTACTTCCCGATGTACAAATCAATTGGAGATCTGTGTGGAAAGGCGCTTTATTAACAACTGTGTTATTTACGTTAGGTAAGTTTTTATTGAGTCTTTATTTCAGTAATTTTAAGCCTACCTCAGCGTTTGGAACTGCAGGTACGGTTATTTTAATTATGATGTGGATTAATTATTCGTGTATGCTGGTATTCTTCGGAGCCGAATTTACCAAAGTATATTCCTATAAGAAAGGGTATAAAATTGTTCCTTCTAAACATGCAAAATGGAGTGCGGCCAAATTATACGAGGACAGCCATAAGGATGAAAATCCGGAGGTTTAACTGAATTCATTTAAACCACCCCGTCAAATCTTTAATTTGCCACCCCTCCAGAAGAGGGGAATTGATTCTACTAATTAAAGGACTTCTTAAAAAGGTTTTTGGAATTTATTTTCTTTGACCGCAGATTACTCAGATCTGCATAGATTATGTGCTCTATAATTTAAAATAAACTAAGTGTTCAACAAGTTTGATATATAAAAAGCCTCCTGAATTTCAGGAGGCTTTTCGGTATACCGATTATTTTAATTTTTTGACGTTGTTATTGTCATGATAAATTTGATCTCTCAAATTCAACGTCTTTTTATTACATTCTGTTGACCGTTTCTATTCCCAGAAGAGATAAGGATTTCTGGATTACTTTCCCCGTTACATCTGAAAGATTTAAAAGGAACTGTTTTTTATTTTCATCTTCCTGAATCAGGATTGGGTTGCTTTGATAGAATGAGTTATAAGATTTCACTACATCATACACATAATTAGCCACTAAAGCCGGACTCAATGATTCTGCTGCCTTTTCTACAACTGCTTTATAGTTCGCCAACTGCATGATCAGTTCTTTTTCGGATTGATTCAAAGCTACCTCAGAAATATCCTTATATTCATAATTTGCTTTAGCCTTTAAAGACTGGATTCGCGCATAAGTATACTGAATGAACGGACCTGTATTTCCATTAAACTCAATACTTTCTGAAGGATTGAAAAGCATTTTTTTCTTAGGATCCACTTTAAGCATAAAATACTTCAACGCTCCCATTCCAATAGTTTCGTAAGAAGCTTTTTTCTCTTCGTCGCTAAGGTTTTCCAGCTTTCCGTTTTCTGTTGCTTTTTGTGCAGCAGTGTCGTGCATTTCCTGCATCAGTTCATCTGCATCTACTACGGTTCCTTCACGGGATTTCATTTTACCGTTCGGAAGTTCTACCATTCCGTAAGAAAGGTGGAACAACTGATCTGCCCATTCATATCCCAGTTTTTTTAATATCTTAAATAGAACCTGGAAATGGTAATCCTGTTCGTTTCCTACGGTATATATCAGCTTCTGGATGTCATTATCTTTAAATCTCTCTACCGCAGTTCCAAGATCCTGCGTCATATATACAGAGGTTCCGTCTGAACGCAACAATAGTTTTTGGTCTAGTCCTTCGTCGGTAAGATCACACCATACGGAACCATCTTCCTTCTGGTATAAAACACCTTTATCAAGTCCTGTCTGAATAAGATCCTTTCCTAAAATATAGGTATTGCTTTCATGCTGAATTTTATCAAAATCAACTCCCAATCTTGCATAGGTTTCATTAAAACCTTTGTACACCCATGAATTCATTTCGTTCCAAAGTGCTCTTACTTTTTCATCTCCATTTTCCCAGTCCAACAACATTTTTTGAGCTTCCTTCATCGACGGAGCTTCTTTTTTAGCCTGATCTTCAGTCATTCCCTGTGCAACAAGTTCAGCAATTTCCTTTTTATATTCCTGATCAAATTTTACATAATAATTTCCGACAAATTTATCTCCTTTCTCACCTGTTGTTTCAGGAGTTTCTCCATGTCCGAACTTTTCCCATGCCAGCATCGACTTGCAGATATGAATTCCTCTGTCGTTGATGATCTGAGTTTTGATGACATTATATCCTGCTTCTTTTAATATCTGAGCAACAGAAAAACCTAATAAATTGTTTCTTACATGTCCTAAATGCAGCGGTTTATTGGTATTTGGAGAAGAATATTCTACCATTACCGTAGCATTTTTCTTTTCTATGGTTGAAAAGTTTTCGTTGACTGATCTGAAATTATTTATAAAGAACTGATTTTTAACTTTTACGTTAAGGAACCCTTTTACTACATTAAAACTTTCCAATACATCAGTCTGCTCCGTTAAAGCTTCTCCCAGCTCAACACCGATACTTTCAGGATTTTTCTTCAGCTGTTTTACTAATGGAAAGGTAACGATGGTAAAATCGCCTTCAAATTCAGTTTTGTTTTCCTGAATTTCCAGTTTAATATCTTTTAACTGATATACATTTAAAATAACTTCCGAAAGTTTTTCTTCTATTATATCTTTAATATTCATGTCTACTATTTATTTTTTCATGGCCTTAGGGAAAAGCCTCACCAATTACCGTTTTTGAGAATGAAAATTTTCTCCAACGATTTATTTCCCAATTTTGAAATACAAATTTAGTGAAATAAAAAAGACTTCATAAATGAAGTCTTTAAAAAGTTAAGGATTAAGACAACTCTCGTCCCACCTTCTGCATTCTTTTAATACTGGATTCCAGCTTAAGCAGCATAAAGGGGCCTGTCCACCCTGAATTTTTGTAAGGTCTTTTTTTGAAAGTGTTTTTAAATTTTTCATAGATATTTGTTGTTAATGGTTAACTATAAATAAAAGTAAATAATACTAAATGCTTTAATTACCTATAGAAAGGTCATCCCATATTTAATCATCATTTAAAGATAACTAAGGAAGACAATTAAAATCCCATTGTGAACAATTTTTTGTTTTAGGATCCCAGTCCAAACAGCATTTTGGAGCTGCACCGCCTTGAATTTTTTTCAAATTTTCATTTGAAATCTTTTTTAAATTTTTCATATTTCTTTTGTTAAGGTGTAATTAAAATAATCTTTCAGTCAATTATATAAATAAGAAACCGCCCGAAGACGGTTTCTTTTATTATACTATTTTTTAGTTTACGTCCCAGAATATTTTAGTTGTTAATCTATCTCCTCCTATTGAAGCACTTGCAGCAGCATAGTTAGTACCGTTTGTAGTAGCTTCTGATGAAGGATAAGTCATTCTTACTGGTACTTTACCTTCTGCATTATTAATTGCTGTTGGAGGTGCTAATAATACAGGGTAATCTAATCTTCTGTAAAAATTCCAAGATGCTTTTGGCTGATTAAACATAGCAACCCAAGCCTGCTCTCCTATTGATTTCTTCCAGTTGGCTGCATTATAAGGATTTGCCGCAATATAAGCAGCAGCATCACCAGTAAGTCCCCAATCTGTAAAGGAAGAAGTTACTGCCTGATTATATAAAGTTGCAGGATTCCCTCCAATTCCCCATCTTGCAGCAGCCTCTGCTAGATAAAATAATACTTCTGTATAATTCATAACAGTACCCGGTGTAGTAGCTGTATAAGCAAACTCTCCCAGAGGAGAAAATTCAGCAAATTCAGCAGGAGCTCCTATTACTTGCCCAATATATGCACCATTTACGTCTCCATAATATTTAGTGATTCTAGTGTCATTCGTATTATTCATAAAATCTACCAATGTTTTACCTCCTACAAAATCATCGCGGCTTTCAGTACTTTGAAAGATTGGATTTTCATTAGGAGATGCTGCCAAATATTTAAACTCACAATTATCGGCTGAAGATGTCATTAACCCCCCTGCAATCGCTTTATTGATTGTAGTTTGAGCTAAAGTAGGATTAACATCAGCCAGAGCAATTCCCAGCTTTAGCAACAATGAGTTACCAAATTTTTTCCATTTCGCATTATCATTATTAAAATAAATGTCACCGCCTCTTAAAACTGTTCCTGATGAAGATAAGTTTACTAAATCAGTTTCAAGTCTGGTTATAAGTGAGGCATAGATATCTGAAGCTTTATCATATTTAGGTAAAGGATACTTATCAATATCCAGAGATTGAACATAAGGTATATCTCCAAATGTATCTACTAAAACCTGATAAGTAAATACTTTCATGATATCTATCGCTGCAAGTTTATTTGCTTTTTCTACTGGCCAGGTAGCATTTTCAGAAGGAGAAGGCTGGTATGCTTCTGTAATTATTCTTGCCTGATCAAGATTTTTTAAAACATTCACATAATTATCCTGCCAGACAGAATTGGAAACATTTCGGTTTGCAAAATCATAGTTACTTTCATTCACATAAATAGTTTCCTGAGCATATTGCATAGTCAGCCTGAAATTATTTTCATTTACGTTCGGCGTATTAAGATAGTCGCTAAGTTCTTTTTGTGAATATGTTACCAGTGATTCTGCGGTCGTATTATAAGTTGCGTGCGGGTCTAAATTCAAATCATCACTGGTCGTACAGCCTATTAGTGATAATACAAAAACTAATGTTAATATATACTTTTTCATTATTTAAAAATTAACTTTTACATTAAACGATATGTTTCTTGTGGTAGGCATTACTCCAGACTGATAACCTTGTAAGTTACCAGAAGACAATCCTGCTTCTGGATCTGCGTATGGAAGATTTTTATGAATAATCCAAAGGTTGTTTCCTATTAAGCTGACAGATAATCCCTGTATGTATTTTGAGTTCAGTACTTCTTTCGTAAATCGGTAAGTAATAGAAGCTTCCCTTAGTTTCACATAGCTGGCATCATATACATACGCAGACCCCGGATAATCTGTTCCCAATACCTGACTTGACTGAGATCTGTCTAATCTAATAGTATTCGGTACATATACTCCATTTTGTAACATTACTCCTGGTAGAACTTGACCTCCACCATTTGCCAGAGTGTTTCTGACAGGATTCCCCAAGTCATTTAATCCAACAGAGTTATCATAAATACCGGTACCATATCCATAAAACTGATCTAGTGAATATACTTTACCTCCTTGTTTCCAGTCTATTAAAAAGCTAACTGACAAATTTTTATAATTAATTGTATTGCTTAATCCTGCCATCCATTTTGCCTGGAAACTTCCTTGGTTAGAGGTGGCTTGCGGTGTAGACAAATACATTCCGTTCGGACCTACTATTTTATTTCCATTACCGTCATACACATAGTCGGTAGTCCAGATAGATCCGTAATCTCCATTAAGAGGAGCATTGATACTCACCCCACCTTGTAATGGAGTCGCACCACTCATCGTTATATTTTCTATACCTGGATAGAGGGATGTTACTTTTGTCCATGGATTCGACCAGTTCAAAGTAAGATCCCAGGAAAAATCTCGAGATTTAAGCGGAGTAGCATTAATAGAAACTTCAAATCCTTTAGTGGTAAGTTCTCCTGTATTTTGAATTTTAGATAAAGTTCCTCCTGCTAAAGAAACGGGTAATGCCAAAATCTGGTCAAAAGCTTTATTTTGGAACCATGAAACATCAAATCCTAAACGATTTTTAAACATTTTCGCCTCAACACCAAATTCCATATTTTTTAATCTCTGAGGTCTAAGTTCTGCATTCCTAAGGGATGTGTTATAAGCATATATTGGAATATCTCCATAAGAAGGCTGTACAAAATATCTATTATTCAATTGATCTGCCGATGTATCAGAACCTACTTCTGCAAAAGCACCACGTATCTTTCCAAAGTTAAGCCAGTCTGCCTTTATTAAATTAGAGAATATCACACTAGCAGATAAGGATGGATACCAATACACAGCATCTGTGGAAGGAAGTGATGTTGACTGGTCTCTTCTATAGGTACCTTCTAAGAAGTAAGTATTCTGATACCCTAAAGAAACCTGTGCAAACCCACCATATACATATTTAGAAAGATCTGATATTAAAGGCCTTACAGGCGACGAGGCTGAATTTGAAATGGTGTATAACCCTGGTATATAAAGACCTCCTGATGTAGATTGCTGATTAGCATATGCCTTCTGAACATTAATGTTTCCTCCTAATAATGCATTTATACTAAAATCTTCAGTTAAATTTTTCTTATAAGTTCCAATAAGGTCATAATTAGTTTCAGAGAATCTGTATGTACTTGTAGCATATCCGGACGGTTGGTTGGTAGTTCCATTCAAACCAAAAGTATTTCCTGTGTAAGAACCAACCGCTTTTCTTTCTTCAGTAACCATTGTATATCCATCGGTACCAGCTCTGAATAATACATTAAAATCTTTTGAAACATCATAATTTAAACTGAAGTTACCGGCAAATCGGTCTCTGGTATCATTCTGATAATTTTGAAATCTTTGGAAATAAGGATTATCCCAGAATGCAGGTGTCAAATTTGTAGGACTGGTCATATTCCAGGTATAATTCTGGTGGGAAATCCCATATAACTGTTGAAGTTCTTTTAGATCAATGTTAGTTCCCCACCATTGTCTAAAGTTACTCATAATGTTGTCATTATAACCTGTTGTATTTCTTCCTCTTGTTTTTTGTGTTATATAATTAGCATAAAAGTTAGCTGTTAAATTATCTGTTAATTTATAAGATGCATTACCACTAAAATTATTTTTAATCAATTCACTATTTGGCATAATATCTGTGGCAGCAGTATTAGAGTATCCAAAACGGTAAGTAGCTTTATCACTAGCCCCTCCCAATGAGATATTATTTACATAATTCGTTCCTGTATCAAAGAAGGTAATTGGTCCATTTTTAGCAGCACGCCAAGGTGTTTTTTGTCCAAAAGTTTCAGATCCCGGGATAAAGGCTCCATATTGCCATACCATTGAACCATCATAAGCAGAACCATAAGATGCATCGTTTCCAAATGCTACTCTTGGGCTTCCCTGATATGGCGTCGCACTAAAACTTGTTCCATAGTACCCTTGCCCATATTGAGTTTGATATTTAGGAAAAGTGGATCTGTCGATTGTTGACATTGTGAGCGATGTAGAAAATTCTATTCCTAATTCATCCTTATTTTTCTTTCCTCTTTTTGTTGTAATAATAACTGCCCCATTTTGAGCTCTTGATCCATATAATGCTGTCGCAGCAGCCCCTTTAAGAACATTTATAGTTTCAATGTCATTAGGGTTGATATCAGATACCGAACTTCCATAATCACTCCCTCCACGGCCCGTTGTTTGATTAACTGTATTAATATTTTTATTCATTACAGGTACCCCATCAACAACAAAAAGAGCTTGGTTATTATCTAGTAATGATTTATATCCTCGAATTACAACGTTTATTGATCCACCAAAGTTTGTACTCTGTTTAATATCTAATCCAGCTACTTTACCCGATAAATTATTTAAGAAGTTTGTGGTTGGATTTTTATTAACTGCTTCTCCTTTTACTTCTTGAGTAGCATAACCAAGAGATCTTTTCTCTCTTTTAATTCCGAGAGCAGTAACAACTACCCCCTCAATTTCTTTAGTGCCTATAGTATCGTTTTTCGTCTGTTGTGCTTTCGTAATAGCGACAGACGAAGACAACACCAAAATAAGAACACCTGCTGTTAGTTTCTTCATATCAAATTTAATTTTGTAGTGCTACAAATTTGTAAAACTTTATTAACAACACAAAATAAAATGCAAAAAAAATACGAATTATTCAATAATATGCAACATAATCAACTTAAAATATATTAAATTAAGTTAAAAAACATTTTTTTAACAAATACAATTTATTTAAATATCACTTTTGTTTGAAATATTGCAACAATAATTATTATTGATAATATCTATACAATTACAAAGAAAATAATTCACTAACTACTGATTTTCAGTATCGTGCACTTAAAAAAGCTAAAAATACATATGCATGCCACATAAAACTACAATGCAATGCATATATTTTTTCATTGAGAAAAAACACCTAAAAGTCTTATGAAATTAAAAATAGTGACAAACACTGGAAGAATTATAATTTGACTTCATTGATTTCAATAAAGTTTATGATGGCAGATTTTCCAATACATTTTATTTTTTTTAATTTTATCCCTCAATATTTTAGAGAGAAACAATTGTAATGGATTTGATAAAAAACTGGTCAAATGCTTATATCGAAGCAGGGTGTGATGAAGTGGGCAGAGGATGCCTGAGTGGCCCCGTAGTAGCTGCCGCAGTTATTTTAGATGATAGTTTTAAACAAAATCTGGTGGATGATTCCAAAAAGCTGACATTCAAGACAAGAATGGAGCTTGACAGCTACATCAAAGATAATGTTAAGAATTATGCCATCGCAGAACTTCCCCCGTCATTTATTGACGAGCATAATATACTGAATGCCAGCATCCATGCTATGCACCGTGCGTTGGATCAATTAACCATACGTCCTGAACTTATTCTTGTAGACGGAAATAAATTTCATCCTTATAATTTCATTCCTCATCAATGTATCATTAAAGGAGACTCAAAGGTTCTCTCTATTGCTGCGGCTTCTATTCTTGCTAAAAATTACAGAGACCGACTTATGATGGAGCTTCATGAAGAGCATCCGGAATATGGGTGGAATACCAACTTCGGTTATGCAACCAAAAAACACCAAGAAGCTCTGATAAAGAATGGTCCTACCATTCACCACCGGCAGTCTTTCCGATTAAAGTACGATTAAATAATTCCTTACACTTATACATAAAAAAAAAGAAGCATTAATTAATGCTTCTCTTTTTTGTTATTAAGTAAGTTTATTTCTTTTTACCTTTTTGCTCAACTGTTTTTTGCTGTTCCTGAGCTTTCTCCATCATTTCTCTCATTCTCTTCTGGAACTTGCCTTCAGTTTTAGGCTTTTCTTTATTTGCCTGAATCTGTGCATGGATTTTCTTTTCATCTAAAATCCAGTATTTGATCACCAGGATAATTAAGATGTTAATGGCATTGGATATAAAGTAATACCAAGAAAGACCGGATGCTGAAGTATTCAGGAAGAACAGGAATGTAACCGGGAAGATATACATCAACACTTTCATGTTAGGCATTCCTTCTTGCTGAGGCTGCTGGATATTTCCTGAAGTCATTATAGTGTAAATTAAGATAACCACAGTACACGCCAAAGCGAATATACTTAAGTGATCTCCCAAGAATGGAACCTTAAATGGAAGTTTTATCAAGTCATCATAAGCAGTAAGGTCTTTTGCAAACCAGAATCCTTTTCCTCTAAGATCAATAAAGTTCGGAAAGAATCGGAACAATGCATAGAAAATAGGGATCTGTACCAGCGCCGGCAGACATCCTGCCATCTGATTAACTCCTGCCTTTCGATAGATCTCCATCGTTGCCTGCTGCTTTTTCATCGGATCTGCATCCTTAAATTTAGCATTTGCTTCATCAATTTCCGGACGGATCACTTTCATCATAGCACTCAATTTATGCTGCTTGTACATAATGGGTGATAGAATCAGCTTCACAATAATAGTCAGTAAGAAAATTACCCAACCTGCTGTAAGTCCCCAAGAGGCAATAAAGTTATACATTGGCATGAAGAATCCACGGTTCATCCAACCAATCAGTGACCAACCTAATGGTAAGATCTCATCAAAGTTTTTATCATAAGATTTCAACAGAGGTAAATCAAGTGGCATAAAATACCAGGTAAAATCCTGGTTAAGTTCACTACCTGTCATCTGAACAAATCCTTCATAGTTGAATTTCTTCAAATATTCTCCTTCTTCAATAGACTCCTGATTTCCTTTACTGTGCGTAAATCCGCTCTTAGCTTCAATTACTGAAGTGAAGAATTGCTGTTTTACACCAATCCAGTTAAGGGTTTCTTTTTCTTCCTCCATGGTCGTTCTTCCATCATAATCATATGATTTATAATTATTGAACGCATAAGAGAATTCTGAGTGCGACTGCTCCTGAGCACGCCCTTTTTCAAGATTTCTTACATTATAATCCCAGATAAAGTCTGCCTTGGTATCAGAAGTTACAGCAGCAAGGCCTTGTGTTCTTACTTTAAAATCAAGGGTATATTTAGGAAGCAGTGTATAGATGAACTGAATAACTGCTCCGTTATAGTTAGCCGTAAGGGTTACTGCGTTTCCTTTAACAACCGGAGAGAAAACAAGGTCTTTGGTATTAATTACTTTCCCTGTTTTATCTTTAAACTGGAACCCGTAATTTGAGTTCTTTTTATTGATAAGATAAAGCGGAAGATCTGCTCTATCCGATGTATGATCGTATGCTTTGTATTTTGACAGCTCTACTTTAGAAACCTGCCCTCCCAGACTGGAAAATTCCAACTTCAATTCATTGTTTGCTAAAGCAGCCGTCTGAATTTCATTAGGAGTTACATTTGGATTGATATTGCTTGCCTGAGTTTGTTTTACAGCATTTTTAACTTGTTCAGTCTTTTGTTGCTGAGCTTTTATCTCTTCCTCTTTCGACTGTTTGTTTTGGAAATAAAACATAAAACCGAAGAGTACCAAACATAAAACCGCAAAACTAATCATTTGACTTTTATCGAGTCCGTTGTTCTGTTGCATTTTATTGTAATTAAATTTTTTACCTATTTATCTGTAGAGCAATGTTCTGTACTATATAGAACATTGTTCATAATTCGAGTCGACAAAAATACTGTTTTTTTATCAAAACTCTATCCTATAATATATTACTATATAATAAACTCAAGCTGATAATAATCAACTTGAGTTTACTATATGACGTTTGTAATTAAAGAATTACCTTATTTCTTCTCACAAGCCTTAATAAAAGCTTTGAATAATGGATGCGGTGTTGCTACCGTACTCTTGTATTCCGGGTGATACTGAACCCCAACATAGAACGGATGATCCGGCATTTCAAGTGCTTCAACCAATCCTGTTTCAGGGTTGGTACCTGTAGCAAGGAAGCCGTGTTTCTCAAATTCCTGAAGATACTCACTGTTGAATTCATAACGGTGACGGTGTCTTTCGGAAATATTTTTAGTTCCGTAGATTTCAGATAGTTTAGAACCATTCTTTAAAGCACATTTCCATGCTCCCAAACGCATTGTGCCTCCTTTATCTACAATATTCTTCTGCTCTTCCATGATAGAAATTACAGGATCCGGTGTAGAGGTATCAAATTCCATTGAGTTTGCTTTGGTATGTCCCAGAACATTTCTTGCAAATTCAACAGTCATGATCTGCATTCCTAAACAAATTCCCAGCATCGGAACTTTATTTTCTCTTGCGTATTGAGCTGTAAGTACTTTTCCTTCAATTCCTCGGTCTCCAAAACCTGGAGCCACAAGAATTCCGTCAACACCATTCAAGGTTTCATTGATATTCTCAGCGGTAATATCTCCACTGTATACCCATCTTACTTTCACTTCAGTTTCCTGACTTGCTCCTGCATGTTTGAAGGCTTCAGCAATAGAAATATAAGAATCCTGCAGCGAAATATATTTTCCTACCAATGCAATTTCTACGGTTCTCTTTGGATTTTTGAATTTTTTAAGGAAAACTTTCCAGTCTTTAAGATCTGCTTCTTTATCACTTTTAAGATCCAATTCTTTCAGAACTACATCATCAAAGTTTTGCTTTTGAAGGTAAATAGGAACTTCATAGATCGTTTCCAAATCTTTACACTCAATAACATTATCTAAAGGTACGTTACAGAATTGAGCCAATTTTGCTCTCTGATCTTTTGGAATCGTATGTTCTGTTCTGCAAACTAATACATCTGCCATAATCCCGCTTTCCATCAATTGACGAACGGAATGCTGTGATGGTTTTGTTTTCAATTCTCCGCTTGATGCCAGATAAGGCAATAAAGTAAGGTGAATAACCATTGTGTTTTTCTCACCCAGTTCCCATTTCAACTGGCGAACCGTTTCAATGTAAGGCAAAGATTCAATGTCTCCTACCGTTCCTCCGATCTCAGTAATAATGATATCGTAGTTCTGCTTGGAAAGCATTTTAATTCTGCGCTTAATTTCGTTGGTGATATGAGGAATTACCTGAACTGTTTTTCCTAAGAAATCTCCTTTTCTTTCTTTTTCAATGACAGTTTGGTAGATTTTTCCTGTGGTAACGTTATTGTTTTGAGAAGTTGGAGCGTCCAGATAACGCTCGTAGTGTCCTAAATCCAGATCCGTCTCTGCACCATCTTCGGTTACATAGCACTCTCCGTGCTCATAAGGGTTTAATGTTCCTGGGTCGATATTGATGTAAGGATCTAATTTTTGGATCGTTACATTAAAGCCGCGTGATTTTAGTAGAAGTCCCAGAGAAGCAGAAACGATTCCCTTTCCCAAAGATGAAGTTACACCTCCTGTCACAAAGATGTACTTTGTATTCTTTTTACTCATTAGATTAGGTTTGTGCAAAGTTAGGGGAAAAAGAAATACAAAGCAATTTTGTAGCACTTTTAAATCTTAATTTAACTTTGATTCTTGATTGGGTAATTAAAAAAGAACTTTAGATTTGATGAAAAATTTTATCTACATTTGATTTCACCAAAAACTCAAAAATCCAATAGACACAATGATTTCGGTATATAAATTAAAACCAAAATTCCAGCAGCTGCTGACTCCTGTTTTGTTATTTTTACACAAACACAGCATTACTGCTAATCAGATTACCGTAAGTTCTATTCTGCTTTCTGTACTTATTGGGATTTTATTCTGGAACGCCGATATTTCAAAATGCTTTTTCCTGAGCCTGCCGATAGGACTTCTCATCAGGATGGCACTGAACGCCCTGGACGGAATGATGGCCAGAAAATTTAACCAGACCAGTAAGCTGGGCGAAGTGTTGAATGAAATCGGAGATATTGTTTCTGATGTGATTATATTTTTTCCGCTTATTAAATTTCAGCCAGAAAGTTTATATATAGTTATTGTATTCATTATGATGAGCATCATCAATGAATTTGCCGGACTTATGGGAAAAGTGATCGGAAAAGAACGCAGGTATGAAGGACCGATGGGAAAAAGCGACCGCGCTCTGATTCTTGGAATATATGGATTAGCCGTGTTTTTCGGAGCCAATATTGCTGATTATTCCCAATATATTTTCGGGCTGCTCATTCTCCTTCTTTTCATCAGTACTTATGTACGACTTAAGAAATCTCTGAATGAAGCCTAAAAATCCAACCCCGGAAAATAAATTTGCAGATGTTCCGCTGAGGGTAAAGACCTGGGGATATATCATTATTGCTTTTTCCCTGGCTATTTCTCATCCTTTGGCCATGAAAGTCTTTGTGTCATGGATCAGTTTTCAATGTTTTTTTGAGTTTTTAAGACTGTTTAAGGTTAAAACAAACCTGGTTTTCCTTTCCCTTGTGGTTGGAATCTCACAATTTTTTCTATTGTATTTCTTTAAAGATGAAGATTATTTTATTTGCAGTGCTGTTCTGACGGCTATCTTCTTATTGTATTTTTTTATTCTAAAAGCATCCTTTCAACAGCTTTCGGGAATAGCTATGGCCTTGATCGTCTGTTTATTTTCTTTCCCGCATTTAGCTTTCATCAGAGATCATGATTCAGGAATATACTCCATCATTTTTGTAGTTGTGGTCACTGAATTGAATGATGTTTTCCAATATCTGATGGGTAAATTTTTCGGAAAGCATAAAATTGTCCCTAGAATAAGCCCCAATAAAACATTAGAGGGATTTCTCGGCGGCGTATTTCTTACCATAATCTTAAGTAATATTTTAGGGTACTTTTTATTACCTTTCAATATCCTTATCAACACCCTTATTGGATTGTCGTTAGGGATTTCAGGATTTTTCGGAGATGTATTTATGTCGTATTTAAAAAGAAAAGCAGCGGTCAAAGATACTGGTGATCTTCTTCCGGGACATGGTGGTTTATTAGACAGAATGGACAGTTTAATTTTTAATGCTCCCCTATTTTTCTGGATTCTCACTTTTCTTTTAAAGAGATGAATAGTATGATTACGATCCGAAATATAATGTCTAGAATATATGAATGAAAAGTTGAACAGAGCACTTATTTTTTCAGGCGGCGGAACCCGGCTCATGATCTACCTAGGAATATTCGCAGCCCTGGAAGAAGCCGGAATGAAACCTGAAGTTCTGATTGCTTCCTGCGGTGGTGCATTTGCAGCCACAGTGATCAATGCTTTTCCCGATAATCTTTCAAGAAAAAATTATTTAACCTCAGAGGAATATTATCGGTTTGTTTCCCAAACTACACTGACAAAACACCGGAAGTTATCTGAAATAGGACTTTTTTCAGTAAAGAAATTAATACACAACAAAAATGCACCTTATATCGAAGATGTTTTCACCCGGTATCTGGTGGAAATGAATCAGAATCTGGCTGAAGATTTTCCTTCTTTGCAACACACTCAGCTTTCTCAGGAAATTCCTACTGTCATTATAGGTTCACAGCTTCTTTTTAGTCCTTCAGAAACCGGTCAGAAACGAAATGATCAAAAATTATATCAAAAAATAATGTTTACCGATCCTCAAACGGCAAAAAAAATAAGCCCGGAAAAAGTGATGATCCATTCTGAAAATTTAAAAAGAAGCGCCATAGAGATCATCCCGAAGCTCAAAACAGATGTTTCTATGCTGGAGGCCACTCGAATATCTATTTCCGATATGTTTTATGTAGCTCCTGCTCTTCTTCAGGGAACTTATTTTGCCGGCGGTGCGGTTGATCTGATTCCTGTGGAACTGGCAAGGCATCTTGCAGATCAGGTAATCATTGAAAAAAAACAATCCTACAATCCTGTTGAAGAAGCCTTCGTACAGGCTGTTTTAGGATATAGCGGCAATAAAAGACTGGAAGATATTGAACAACAGGCCCCGGATCTACAAATTGACACCGCGAATATCAAACAGGTATTGGAAGGGCATTACATTAAAAAAAGTATTGACTGGAAAAAATTTGAAATCGCACTTTCTCTTCCTAAAAGCTATAAACAATTTGTGGAAGATCAGGAAAAACAATGGCAGTATGGTTTTGATCAGACGATGAAAGGAATTAGCGGAAAACGATAACCTGCATAATTTATTTTTAATAATTTTGGCTAAAGCCAATTGTTTTATCATGATTGGATTAAAATTAAAACGGGTTAAAAGCTGTTTCTATTGAATATACCCTTTATATCCAAAAGTTCTATGATTTTATATGTACCCACTTTTTCCAGATAAATAAATTGT
>Ga0153980_1000441_pt1 | contig 19106 bp, 17 predicted proteins | sample TSGA064MetaG_FD_104722 | JGI IMG/M metagenome (GOLD analysis project Ga0153980, IMG submission 104722) | Attine ant fungus gardens microbial communities from Georgia, USA - TSGA064 MetaG | ecosystem: Host-associated > Fungi > Mycelium > Unclassified | place: USA: Georgia, Magnolia Springs State... | reverse complement strand
TCTCTCTCTCTCTCTCTCTCCTTCTGTTTTGGGTCTTCTGTTGATTGATCTTGGATCGTTATAGTTACTGGTCAGCTATGGTCCTTGGCCACTACCACGATCCAAGTTCGTCTTCGGATACAATTGAACTCGATTCTATTCGCAAAAACTCTCGTTCGGAAGGACGTCGCTTCATCGGCACCACCACCAACATCACAACAAGATGGAGTGAAACCGAGGAAGGAGGAAGAGGAGAACGGAGATGACGAAGATGACTTTTCAACTAAAGCACAGATTATGACTTTGATGACAACAGATGTTGACCGTGTCAGTGAATTTGCCTGGCACTTGTTCTCGTTGGTCGATTCTCCCATCGAAATAGCTATTGGAAGCTTCTTCCTGTACCAGCTACTTGGTAAGTGTTCTTCCTCTCATTTCATATTACTGGATTGCTGACAAGACCCTGGGGGGATCGTTTAGGCGTATCATGCTTCTTTGGTCTTGCCGTGACTTGCTTATTTTTACCTCTCAACCATTTTGCGGGAAAGGTTGTCGTGGGAGCGCAGGAAAATTTGATGAAGGCTAGAGATGAGAGGGTTGCTTTGATGAATGAGGTATGATATCCAACTCCTAAGCACCGTCCTTCACATAGGGCCATGTATTGAATGAATGGATAGATCCTCGGCGGTATCAGGATGCTCAAGTTTATGGCTTGGGAACGCAATTTTGAGACCCGTGTACTCAAGGTCCGTGAGAAGGAATTAAAGTTCCAGAAGTTGAATTATATGATTGAGGTACGTTGAGTGTGTGTGTGAAGGGTGTATTGACAGTTGTTGACGTGTTCTGTGATGTTTAGACTCTCTGGAATGCCATTTGGTAAATGTCATTTCGGAATGTTGCCCACCCCGAATATGCGTGATGAGCTTATTGCCCTGAAATAGGAATGGAAGTCCTATCCTTGTGACCTTGGTGTCTTTCTGGCATTATGCGGTGGTGCGCAGAATGCCATTGACCCCAAATGTGGCTTTCACTTCGGTGAGTTTTGGTGAAATCGAGTTTCATTGTTTCCTTACTTGGCCCGTGATTGAATTAGATCATGGGTAAATTTGACTTCTTTTCTATATGCACACTCAAAATTGAGATACTGGCCGTAACTTAGTCTTTAACGAGATGAAATATGCGCTCAATGCTCTCCCTGAAACGTTCATAAACATGCTGCAAAGTTTTGTTTCTCTTCGCCGTATCGAGAAATACCTTGACGGAGGCGAGGTCAAGGCTATCCCTTCTCTCGACCGTCAAGAGAAAAGAATTGCACTCCAATCCTGCACACTTACTTGGCCTCAAGACCGATCAATGACGAGCACTGCTCCCTCCATCGCACCAACTCCGAAACAAAAGTTTGTCCTGACTGATCTGACCTTGAATTTTCCTCAAGGAGAGTTGACGCTCGTTTGTGGGAAGTTGGGATCAGGAAAGACTTTGTTGTTATTGTCGTTGCTCGGTGAAGCGGATGTTCTGGCCGGACAATTGTCGTGTCCACATTCTCCTCCTGACTCTTTAGTTTCTTTTACGGAGAGTGCTGTCATTACGAAAGATGAATGGGTTGTCCAAGGATCGACGGCTTATGTACCACAAGCTGCGTGGCTTAGAAATGCTTCTATTCGAGGTGTGTTTATGCTTTGGGAAGTGTCTATTCGAAAAATTGACATTTTGGTTAGATAATATTTTGTTCAATCTGCCATATGATGAGGAGCGGTATCATAAAACACTTGAGGTTTGTGCGTTATTGAGTGACCTTCATATTTTGGAGGACGGTGATGAATCTGAGATCGGGGAACGTGGTGTGAGTTATTTACCTCATTGTGGTGAAAAAAGAAAAAGCCTTGCGGCTGCGCTTACTCATCCTCATTTGCCTAGGTCAACTTGTCTGGTGGTCAGAAGGCTCGAGGTAAGAGTGGTCGTGCAGCATAGCACCAAACTCATAACCCACTGACGTATTTGTTTAGTTTCTTTGGCACGAGCAGTTTATTCAAGAGCGTCGATTCTCCTCCTTGATGACGTTCTTTCTGCCGGTGGGTTTCTTGGGAATTTGAAACATAGGCCTTAACTGACACCGCTCCAAGTTGACGCTCATACCGCTTCGCATCTGTACATGGAATGCCTTAAGGGTGAATTGATGAAAGGAAGAACGGTTGTTCTCGTTTCACATCATGTTCAACTATGTGCTCCGGGTGCAAAGTATATCGTCGCGCTCGATAACGGACGGTTGCAATTTGAAGGTAGTTCTGAAGCATTCCTTGCGTCCCCGATCATGAAAACCCTTGTTCAAACGACAAATAATGTATCAAAGGAAGATAAGGAAGAACTTGTCAAAGCCGAAGAGAACGTTCTAATAGCATTGCCAGAGAAGAATGGCGAATCAAGCTCGGAGACTAGCTCTACTGTCACCCCAACTTCATCACAAGTCAAAAAGGAACGAAAGCCTCCGCGAAAACTTGTAGAGGAAGAGAAACGTGCAGTTGGTCGCATCGGCCGCGAAATATGGGAAACGTATATTTGGGCTTGTGGAAATGGCTGGTACTGGATGATCTTTTTGAGTATTCTGATTGCTGCTTCGCTCAGTCCGGTACTCGAGAATGGGTGGTTGAGGTATGATTGAAAAGAGATATTAAAGCCCTGGTGATTTGAACCTGATACTTTTGATTAGGTATTGGTCAGAAGCATCGCCAGAGGAGGGTGCCGACAACCCTACATATTACATCACGGTATATGCGGTCATCACAACCATTGGACTAGTTGTTTCTACCGTCCGCTGGTTTGTATTATACAATGGTTCAATTCATGCTTCGACGGTACTCTATGAGAGACTCTTGGAGACGGTGCTGTTTGCCAACATTCGCTTTCATGACACTGTTTCCAGGGGCCGGCTTCTAAACCGATTTGGAAAAGATTTTGAAGGTATGGAAGACGAGATATTTCTCAAGATGCCGAAAAGCTCAAATCTTATTCGATAGGTATAGACAGTAGCCTTTCGGATAACTTCGGAAGAAGTATCATCTATGGTCTGTCAGCTGTCACAACTTTGGTCACCGTCAGTGCTGTTGGAGGACCTCCGTTTATCCTTGCGGCGGTGATCCTTGGTTTCGTCTATTGGAATGGTACGCCGACATCATCCTGTAAAATCTTGGGCTCAAATGATTTCTTGTATAGTCGCAAAGGTCTGTTCTTGTTCAAGATCATCTACATCTGTACTGAACTTGACATAGGTGTATGGTCAAACCTCTCGGGATATGCGACGTCTCGGTGGGTAGAATGGCCTCAGGTTGTTTGCACGCTTATCTTTTCATAGATTCTGTCACGCGCTCTCCGCTTTACTCTATCTATGGAGAGACTATTTCTGGAGTTCCGATCATCCGAGCCTTCGGTGCTTCTTCGAAGTTTCTGAGGGATATGTTGCAATGCGTCGATACTGTGTGTCCATTTCTCTCTTGCATGCTCGACCTTAGAGCTGACCAATTACAGAACTCGAACCCGTATTATTGGATGTGGGGAGGTATGTTTATATCAGAATTATCTGTAATCGTTCTAATGTTTCTGTCAGTCAACCGGTGGCTTTCTGTGCGATTCAACTTGGTATCTGCTGCGATTGTTGGAGCTACTGGATTGGTATGTCTTGTGACGCCGAGAATTACAGCTTCTTTTGCTGGTTTTGCTCTCGCGTTCGCCTCCACGATAACAGGGGATCTACTATTTATGGTGAGTAATGTTCTATAATTTGAATTACTCGGGTGTAAAGAAGAAATAAGGTTCGCCGATTTGTTGGTCTAGAACAATCAATGGTCTGTAAAATGAATTTTGGCGTGTCTTTTATCTGCTCACATTTCCTAGGTCGCTCTTGAACGTGTCAAAGAATACTCGGAATTGAAGCGCGAACCTCCAGAGTTTATTGAACCGAGGCCTCCCTCTTCTTGGCCTTCTCATGGTGCCATCAAGTGCGAAGACTTAGTCATCCGATACGCCGTGAGTACATGTTCACAGACTTTTGACCTTTAATGACCCTTCTGTGACAGCCCGATTTGCCAGACGTGCTCCATCATCTCAACTTCGAGATTAATCCTGGCGAAAAAGTGAGTCTCTGAATGAATGGAAAATCACTGGTCTGAAGTTTATATGACATAGGTTGGCATCCTTGGACGCACGGGTTCAGGAAAGAGCACCCTTGCCCTTTCGTTCTTCCGCTTTGTGGAACCAACAGAAGGCCGTATACTGATTGACAATCTTGATACGAGCAAAATTGGCTTGACAGATCTCCGAAGTCGCCTGACTATCATACCTCGTGCGCGTCTCCCAACCCTAAAAGAGTGGCTGACAGTCTTAATGTGCTCTTCAGAGGATCCAACTGTTCTAAGTGGAACCCTCAGATCAACTTTGGACGTATTCGGGGAGTACAATGATGCAGATATCGTGAGTCCTTCAGAGCTACCTTCCCATATTGAAAAGTGATGTACCAATTTGTAGTATGAGGCATTGCGTCGTGTCCACCTCATACCGTCGGCAGATCTTCCAGCCGAAGCCGCAGACACAGTCAATGTTAATGTCTTCCGTGACCTTGACTCTCTTGTCTCAGAGGGAGGTGAGAATTTCTCTACTGGGTGAGTCCCTTCTCCTGCTTTGCTTGCTTCGGTGGTCTCAGGTCAGGTCAGGGAAAAACAACTTTTGTGCATGGCACGGGCTATCCTCAAGCGGACCAAAGTGCTGGTTATGGATGAGGTATGTATCCTGTCGGCCAACAAGTCGATCAATCTCAATTTACTTGGCGCACAACAGGCAACCGCGAGGTATGAAGTTGGGCATGAGTACAACCATCATGGTTTTGATCGAAATCTAGCGTTGACTATGCAACTGATGAACTCATTGGGAAAACGATCAGACAGTGAGTCTAGTCTTCGTTCAATTTTTATACAAATGACCGACTTGCCCCTCAGGGAATTTGCAGAAAGCACTATACTAACCATTGCCCACCGTCTGAGGACGGTCATTGATTATGACAGAGTAATCCCAATTTGCAGCTAATACTATATAGCAACTGATATCAGGCTCTTTAGGTCATGGTACTAGAAGAAGGACGCATCATTGAGTTCGACAAGTACGCTACATTAATGTGCCACCATATATAGTGACTAACCTTTTACAGTCCCTCTTCCTTGCTAACCAATACGAGTTCAAAATTCCATGCGCTTTGCAAAGCCAGTGGAAAAGACGAGTTTGCGATGCTCAAGAAAATGGCAGGATTATAGAGCCCCAGTGACCCACACCTAGAGAATATGACAGATTGCTCAGACCATATCTTATGGTCAAGTGAAACTATTGGCAACCATAGTTTGTGGGAGATCACTGATTACTTTTCATCCAAAAAATTGGCCCTACGACCTTTCCATTGATCTTGGAATATTAAAGACACCCTGCTGACTCCCGAAAAAATATCTCGACAATTAAGATTGTGGGGATTGATGACTAAGCCTTAGGAGTGTGATTTGGAACAGAATCGGTAAAGTGCCGGTAAATCAATGATACACCATGATTATTGATTTACCGGTACTTGGTTAGGACAGTCTCGCCTGTACCGACATCTTATTTCTATTGTCTTCCAGTGCTTTTCTACGGCGGGTAGTTTAGTCAATCTTTTGCCCCTTAAGAACCATCAATTCGCCAACGCGTTTGCAAAGCCCTCGTGTCTTGTAACTTTGGACAAAGCATAGGTTGCCGACAATGTTATATCAGGAACGACTTTGTATACTGGACAAAGTATCCTCAGCCGAACGAAATTGTTTTATCACATGCAACTCCCGAGTTTGGCAACTTCTTTGACTCCTGGGTATTCCAGACGCGGCGCTCTTCATCCTGGTGTTTTTTACCTACCCAGAGAAACTATGAAAATCACGTGTCTCAAATAACACTTCTTGACCAAAGCCACATGTTAATCAACACCATCGTTGCAGTGAAGTATTTGTTAAAGAGCCCACTAGGTCTTTGTTCCTCTTAGAGCTATGAATTTTCTTCTGCTTGATTTGACTGCTATCATCATCTTGCCGTGCTTGCTGCTGTGCCAAGGGCCGACTATATCGAGACATAAGAACAAATCGCCTGGAATATCCCTTTCTGATATCAATCGGGCTCTTTTGTTGATTCTCGATAGTGGAATCAATGTTCTTAGAGCACTCTGCGGCTGAAAGCTGCCCAATTGGGCAAGAACGCCGAAGGTTCCGTTCCATATCTCTGAATCTCATCCATGAATGACAAGGATGCGTTCAATATGTGCTCTCCATCATGAGAAATCACGTATTCATCATATTCTCACTGATTGTATCTTACCGATTTCCATGTCTTCTATACAGTACATTTGTCTTTGCGGTATTTGAAGGCAGCTTGGCTTAGGATGCCCTCAGATACACCGCTCTACAGAGCGATGACATCCTGCAGTTCCGGTTCATCAGACTTCGAACAAAAGAAGAGACATAATCACAATAATTTACATAAGACAAAGATTAAACAAGGATATAGCTACTTCCTGGCTAGCGACCTTTCTTTCCCTATGCCTTATAGGTCGGGTCATGTTGTGCTGAGTTAATCATTTTCGAATCATTCCCGAGGCGTCCACATTTTCTTGAGGATGAACTTTTGAAGTTCATCGTCATTTAGACCTCGAAGCGATTCATTGTGATCAACGCCCTAGGAAGCAAGTATTAGTTTCGAGAAAGCTTGAAAGAAAACGCAAACCTCTCGTTGAGCTACTCGGATGACTGCTTTGGCGATTTGAGCACTGATTTCACGGACTAGAGCATTTTGTTATGTCGTGTCAAAAAATATGGCTTCTACGACATACTTCGTTCAATACGTGGGTACAGAAGACCCTGAGCACGCTCCTCGCTAGTCAACGAGTCAGCCAATCCCAGAGAAGAGGCCTCGACCATGCTATCTGTGACAGATTCAACACGTCCGAGAATCGCAGCCAGACCCAAACCTGTAAAGGAACACGGTGATTCAATGACAAGATGGATAAATTCGGTGGTACGGACCTGGGAAGATATACATGTTATTGCCCTGTCCAGGGTAAAGGGTAGTTCCCTGGAATGGCTGGTCCGGGAAGGGTGAACCAGACGCAAAAAGTACTGATCCGTTTGTGTACTGCACAGTATCGATAAACGAGCATTCCGAGAGTCGAACAGGGTTGGATAGAGGAAAGATGATGGGACGGGGATTGATTGATGCCATAGTTTGAATGACTTCCGGCGTGAATGCCCCCTACAAAGTCCAAGATGACATCAGTGAACTAATCGCCGGCCGGATGACCTGAAGCGCGTACAGTAATAGTGGAAAGCCCAAGTAAAGCAGTAGGCTTCACAAACTTAATGATCTCGACTAGGTTGGTCATCGGAGTGCCACTGTAGTCGTCCCTCGAGAAGTCTATCATACCCAATCAGACAGTGAGAACGGGAAGTCAAAGTTGACTCACATTTCTTGTGCTCTGCAATTTGCCCACGGGCATTAAACACGAGTCCTTGCGAGTCCACGAGCCATATGCATCTACGAGCTTCTTCCTTCGATAAGCCTTGGAGAGTGAAGAAACTCATTAGTTGTTGGGCTACTCCGACTCCTGCTGATCCTGCCCCAAAGAACAAGATGCGGTGTGACGATAGGGGTTGACCAGATGCCAATGAAGAGAGTTTAGCCGCATTCAGGAAGCCACTAAGGACGACGGCTCCTGTCCCTTGGATATCATCATTGAAAACGGGATATTTTTTTTGATATCGTTCAAGGTACTTGAAGGCATTGTCAGTTGAGAAGTCCTGAACAAAAATGAGACACAATTTCTCGAAGGTAAAATAGCGGAAGGAAACTAAAATACCTCGAATTGGATCATCAACTTTGGAAAGGTAGTGGTCATTTCATGCATGAATTCGTCCATGAATTCAGTCATTTCCTGATCCGAAACACGTTTCTGACGCAACCCGAGATATAAGGGATCCTCCAAATATCTTTGGGTATTGGTACCGAGATCCAGACATATAGGGATGGTTGACTCTGGACGAATGCTGGAATCAATTTTGAGTGGAAAATCATCAGTAAGTTGCAGATGCTTCTTACCCAGCACCAGCAATATACAAAGATAATTTGCCAATTGCAATGGGCATGCCATTTACACCCAAATCACCCAATCCAAGGATTCTTGATCCTAGTCATGGTCATGACGTGATCAGCCAGCAAACCACACAAACCAACACACTTACCATCAGTGACAACACTTATACGCGCTTCATCTATCTTCGGCCAGTTGTTGATTACTAAAAACAGATCAGAGACATTCAACCCATACATATGGAAACACACCTTCACGAATCTTGCCTTTGTCCTTGATGGAAATGAACTGAAAACAAAGTCAATTATCAGGTTCGTTCCAGTGATGATGTTCTAGACACAAACCAGCCCTTCTGGACGCCTGTAGATATGTGAATACTGCAAGCAAGCATCCCCAACGGTTGGTGTATAAATTATTGGCGTGAATTCCGACATATTCTCAAGACAAAGCTTGTAGAACGTCTGAGGGTTGTACTCTTTGAGGCTGGACAAATAAATATATTTCTCTATATTCTGATCTTTGGACCTTAGTTGTTCGAGACACCGCAGAACATGAGAGGATTCTTCAAAAGCGGGTGGTAAAAGGCCACGCTTAGGTTTAGATGCTGTGTAACGCATCAGGAACCTTGGTAGTGAAGAAAATAAAAGAGGCAAACGTTGTGGGGCTACCCTCAGCCTCTGAACACCATTCGCCAAGTAAGGAGTCAGAACAATAGTCATGGTGGTACAACTGAAGAGAGCAAGATGAAGTAGAAACTTGAGAGCTCGGGGCTCGAACTTATATATGATCCGCGATTCGCGATGCTACCGAATAACAATTCCCTTCGGTTTAAATACCTTTGTCGGAATAGACCGCCTGTTGCCCGGCAACGCCAGTATAGATGAGACTAAACATACTGGACAGCACTCACACAGGACATCAGATGTTATGGTGAAGTCATATAAAACAATCATTGAAACTAGCTAATACTTGACAGTGATTATCGGATTTCCCAGTGGCCTTTGATTGCTGGGCACTGCACTGGAATGAAAATAACCCACATCGATTAGGAGTTTCATAGCGAGTTTACTCTGGATAAGTCGAGCCTCGTACGACTCAGTGGAATGGCGTGACCTAGGTTTACCCAAACATGTTTATATTTGTTGTTACTACCGTCAATACAACTCACCTCAACGACAGTTGTATGTGTAACAGTAAGAACAAATCAAGCTCAGATGTTTGAAAACATGATGCATGGCAACCTATGGCGACTAGCGTAAAGCATGTTCGACAATAATCGTTTTCATTTTCGTCGATGAATTCTGGGAATACCCCTGACCTTTGATCCATGATACTCGCAGTCAGGACTCAGAGTAATTGATCGGTGAGCCGGGGTACCATGATCAAAAGTTGATTGAAGTGCTCGACGCCATTTAATGTCGTCCAACGGCACCGATCAGAACCATTTTTTGTAGGGGCCTTCTAAAGTCTTCCTGCGTAACAACTTATTTATGGCCTGCAAGGCTGAAGTCTAGCCTATTAATACTTGGAGGGTATCGTGCGAGTGGCCTACTCGCGCTCGAGAAAGATTGGAAGCAATACACGGCTTGAAACACCGAATTCAGTTCTTGTAGTTTTCAAATCAAAGCCATGACCGCGCTCTCGCGCCTTTAACTTCAATAAACCTCCTTCTCGTTTTCTGATTATGCGAATTCATCATCCAGCCGTTCGTGGCAACAGTGTTCGAGGCCCAATGGTCCACATGGCTCGCAATCGATGGTGACTTGATGGTGAGCTATCTTAATCACAGTATCGTTTGATCCGGGACTGAGACTGTACTTATCGTCAAATGGGCCTGCAATCCATCAACAATGAGCTCGGAGAGACCAGTTCACTACGCTCCGCAAAAGAGACCATCGACGCAAACATAATTGGACTATTACCAACCTAATTTCAAGTCACAGTTACAGTCATCAGTTTGCCCAAATTTCTCAAAGTCAAGGCACAGTGCAGTTGCAATTGCAAACTGCAATGTCACAGTAGAGAGCCACTCTTGCTCAGTCTACTTTCGAAAATACTTTGTGTCCCCATTGCTATTCCCGCTGATTTATCACGATATCGGGTATGATTAACCAAGAGCTACAGCAGGTGCCATGAGGAGCAAAAATATGGCTCATGTATAGCAGATTCCCAAATCATTCAGACCGGTGTGCATCGCTGAATATTCCTGTTCTGCGTATATAGTGTGTTGCTGAACCCAGTTTACCGGACATCAAATTTGTGTAGATCTGTGTTCATTTTCTCCAGGGTTCCTTATATCACATTTACAGGGTCATGCGGATATTGCATACCGGCCCGTTTCACTGCATGGTTCCATCTCCATTTGTAGGATTGCCTTTGCGAGTCCCCATGGAAAACCGATCCTTGCATCGAGGCCCATGTCATCGATAGGGACATTCCCTGTCCGGTCTTCGGAAGCGATATGCCGGTCCCCTTTCTCTGTCTAGGCTTCTTCATGCTTCCAGGTTCTTCAACTGATTATAGGTGAGAATGATTGTGCTTTATCTACTGATGCCGCACCTGTGGAAATGTGTGGACCCTGCACTCGCAGAGTTCTGAGCTCTCTTTGACTCGGTGGAAATTGCTCAATATCTCCAGACACCTCTCCTCATTCTCTATATGTGTGTCTCTCTCATACTCTGTCGCCAGCATGCTGCATACGATCATCGATCTAGAGCCAGGATTGCTCTCATGACTTGTATTACTTTGACAAACTTTATCCATCTACATATGATCAATTGGTCAATCTTCAGACAGGCCTTCTTGCTTCCAAAAATTGGATTCATGTCATATCTTGCTCGTAAAAGACCCTTCACTTCCCACTACATTCTCAAATGACTGCCCCCGGATTCTGATTTTCTTCGTAATCCTGATTCTTCATATGAATGTCACACTCCATAGAAGTTCGTTCGCCGATCATAGCAAAGCCTCAGAGAATCATGTACAGTGCATATTCCATTCAACTTGAGCTCTGTGCCCTTGAGGATCGTCATCTGACATTTTCTAAGTAGGACACGCTTGAAAAAAAAAAAGAGTAAGTTTGATTGAAAGTGTTCATCCTTTCTGGACTGGTAGCTACATCTGCTTTCCTTGTCCTTGTATTTATTAAAGCCTACTCTCAGCACTGGCACTAACAATCTTCATGCCGTCATAGATATACCTAGAGTCCGAGGATCCTCAAATACTATTGCCGCTGTTCGGCCCGATTGATCCAAGTCGACAACGGCTGTGGGATTATTGTTTTAATTTGTCTACATGAATGATCCTAACCAAAAGATTTGGAACATGTGTTGCATGACCCTGATACATTTCTATACGTACTTCGGGCAGTCATACGTGTTAATGGATTTCTGACGACGGCTGACATTTTGGGACATGTAGCTCCCCCAAACAGGACCTAACTATCTGCCCTTTTCTGTACTAGTCTCAGTGGCTAGCTGTGATTAATCATACATGAATAAAACTCGATGAGGGTCTAGAGCTCAATAAGTATAGGAGGGACAGACTCGATCCCCAGGAACATGTTCTGTCCTCCAACAGAGTATGCTAGTTTTTTTTATCAAGGTGCTTTGGCATAGATGCCTCCCAACATAGTGATGAATACACAAACTCTCTTATCCAACCGCCACTGGTACTCTTCGGGAATGGCCGGAGCCATTGTAGTTTCTAACATTATCCACTCACGTGAATCCCTTCCCAGTACACAGGGCTCATTGGCGATATCACATTTACCATCAGTGTGAGATAACAGACCCGAGCAGGCAAGAAGCAAAGGAAGCATGTATAAATGGCGTTCAAGAAGACTATGTATCGAATTCCACTTAAACGCCAACTAATCGAGACCCGGATCTCATGTTGCCAGCACATTGCTGACAGCCTGTGAAAATGGGTGAAAGTGCTCACCGGTCCAGCGCTCAAAAATGTTCCCGCTCACTCAATCTTAACGCAGCTGAAATGTTTTGGTATAGTTTGCGACATCTTCTTGTGGGCTTCTCTGATCCAAACATCCCCTTTCAATATTAGTAGGATATCACTTGACATGAAGACACGAAGCCTTTTGCGGGAATTCTTCCTTGAGATTATGTGAAAGTCGGACTTGTGGATCCAGGTTTCTCGAAGATTCCCTAATTAAGTATGTGTGAGTAACGCAGTGCGGTTCGGCGAGTGGCCAAATACAACTTGTTACTCTATATTAAACTGAATAATGATGATAGCGATTCTTGGCTGTTCAGAGACAACTTTCCGGCCAGGTAAAGGATACGTGGAAAGCTTAAAGAATTCAGGAAACCATCATCTGTCACATGCGGACCCATTTCACGGAGCGCCTCTTGAGGATACAGGAATCATGCTGCCCTTCTGACCTTGGTCTTGGCTGTATTCATTGATTCTAATTAGAATTCTTGCATCTGGTGTTGATCGTTCACACAGCCTATCCAGTTATTGGGGATTCCATCATCGACATTCTTTTCTTATTTGCTCTGTGCTGAACACACTAATGCTTCAGCCGCTCCTATCTACAACCCTTACATATGAATTTAGAATTGTTAACTCTCAGCCTGTATTTCTAGAAAAGAGAGATCCCGCGGTATAGCATTAAATCACTAAGATGAACAGGTCTGTGATTGCACCGGATGGAGTACACGCGTCGTGATAAGTTGAAGATTGACCATCAACGTATCTTATTTGTCTTATTACGACCGCATTGTAGCGGTAACATGTCCTTGACAGTCGGGACAACCCGGACTATGACGGATTTGAATTTTCAGGGATCATGCTGCAATGGAAAACTGGTACAGGTCGAGTGTTTCCATTTTTCAGATCGAAAAGAGATAGGCGATGCCGCGAATGTTGCATGGTTCACGATACATCCCGAGGCCCCGAGCAGAAAACTATGCTGCGATTACTGCACAGAAACTTTTTGTGCTGTCTCCATTGCACATATTGCTTCATCAAAATGAAAATTAAACACTCTGAAAAAAGTCCGGCATCGGGATTTTCGGTCCGTATTTGTGCAATCACCTTATGAAACTGCGACACGCTTTCTAATCTATCTGCAAAGTTGTAACTCAAAGGTGCCCCTTTTTTCCCGTCAATTGAAATGTAACAGGCGCGCGTCTTGTTTGGCGAAGACAAATGCGGAGCTAAAACTCGTAATTAACCTCCAGTCCACTGTTCCGGTCCATAGCCGAAAACCAGCCCTATTCTCCATGTGCGTGCAATGTATCGTCAGTGACCTTACACCTCACCCCCTTTCCGTACTGGTCTGAACGGCAAGAAAGATCCGGTGAAGACGACAATTTCCTTTGAGAAATCACGACAAAAGAACCGCCGATGAGAATGTCCTATTTCTACGCCGTACCGAGAGCCGAGAGCGACAGGAGAATTGGAGAGAGACATCGGTGTAGGAGCTCCCGAGATATTTCGAATGAGCCGCAAGAAATTTACATGAGACAAACGCATTCCAGAAAAGCACCAAAACGTGGGCTCCTCATTTACCGGACTAAAGTCTAAATGTAGGCTATACTGCTTTAAAGCTTATTGGAAGAGGTGCAAGCTTGGGAAGGGAAGAATCTTCTCCTGCTACAGTCAAAGCGGCTTTGTGACACAACACCAGTGGCTTCACATATAGATCATTGGCTCCACAGCGCTGTCCTTAGAAGAGTTCTTAACCATCTGGACTGTACGACGAAGCTCACTATTGGTGGCCAGGTCGCGGAGCTTCTGAGCGACGTGTAAGGCAAGAGGTGCCTACAAAGTGGACCTTCTCGGAGTAACTTCGCATAGAAAGCAAGCAAGGAACTGTGAATCTTTTTTCCCCTGCAAGATTCATCTTACTGCCTCCAGGTGGTTTCACCACTACGGTGATTATTACATCCCAAGACCAAGAATTTTTATCAGTAACCTGAACCCGGCTCACTTTCTCACTCGCGGAATTCAGATCAGACAACTATATTTGCTTACAAAATTCGCAGTGGCATATCTCTGTAGATACTTAGGAGTAACCTCCATTTTTACTTTGTCTACAAATTTAGGCACGTTCGCTCTCAGAGCAACACGACTCTATTCAACGACCCATCCAACCCTATAGATTAAAGGAGTGGTCAGTAAATCGACCAGACATCAACAGATACTCCGGTGAATAAAGAATAACAAGTAAACAGTGGTCTCTCATCGGCGATGAAGGATGGAAGAACCGCAGGCCACGAAAGAAAAGGTTAGCACTATCAGAACCAAGTGACGATGCGAGTGATCAGTGGAATCGATACCTATTCAAGGTACTTTCCAAACATCTAGATAGATGCTGAACCGCGCCTATTCGCAGGCTACTAGGCCGCGTGTCATTAGGCTCGGCCTTCATCTATCAGCCCTCCCCGGACATTTTCTAGCCCATTTTAGGATATGAGCATGTTGAGCATGTTTGGGGCTTGCAGCAAGCTCTGAGTGAGTGGCAATATGAATGGAGTATCAACGTCACCGGAGATAGCAAATTCAGGGAAAGAAAGGGTCAAAAGAAGAAGTGCCAGGTGAAACGAATGAGCGAGATGAGTCTACTCTGCGATCTGCGGCGGTTTGAGGCAAGTGAGAAGTGGAGTTGCTTCGGACAAAGAAGCATTCGGCCTCAAAACTTGGTACGACGACATCATTATGCGTTCATCGCTACCGATAAAAAAAAGATGGAAAAGATTGAAAACGTCAAAGTCAGCTCACCCCATCGACGACCAGCAGTTCGCCGCAAACATATTGACTCGCACGACTGGCGAGGAAGACCGCAGGGCCGGCAAAGTCTTTTGGGTGACCCCAGCGACCCGCTGGGATCCGCTCCGAAATTTGTCGAAACCTCACAGGATCAGTTAAATGCTTCTTGTTCCTACGGATATTTCCATCAGTCAACGAGAGAATAAAAAGGCAAGTTCAAGGGCAGTGAGAAGGCATGTTTCGGGGGCACGCTTGAATTATCAAAACCAACAATGAAAATTGAGAAAGAAATATGTAAAGGTGTTTGGATGCTGTGCTGTTCGTGAAATAAAACATCTTGGTATGATTTCTCCTGGCATTTATGTTTAGGAAACCATGGTCGAAGATAGGAACACTTCCAAGACGCGTTTGATCCAGACGTAGTGTAATTATCGGAACCAAGGGCAAAAGAACTGAATGTTGGATTGAGGTCCGGATATCTAATCATGGCGTTAGTCCTCTGTAAACACATGGCATAATGCCCTGCTGACGAATGCTCACTGTGAAATCAAATACTCATAATGCAAGTGACAAGCAAGCGTAAAGAGTAATCGAGAAATTATACCCACATATCCGTAGCGATATACCCAGGGCAAATGCCGTTGACTTGCACGTTGTGTTGACTCCACTCGTTGGCAAGTGATTTCGTGAGCTGTCCAAGGGCACCTTTGGCGGCGGCATACGCCGGAACAGTGATACCACCCTGGAAAGTGAGCAGGGAGCACATATTGATGATCTTGCCGCGTTTCAGAGGAACCATGTGTTGGCCTGCAGCTTGAGCCAGGATCCAACACGCCTTGAGGTTAACAGCGATAACCTAGAGGCGTAAAGTCCAATTAGCTGAAGCAGAAACAATGAAGCCCGGGAGCACTTACATCGTCCCAATCATTTTCCGGAAAATCTACGGAAGGATTACGACGCTGGATACCTGCACAATTTACCAAAACGTGTATATGACCTCCCATGACCTCCACGGCGCGAGAGAAGAGGCCACGAACTTGATCCATATCCTCGAGGTCACAGTGGATGATGGTAGCAGATCCTCCAGCATCGATAATCGCATCGTAAGTATCTTTATTTTCGAGGCTATCTGGAGCTGGGTGCCGCTGCACAAGACACATATTTGCTCCTGCCTGAGCGAGAGCAAGGGCACAAGCAGCACCTATGCCGCGTGTTGAGCCCGTGATAAGAACATTACTACCGTGAAGTTCGAAAAGAGAGAGGACTGATACGTCTGGAGTCGGATCCATAGGGAACACAAATGAGATTAATTAGTGACCGACTTTTAAGTAGATTACTAGGGTCGGGCCGGCCAGAGTGCCAGATAGCCCCACGTGGGAAGACCAACTGGGATCTGACGACAGAACCCGACTTGGGAAAAAGATCCTATCGAGGGTGACGGATGCCATGAGCGACACAATCGAGATCTGGGGTCTGTCGGACTGTCGGACCGGTTAGGTGTTCTTCATTTATCGACGACTGTCGAAATGTATTTAAATGCGTCAAATCCTCCTCAATTCAGCCAACTCAACCATGTCTATTTCTTCACTCCCCACACAACAATATGCTGCTGTTCTATACTCCGCCAAGGACCTTCGCCTCGAGCAACGTCCTCTCTGGCATCCCAAGCCCGGCTACGTTCAAGTCGAGGTCAAGTCGACCGGTCTTTGTGGAAGCGATTGTATGTTTTTGTGATCTATCTGGGTCTCTCTTCTGACAGATCCATAGTACATTATTACAAACACGGTCGCAATGGTGATTTTGCAGTTCGCCAGCCTCTCGTTCTCGGTCATGAGGCTGCAGGTATCGTGACCGCTGTAGGCGCTGGTGTTGCCGACTTATATGTTGGTCAACGCGTCGCCATAGAGGCCGGTATCATGTGCCGTGACTGTAATTTCTGTAGAGACGGCCGCTATAACCTCTGCAAGTCCATGCGCTTCTGTAGTAGTGCTTCCGCCTTTCCCCATGTTGACGGTACTCTGCAAAGCCGGATGAATCACCCTGCCCACGTCTTACATCCGTATGTTCTTGTTAAAATTCTTCATCAGCTAATACAAATATTTCTCAGCTTGCCTGCCAATTGTTCATATGAAAAAGCTGCCCTCGCAGAGCCCCTCTCTGTTCTTGTTCACGCTTCACGACGGGCCGGTCTCACCAAGGGTCACTCCGTCCTTGTCCTGGGCACAGGTGCTATTGGTGCTCTTGCGTGTTGTCTTGCAAAAAGTCTGGGAGCTTCTCGTATTGCTGCTATCGATATCAACGAGTCTCGCCTGGATTTCGTCAGGAGAAATGGCTTTGCCCAACAGGTCTTCTGCTTCCCTCCTACTGATAAACCAAGAACAGCTGAAGAGCAACTTCGCAAAGCAAAGGAGAATGCCTCCATGGCTTTGTCTGCCTTCGGCAAAGATGATGGTTTTGACATAGTCTTTGAGTGTTCTGGTGCAGAATTGTGTATTCAAATGTCTGTCTATGTGAGTATTATCTGTTAATTTGCTACCTCGTTGAGTACCATCACACGACATTTGCTTGGATTCTGATTTTCTGTCCGGTTCACTGTTGTCCTACGAACCTTTCTCATTCTCGATTCGATACTTTCATTCATCCTCGAATCGACACCGAAGGAAGCAATCTGACATATCCTTTCCCCAGGCTGCCATAACCGGTGGCAAAGTTATGCTCATCGGCATGGGCACAAGAAACGTGATGATGCCCTTATCTGCAGCTGCTTTGCGTGAAGTTGATATTCACGGCTCCTTCCGCTACGCAAACACTTATCCAACAGCTCTCGCCCTTCTTAGTTCAGGTCAACTAGAAAATGTCGAGAAGTTGATAACACATCGGTTCGGGCTTCAGGATACCCAAAAAGCTTTTGAAATGCTTGAGCGGGGAGTGGATGAAAGGGGCCAGCTGGTTTTGAAGATCATGGTCGGCCAAAGTTAGTTCTGCCAAGCCTAAATTTTCCTCGTGTTTTCCCACGTTTCCCCGCACGCATCAAGAATGAATTTCGGTCCGGACCATCATTGATAACTTTGGATCCATCCTCGCATCGCATTTTATGCTAATTCCCTATCTCGCCTTCATCTTGATAGAGCTTCAGACTCACATATATGTTCTAGTGAATGTACACTTGCGTAGCTTCTCTGGTATTCGTTCACACCTTACAGTTGATACCTATACTTCTACTGAATCGCACAATAAATCTCTTTTCTACCTTTGGCTGTATGGTCCTATCATTCAACTTCCCGAATCGAGTCTTGTGACAACGATCATAAGGAAAAAAGGTGGCATCCTTTTCGACCCGATAATCGCAACGCACAGAAATCTGCAAACCTCAATTGGCTCAATAATGGAGAAAAGATCCGCAGTTTCTCAGTTTGGATACTATCACAAGGGTATGACCGGTGTCCCTGGGAGTCATGAGTATATTGCAATAGACAAGGCATTTATCTTCATTATATGGTTGGCTTTTGGAAAAGCGTAAATGATGGAAACATGCATGAAGATTCTTGTGACTTTCATCACCAAAACCCTTTGTCACAGTGTCACCACTGCCACTATTACTACGAGTTGTAGTTGACCAGCTCTGGATCAGGACTATGATAAATTGAGCCTTTTTATAATGAATTTTAAATTGAGTGCAGACTATGCCACGATTGGCAGTTCGGGCCGGTATTCAAGAAATCCTATCAGGATACTCGATACGGTACGTAAAGCAACAATGGTTTCATCTACTTGGAGGATGTGATGAAGTCTTCATATCATACTGAACTTACAGGGAAATCATCCGTAAAGAAGAGCTGTTGGTAAGTGAATGAGTGGCTGCGGGTCGCGGCCACCGAGATTCCTTGTCTGGTGAAACGAAGTGGTCTCCTAAAAAATATCAATGTGTGATTTTCAATGGTGCGCAAGCCCGACATTCTGAGGATCGTCTTTCATACAGCGTGCAGCCGGTGAATTAAAGATCAAACCAAAAATGGAAATCTAAGATCAGGCTCGGAAATAGAACTAGAATGTAGCGTTCTGTCTTTATGCACATGCACATTCGAATACTTATGCATAAACGAATTGTACCATTGCAGGCGCCGTCTTGGTCAACCTGTTCATCTGGAGGATAATACGTAAGTGATTGTCTGCCTTGTGTCCGTGTCATCTGCTCATGTAGTTTCTGCCGCGGGGTCAAATATGCCATGATCTCATGCTTATCCGGCCTTGGCAT
>Ga0153980_1000438_pt1 | contig 19136 bp, 16 predicted proteins | sample TSGA064MetaG_FD_104722 | JGI IMG/M metagenome (GOLD analysis project Ga0153980, IMG submission 104722) | Attine ant fungus gardens microbial communities from Georgia, USA - TSGA064 MetaG | ecosystem: Host-associated > Fungi > Mycelium > Unclassified | place: USA: Georgia, Magnolia Springs State... | reverse complement strand
CTGGTCAGGCAGCAGCTTATTGAGCGGACGCAAATAGCGGAAGATCGCCGTAAGCGGCTGGTGCATATTACTGAGAAAGGCAGAGAGCTGCACCAGCGGCTCGCCGTAGAGATGGATAAGCTACGCAACGAAATGTTAACGACGGTAAGCCGGGACGAACTCATTGTTGCGCAGAGGGTCTTACAAAAAATTCTGCAAGCGACCGGGACGAAATAGTATGCGCAGTAACCGTCCCGATCCTTTCGCGCCGCGCGAATGGGCACCGGGCGAAAAGCCCATGTTGCCCGGTTCACCTTCGACGCCGCTGCATCCGACCCATAAACGTATCGCTTTTGGCATCATTGGGCTGCTTATCTCTATTACCGGTGCGTTAAGTAATGCGCTGGTCACGGCGAACTTAAGCAATCTTCAGGGAGTATTTGGCGCATACAGCAATGAAATTGCCTGGCTGCCTGCGGTCTATGTCATGGGCAACATTTCTATCAACTTGCTGTTGGTTAAATTCCGTCAGCAGTTTGGCCTGCGTGCTTTTACCGAAGCCTTTCTGGTGCTCTATGCACTGGTTTCCTTTTTCCATCTGCTGGTTAACGATCTCAGCTCCGCTATAATCGTGCGCGCTGCACACGGTATGGTTGGCGCGGCGCTAAGCTCGCTGGGCATCTATTATCAGACCCAGGCCTGGCCTGCGAAGCACCGGTTAAAGGCTTTGACTATCGGTTTGGGCGCTTCGCAGCTGGCTATCCCCCTGGCGCGGCTTTTTTCCAGCGAGCTGTTACAGCTGGACGAGTGGCGCGGTCTCTATCTGTTTGAGCTGGGGCTGGCGATGATTTGCCTGGGCGCGGTGCTTATTCTGAAGCTGCCGCCGGGCGACCGAATAAAGGTATTCGAAAAGAAGGATTTTCTGACCTTTATGCTGATGGCACCGGGTATGGCGCTGTTTTGCGGCGTGCTTTCCCTTGGCAGGATTGAGTGGTGGACCAGTACGCCATGGTTAGGCATCTGTCTGGCGCTGGGGCTGGTACTGGTGATTGCCGCCGTGGTACTGGAGCATAACCGCAGTAATCCGCTTATCAATACGCGCTGGTTGCGAACGGGGTCGATTTTCCGTCTGGGGATCGTCATGATTATGCTGCGCGTCACGCTGGCCGAACAGAATACCGGGGCTATCGGTTATCTACAGCAGATCGGTTTGCTAAACGATCAGATGCAGGGGCTGGCGCTGGCCATTCTGCTTGGGGTCATCGCCGGGATTACCGTCAGTGCGCTGACCATCAACGTCAAACACCTTAGCTGGCCGATAGTGATATCGCTGCTGTTAATCATGGTGGCGTCGTTAATGGATGCGCACTCCAGCCCCGTCACCCGCGGCAATAATATGTATATCAGCCAGTTTCTGCTGGGCTTCAGCAGCACCTTTTTTATTGCGCCAGCGCTGTTGCTGAATATTGGCAGCGTGGTAACGCAGCCGAAAAATCTGGTCAGCCTGGTGGTGTTGTTTGGTATGAGTCAGAACCTGGGCGGCTTGATCGGCTCTGCGCTGCTGGGCACCTTCCAGACCTGGCGGGAAAAATATCACTCCAGCCTGTTGGGCGATCAGCTCTCTTATCTCGACAGCAACGTTACTGACCGGCTGGCGCAATATTCCAGCCTATATAGCAGCTATATCGGCGATCCTGCGCTGCTCAGCGCGCAAAGCACGACGCAGCTGCAGTCGGTCGCTACTCTGCAGGCCAACGTGCTGGCTTATAACGATACCTATCTTCTTACCGCCGCGATGGCTTTTGTAACGTTAATTTGGGTGCTGTGGCGTTTATCGCGCCTGCGCTATCTCAACTGGCAGCAGGCGAAGCGCGAAGCGGAAGCGGAACGGCGAATGCAGCAACAACAAGTACGGGGAACTAATGAGTCAGCAGGAACAGAGCCAGCTCGCTGAGCGTGAACGCAACAATAAATTACGGATTTTATCGATAGCGATGGGGGCTGGCATCGCGATTGTCGGCGTACTGGTCATTCTTTATGCCTGGCAACTGCCGCCCTTTACCAGTCAGATTGAGTCTACGGAAAACGCCTATGTACGCGGTCAGGTGACCTTTATCAGTCCGCAGGTCAGCGGCTATGTCACCGCCGTAAACGTGCTGGATTACCAGCCGGTGCACAAAGGCGAAGTTATGATGACCATTGACGACCGCATTTATCGTCAGCGCGTCCATCAGGCACAGGCGCAACTGGCGATGAAGAAAGCGGCGCTGGACAATAACGTCCAGCAACGGCGCAGCGCGCAGGCGGTCATAGAGCGTAATCAGGCCGCGCTGAGCAATGCTAAAGCGCAGGCGGTGAAAAGCGGGCTGGATTTAAAACGCGTCGACAATCTGGTGGCAGATGGTTCGCTGTCAATTCGCGAACGCGATGCTTCCCGCGCCAGCAACAGCCAGACGATGGCGGAAGTGGAGCAGGCGAAAGCGACGCTGGAGGTTTCCCGCCAGGATTTACGCACCGTCATTATCAATCACGCCTCGCTGGAAGCGGATGTGGCTAACGCCCAGGCCGCGCTGGAGCTGGCGCAGATCGACCTTGGAAATACCCGGATTATCGCGCCGCGCGACGGCCAGCTTGGACAGATTTCGGTCAGGCAGGGCGCTTATGTTGCGGCCGGTACCCGTCTGACGTCGCTGGTCCCGCAGCAGATGTGGGTCGTTGCCAATATGAAAGAGACGCAGATGGCGCACGTCAGGCCAGGATTGCCGGTTACTTTCACCGTTGACGCGCTGGCGGGCGAGAAATTTCAGGGCGAGGTGGAGTATATTTCTCCTGCGGCTGGCTCGGAGTTCAGCGCTATCTCTCCCGATAATGCGACCGGCAACTTTGTCAAAATAGCCCAGCGCATCCCGGTGCGTATTAAGATTACCGGAGATAACGCGGCTCGTCTGCGGCCCGGCATGTCGGTTGAAGTCAATATTGATACTTCCGCCGCCGTGCAGGAGGCGAAATAATGCGTCAGACTTTGCCGCTGCTGGCTCTGGTGCTGGCAGCAACGCTTGGCGGCTGCGCCACTAAAGTTGAAAAGGCGCCCGGTTCACTGCCCGTGCCCACGCAGTGGCGCAACCAGGCGGGGCCTTCCTCGCCTGTTGAGGCAGGGTGGTGGCGTGCCTTTGACGACCAGGCTCTGAATACGCTGGTCGATCGGGCCTTAAAAAATAACCTTGATATTCTAACCGCTCGCTCCCGTATCGATCAGTATCGTGCAGAATTACGTGCGGCCGAAGGCGACAGTTATCCGACGCTGGATGCCGGCGTCTCCGCCACGCATGCCAGAGCGCTTTCGTCGGTCACCGGCCAGCCTTATGAATACGCGGTGTTTCAGGGATTATTGCAGGCCAACTATGAGGTGGATCTCTGGGGAGCACGCAGCAGCAATATTGCGGCAGCCCGATCTTCGCTGGCGGCAATCCAGGCCGCCTCTTCCGCCGCCGAGCTTACCGTTGCCAGTTCTGTCGCCTCGGGCTATATGACGTTGCTGGCGCTGGACGAACAGCTACGGGTTACCCGGGCTACGCTTGCGACACGTGAAAATTCCCTGCGGCTGGCCCAGCGGCAGTTTGAAACCGGCTATACCTCAAAGCTGGAGTGGGTACAGTCCCGGTCGGAATACCAGACGGCTAAAGCGCAAATTCCGGTGTTACAGCATCAGATTGCCCAGCAGGAAAACGCGCTCAGTATCCTGGTCGGTATGAACCCCAGAGAAATTGCGCGGCGCAGCCGTTTTACGCAGGTCATGCCGCAGCAGTTACCTGCGCTACTGCCTTCAGAGCTGCTGCAGCGCCGCCCGGATATTGCCCAGGCTCAGCGGCTGCTGCTGGCTGCGGACGCCACGCTGGCTTCATCAAAAGCGCGTCTGCTTCCCTCATTGAATCTGACGGCGAGCGGTACGCTGCAAAGCTCCGTACTGCACGAGCTAACGGAGAATCCTTTCCGGCTCTGGAGCATCGGCGGCAGCGTGCTGGCTCCGATTCTTAACCGCGAGGCGCTCACGGCTCAGGTTGATGTTTCAATGGCGGCACGCAATCAGGCGTTGTTTAACTATGAAAAGGTAGTACGCAATGCCTTTAGCGAAGTGAATAACGACCTGGACGCGATAGCGCGCTACAAAGAACAGCTTCGGGAGCTGCAACAGCAGGAGCAGGTGGTCAGCGAAGCGCTGCGCATAGCGCATAATCGCTATCAGAATGGCTACGCTTCTTATCTGGATGAGCTGGATGCACAGCGCACCCTGTTCAGCACGCAGTTAAATCTGGTTCAGGTGAAAAACAATTTACTGCAGGCGCAGATAGATCTTTATCGTGCGCTGGGCGGCGGCTGGCATGCTGAAGCCAGCGACAAAACGGGATAATCTCTTCACACATATCATTGCGGTCAGGCCGATAATAAACCAATGGCGTAGACCTGCTTTTGCGCATGGACGCGTGAAACAAACCACCCTGTACGGCCAGGAAGGCTACCGTACGCATGCTAAAGTGTTCTGAACCGCAGATAACCCTCATCTTATCCTTATCATAATTAATCCCTATAGTGAAGGGGCAGCGCGCCAGCCCCTTGTTATTGCAGCAAAACTGCATTTTCCTTGCATTGTGTTTACATTAATATAACAAAAGTAAGATAAGCTTTAATAACTTATTGATGTTCACAGCTAAGATGAACAAGAGCGTTATTTTAGCGCCAGCAATAGCTACGAGATCTTTAATCCGGACCCGCTTTCTACGCAACTCAATGGTGAATAATGTGCTGATTAAGAAAAAGAAGGTCAGGTCCCATACGGAAGATCGCTACCTGGCTCTGGTACTGGCGACCACGGCAGGCGTACTGAACGCGATGGCGCTGGGCGCTTTTGGTTTTTTCCCTTCACATATGACGGGGAACACTTCGCAAATCTCCTCAGAGGTGTTTAGCGCGGATTTTCACGATTTAATCTTTCTGGCCGTGTTGATTATCGCCTTTGTGATTGGCTCGGTAAGCGCACGCTTTATGGTGTTGGCCGGCCTGAAAAAAAAGCTCAGAACGATTTACTGTCTGATTATTCTGGCGGAAGGTATCGCTTTAACGTTTATATCATTGTTTGAGCTAAACTTTTTCTCGCCCGGCAACAATCGGGAAGTTTCGGTGCTGCTTGGCTTTTTAATGGGAATTCATAATTCGACCTCGACCCAGCTTTCCAATGGGCGCGTCAGAGCCACGCATATTACCGGGACGCTCACCGATGCGGGTATTGCTCTGGGTTCCTTTATCTCTTCTTTTATCAGCCATGTCTCCTATGCCGACCGACGTTTCCAGCAAAAGCAGCTGTATACGCATTTAACGACCGTTTTCTCTTTTCTGAGCGGGTGTATCGCAGGCCTGCTCTTGTTCAAAGCTTTCGGCTTTGTGGCGATGTTTGGACTGGGTGTTTTCCTGGCGGTCGTGGCGCTCTGGGGCGCGCTTACCGCCTTATTACGAGCCAGAAGACGTCTGTACAGTTTTAAAAAAATCGGAATATATTAGCCCGCATAGCCAGTCCGGATAAGTGCCGGACTGGCGCAACCCTGCCCGCCACGCGCTCCCGGACTTGCAGTCTCTGCCCGCACGCTGATAATCTTCACGCTGTTTATTACTTTGTTAATAAGCCGATCTACTTTATGGCATGCTGACGTAAGGAAAGGTGAGAATGGAAACTCGTGAAGATCGATTACTGGCATTGACCGGGCTGCTGGGCGCGAGCCTGATTGCCGTCGTGGTTATTTTTATTCTGACCTGGCTTACCGATGTACGCCGCGTGCCTGAACCTGTTGCATCCTCGTCACAGGATTGTCCGGTTCAGATTGTTACCCGGCAAGATTCCTCATCTTAATATGCTGACTGCGGATTTCCAGCGCATAAGGCTCGCAGATAGTCCGGTTGCCATTAGCGTCCGGTAAACCGAACAGGCCACCCGGCGAACGGCGGTCGTCGGCCCATGAAGGGTAATCGACGGCGGGATAAATCGAAAGACCTTCAACCGCGACGCCGCCATCACGTGCCAGATTAACCTGCTCGACCACGCTTCTCAGCCAGGGCGCGCGCTGGTCGCCTTCCGCGCCCGTTTCGGCTATCAGCAGCGGCCGCTGGTAACGCTGCCAGATCTCCCGCAGCAGGCTGGCAAGCGGGCGGTATTCCCCCTGTTCAGGCGTTAATAGATCGCCGCTGAGATACCATTGATTATCGGGATAATGGTTGACGCCAACCACGTCCAGCAGCGTGCCGTCGCCGCCCAGCTCCGGATGCAGTCGTCCGCTAAGCATATCCCAGGCCTCATATTGCGCCTCGTGCTGGCGCCGGGCTTCTTCCTGCGCGGCCGCCGAACTTTCTTTAGTCACGATATTCACCAGCGGATCGGTCAGCACGAAACGCGCGCCCGGCAGTTCTTCGCGAATAGCGCGCATGGCAGCAATGGAGGCTCTTACCAGCTGCTGTTTTAACGCCCGTCCGCGGCCCGTCACGCCAGGGTTAAACAGCGCAACTTCAGCACCTGCCCATGCCCAAAACGAGATTTGGTTAACGGGAGTAAAAAACGGCGTCTGATAGCCTTCATCGCGCATCAGGCGGGCCATAGCGCGGGCGAAGGCGGCAAAGCTGTCAACAAACTGCGGCTGCCAGATATCGAGATGATCGGGCCAGCCAAAATGCGCCAGCTCCCAGATTATCTCCAGCCCGTTGTTTTCTGCGGCATGCAGCATGGGCAAAAAGGTTGACCAGTCATAGTTACCGGGCGTTTTTTCTATCAGATACCAGCGTGCGCTGTCGCGGGCGGTAAGCAGTTGATGTGCGGCCAGCAGCGCGTAGTCTTTTTCGAGCAGCAGATCGTGGCCGCTATTTATCACCAGATCCACGCGTTTGCCTTCGCCACGGCAGGCGGTGGAACAGGCAAAGCTTCCCTGAAAAAAACTTTTGAACAGCGGCGGAGTGCGTCCTTCCGACGACGCTGTAGGCGTAACTCTCATAACGTTTCCTCAGGGTTACTTTTACGATATGCGCTAAGTTTAGACCACCAGGCAAACTATGATTATTTGGCCAGCCGACCCGCTATCAGAACTGTCGCATGACAATTGGTCACAACAGCGACAATAATAGAAGGCAGACTGCATCCGCCGTCAGATAAAAAGAAGGAATAACCGTGGTTGAAGCTTTTACGCCAGAAGAACCGTTTGCGTCCACGTCGCTGACGCGTGCCGTTTCTCCCCTGGCGGAAACACATCCTGGATACAGTGGCATTTATCCATTGGAAGAAGGGCTGGATGCGTTTGCCGCTCGCTATCAGTTAATAGCGATGGCGGAACAGACGCTCGATATTCAATATTATATCTGGCAGAACGACATGTCGGGCCGGCTGTTGTTCAGTGCGATACTGGATGCCGCCGAGCGCGGCGTCAGGGTTCGCCTGCTGCTGGATGACAACAATACGATGGGGCTGGACAGCACGCTGAGCGAGCTCTGTCGTCACGATAATATCCAGATCCGTCTGTTTAATCCCTTCTCGTTTCGTACGCTGCGCGCGCTGGGTTACCTGACGGATTTCGCCAGGCTAAACCGGCGTATGCACAACAAAAGTTTTACCGTGGATGGCGAGGTCACTATCGTCGGCGGCCGAAACGTTGGCGATGAATATTTTGGTGCAGGTGACGAACCGCTTTTTTCCGATCTGGACGTGCTGGCCGTTGGCCCGGTAGTGGAAGAGGTCACGGATGATTTCCTGCGTTACTGGCACAGCGGAGCCGTCGAACCGTTCAGTAAAGTCGTGGATGTGGAAAACGAAGCGGAAAGCGCGGCGGCCTCGCTGCCGGAGGAGTGGCGCAACGATCCGCAGGTTGAACGCTATCTGCAACGGGTCGAGGCTTCCAGCTTCGCCACGCAGCTGGCGGCCGGAAAGCTGCCGCTGACGTGGGCCAAAACCCGGCTGTTAAGCGATGACCCGCGCAAAGGACTGGGACGCGCCAGGGAGGCTTCGCTGCTGCCGCAGCGTATGCTGGAGGTCATCGGCAAGCCACAGCAGCAGTTTGATATTATTTCCGCCTATTTTGTGCCCACCCGCGCTGGCGTGGCGCAGCTGCTGGGGCTGGTCAGGAAAGGGGTAAAAATCGCGATCCTCACTAACTCGCTGGCGGCGAATGATGTTTCGGTGGTGCATGCTGGCTATGCCAAGTGGCGTAAAAAGCTGCTACGGCACGGCGTAACGCTTTACGAGCTTAAGCCCAACAACGGCACGCGCGACGCGCCGCACGATCGCGGCCTGACGGGGAATTCTGGCTCCAGCCTGCATGCTAAAACCTTTAGCGTCGATAACGAGAAAGTCTTTATTGGCTCGTTTAATTTTGACCCGCGCTCGGCAATGTTGAATACGGAAATGGGCTTTGTAGTGGAAAGCGAACAGCTGGCGACCAGCATTCACCAGCGTTTTATCAGGCAGATACGCGATCGCGCCTGGACGCTGAAGCTGGACAAGTGGGGAAGAGTAAACTGGATAGAATATCCGGGAGAAGAGCGAGAGATCGTGCATCGCCGCGAGCCGCGCACCCGGTTTATGCAGCGTTTACTGGTTCGGCTGGTCTGGCGGCTGCCTATTGAGTGGCTGCTGTAGCCGCTTCCTTTAAGTTAAGCTTATGGCCCGGCATCACCGGGCCATAAGCTTTATTTCGTTTGCGGTTTTCCGGAAAACAGAAAGCGCAGAAACGGAACGCGAAGATGCAGTTCATAAAGCATAAAAGCGATGCCGAACACGAACAGCAGACCGACAAAAAAGCCCAGCGTATTATTACCGATATGCGGCACGAGGAAGATGCCGTAAAGAATGGTCAGCGGATGGTGAACCAGGTAAATAAACAGCGAAGCGTTAACCAGATAGGTGACGCGTGGCGAGTGCGAATTCAGCAGGCGATGACCCAGCGAAAACACCACGTTGACCATCCACAGCCCCATCATCATGGAAACCACCGCATCAATCTCATACAGCCAGCCTTCACCTTTGCTCCAGGTCTGGTTAGCCACATAGGCGACAAAAGCCAGCGCGGAGCCAATAAAGGTCCAGGGTACGGGTTTGATCAGCAGTGCCTTAATTTGCGGGTATTTCCACGCCATCGCGCCCAGCATAAAGAAGGGCAGGAAAAACAGCGTCTGCATCACGGCATAGTTAAACAGGCCATTGCTTAACAGGTCCGGTGCAAAAATAAACAGTAAGCGACGAACCGCGCCCCAAAAGACGCTGCAAAGCAGAATAGCCAGGCTAAGCCGCGTCCAGTTAAGCTCAGAATAGTCTGTTTGTTTGCCATCGCGCAGCCGCTTAAATAGCCAGACGCCAAGCACGGTCAGCGCCACCAGCACCAGTAAAAACCAGAGGTGTGATATCAGATCCCAGCTGAGCGCATTAAACTTTTGGTAAAAACTCAGCTGGCTCCAGTCGCCAATTTTAGTGGTCCAGGCTTTCAGCATAAAGAACTGCGGAACGGTCAGCAGCGGTATCGCCGCCAGCATAGGAATGCCAACGCGTTCCAGACGAACTTTCAGCCAGCGCTTTTGCTCATAGCGTAAAAAAAGCATATAGGAAAAATAGCCGGAAATAACAAAGAAAACCTGCATACGGAACGCGTGAATAAAATCATTCAGTAAAGTCAGCCAGTCGGAAGAATGCAGACTATTTACTGACCAACTCTGGCTGGAATAAATCAGGGAGACGTGAAAAGGTACGCCTAAAAGCATCAGATACGCTCTGATTGAATCAAAAAAATATTCTCGCTGTCCGGATTTTTTAATCATATTCATCCCATATTCAACGTTTTACAGCGTTTGCTCACCCTGAGCCACGCTAAAGCTTACCGCTTACTCTAGTTGAGAAAAGGCAGGTATACTATCAGGGGAATCCGTATCCGCTAAGCAGTTGAGAACAGGGCGCTAAAAGCAACAAACACGAGGAACAAAGATGTTGTTGAGCTGTCGGAAATGTGAATTATCCATTAAGATGGATGGGATTGTTTTAGGCACACGAAAGGGGGAGATGTGCTGATTAAAATGAAGAATAAGCCAAAACTGATGAATTTGCGTCTGCTTGGCGCAACGGTTTTGCTGTCAATGTACGCCAGTTCAGTCTGGGCGTTTGGCATTGATGATGTAGCAAAACAGGCGAAAGATTTGGCCGGGAAAGGGTATGAAGCGCCCAAAAGCAATTTACCTTCCCAACTGCGCGACATGAAGTATGCTGACTATCAGCAGATCCAGTTCAATCGCGATAAAGCCTGGTGGAGCAAGCTGAAAACCCCGTTCAAGCTGGAGTTCTACCATCAGGGTATGTACTTTGACACGCCGGTTAAAATTAATGAAGTTACGGCTTCAACCGTGCATGAGATTAAATATTCGCCGGACTTTTTTAATTTCGGTAACGTTAAGCACGATCCTGAAACCGTTAAAAACCTGGGCTTTGCCGGTTTTAAGGTTCTTTATCCGCTTAACAGCAAAAACAAAAAAGACGACGAGATTACCAGCTTCCTTGGTGCCAGCTATTTCCGCGTCATCGGGGCGGGTCAGGTATATGGTCTCTCATCTCGCGGGCTGGCGATTGATACCGCGCTGCCTTCCGGCGAAGAATTCCCTCGCTTTAAAGAGTTTTGGGTCGAGCGTCCAAAACCTGCCGACAAGCATCTGGTGATTTATGCGCTGCTTGATTCACCGCGCGCAACCGGCGCTTATCGCTTCCTGATCACGCCAGGCAAAGAGTCTACGGTTGACGTAGAGTCGAAAGTTTACCTGCGTGATAAGGTGGGCAAACTGGGCGTCGCGCCGCTGACCAGCATGTTCCTGTTCGGCGCTAACCAGCCTTCGCCACAGACTAACTATCGTCCATCGCTGCATGATTCCGACGGCCTGTCGATCCATGCCGGTAACGGCGAGTGGATCTGGCGTCCGCTGAACAATCCAAAACATCTGGCGGTCAGTACCTTTACCGTTGAGAGTCCAAAAGGCTTTGGCCTGCTGCAGCGCGGCCGCGACTTCTCGCAGTACCAGGATCTCGATGACCGTTACGATCTGCGCCCAAGCGGCTGGATTGAGCCTCAGGGCGACTGGGGCAAGGGCCGCGTAGAGCTGGTGGAAATTCCTACCGCTGACGAAACCAACGACAACATCGTTGCGTTCTGGACGCCGCAAACTCTGCCGGAACCAGGCAAAGAGATGAGCTTTAAGTATCGTCTGCACTTCACCCGCGACGAGAACCAGCTGCATTCGCCGGATATGGCTTTTGTGAAGGATACGCTGCGTTCAACGGGCGACGTAAAGCAGTCTAACCTGGTACGCCAGCCTGACGGCACCGTCGCCTTTATCGTCGACTTCGCCGGTCAGGATATGAGCAAGCTCCCGGCCGATACGCCGGTTGCGCCACAGGTCAGCATTGGAAACAACGGCGAGCTGGTAGAAAACAGCGTGCGCTACAATCCAGTGACCAAAGGCTGGCGTCTGGTGATCCGCTTACGCGTTAAGGACACCAAACAGCCAACAGAGATGCGTGCTGCGCTGGTTAACGGCGACAAAACGCTGACAGAAACCTGGAGCTATCAGTTGCCTGCCAATGAATAAATCTACTCAAGCTGATTACATTGATGCGCTGCCTCTTTCCGCCCAGCGGAAGGAGGCGCTGCTTGGCTCGTCTGCTGAAGGGCTGAGCCAGCTTCATCAAACCCTGAGCGAGGCACCCGTGCCGGATCGCGTCGACGACGCGCCGCTGGCGTCGGTCAAATCGCGCATTGAAATGACGTGGCCGGACTCCGTGGGCAAAGGCGAACAGTTTGGTGAAGATGCGCTGCATCGCACCACGCTGAAAGCGATGCCGCGCCACACTCGCTCTTCAATGTACCCGGAAGCATGGCGAACCAACCCGGTTTCGCGCGCGTGGGATTCCCTGCGTGGTCATAAATCCAAACCGCGTTATGCCAATGCCGAAGAGCAGCGGGCGGAGGAGAAGTGGCGTCACGTTGGCTCGATTCGCCGCTACATCCTGCTGCTGCTGACTATTGCGCAGACGGTGATTGCTACCTGGTATATGAAAACCATTCTGCCTTACCAGGGCTGGGCGCTGATCGATCCCATGGAGATGATCAATCAGAACTGGCAGCAGTCGGTGCTGCAAATCCTGCCTTACGTGCTGCAAACGGGGATTCTGTTCCTGTTCGCCGTTCTCTTCTGTTGGGTTTCGGCGGGCTTCTGGACGGCGCTGATGGGTTTTCTGCAGTTGCTGATCGGTAAAGACAAATACAGTATTTCCTATAACAGCAACGACAACGATCCGATCAACCCGGAACATCGTACCGCGCTAATTATGCCGATCTGTAACGAAGACGTGGAACGCGTTTTTGCCGGCCTGCGCGCCACCTGGGAGTCCGTGGTCAGAACGGGCGAGCAGCAGCACTTTGACGTCTATATCCTGAGCGACAGCTACAACCCGGATATCGCCATGGCCGAGCAAAAGGCCTGGATGGAGCTGGTGCGTGACGTCGGCGGGGAAGGGCGCATTTTCTATCGTCGTCGTCGCCGTCGCGTGAAGCGTAAAAGCGGTAACATCGATGATTTCTGCCGTCGCTGGGGCAGCCAGTACAGCTACATGGTCGTGCTGGATGCGGACAGCGTAATGAGCGGCGAATGTCTGACCGGCCTGGTGCGCATGATGGAGGCTAACCCGAACGCCGGGATTATTCAGTCTTCGCCAAAAGCTTCCGGTATGGATACGCTCTATGCACGTTGCCAGCAGTTTGCCACTCGTGTTTACGGCCCGCTGTTTACGGCCGGCCTGCACTTCTGGCAGCTGGGCGAATCACACTACTGGGGCCATAACGCCATCATTCGCGTTAAGCCTTTTATCGAGCACTGCGCCCTTGCGCCGTTGCCTGGTGAAGGCTCTTTCGCCGGTTCTATTTTGTCGCATGACTTTGTGGAAGCTGCGCTGATGCGCCGTGCAGGCTGGGGCGTGTGGATTGCTTACGATCTGCCGGGTTCCTATGAGGAGCTGCCGCCAAACCTGCTGGACGAACTGAAACGCGACCGCCGCTGGTGTCACGGCAACCTGATGAACTTCCGCCTGTTCCTGGTAAAAGGCATGCACCCTGTGCACCGTGCCGTGTTCCTGACTGGCGTAATGTCCTATCTGTCGGCCCCGCTATGGTTTATGTTCCTGGCGCTTTCGACGGCGCTCCAGGTGGTGCATACGCTAATGGAACCGCAGTACTTCCTGCAGCCAAGGCAGCTCTTCCCGGTCTGGCCGCAGTGGCGTCCGGAGCTGGCGATAGCGCTGTTTTCGACCACGATGGTGCTGTTGTTCCTGCCAAAACTGCTCAGTATCATTCTGATCTGGTTTAAAGGAGCGAAGCCTTACGGCGGCGTACTGCGCGTAACCGTTTCACTGTTCCTGGAAGTGCTGTTCTCCGTGCTGCTGGCACCGGTGCGCATGCTGTTCCACACGGTGTTTGTGGTCAGCGCGTTCCTGGGCTGGGAAGTGGTCTGGAATTCACCGCAGCGTGATGATGACGCGACGCCGTGGAGCGAGGCCTTTAAGCGTCACGGCTCGCAAATGGCGCTGGGCATTGTCTGGGCGGCAGGCATGGGCTGGCTCGACCTGAACTTCCTGTGGTGGCTGGCACCTATCGTCTTCTCTCTGATCCTGTCGCCTTTTGTCTCGGTCTTTTCAAGCCGCTCGACAACGGGTATGGCATCAAAACGCGCGAAGCTGTTCCTGATCCCGGAAGAGTTTGAGCCGCCAAGAGAGCTGATTGATACCGATCGCTATAACGAACTGAATCGCGAACGCGCGCTGAAAGATGGCTTTATGCACGCGCTGTTCCATCCGTCGTTTAACGCTCTGGCCAGCGCTATGGCAACCTCGCGCCATCTGCAAAGTGAAATCCTGGAGTTCGCCCGTGACCGCCGCGTCGAGCAGGCGTTAAGCGAATCTCCAGCGAAGCTGGACCGAGACCGTCGCCTTGCGCTAATCAGCGATCCGGTTACGCTTTCGCGCATGCACTATCGCCTGTGGCAGAATGCCGACAAGTACCATGACTGGTTTGACTACTATAAGTCGCTGAAGATGAACCCGCTGGCTATCCAGCCAACGAAAATCTAAGGTTACGACCAATAAAAAACCGGGAACGAAAGTTCCCGGTTTTTTTTACCTGAAGCGACAGCTATTTCTTCGCTTCAACACCCGGTGCAGCAGAACGGGTCAGGAACTGTTCGGTTACGTCCGGCAAATGGTTCAGCGCCCAGTCGGCCATTGCCACTTCCTGTTCGCGAATTTCGGTAAACACTCTTGCGCCTTCGGTATCGCCTATCAGTTCAGCGGCCGCAATCAGCGCCGTGTAGTTGGCGATTTCAAAATTCTCAAAGGCATAGCTGCTAATCGCGCCTTTAACTACTTCGTCATCCGCCAGCATGCCGCCCATCGCCTGGCCAAAAGCCGTTAGCTTGCCAACCGTATCTTTTAATACGGAATGCGATGTGTCATAGCGATCGATAACCGACTGTACCATTGCCTGCTGCTGGCGCGTTTCATCAATATGCTGTTCAATACGGGCTTTCAGATCCGGATAGTGTTCCAGGCGCGCAGCCTGTTTTTCCAGCATGCTTTCCGCCTGCTTTTCCATTGCATGCGCGTCTTTTACCCAGGCCAGATAGTTCTCTTCATGCGTCATGGTGTACCTCGTAAGTTTGTAGTCCGGCTTCTCTGAGTGGCCAGTAGAAAATTATTGTTGTTCTGCGATAACGGTCAGTTTGTCGTCGGTAGCTTTCTCTTCTTCAAGCGTTTCTCCCAGCAGACGGGCGGCTTCTTTGTAGCCCAGCTTTAAGGCCAGCGCGCGCAGCGTACCGTAGGTGGCAATTTCGTAATGTTCGACTTTCTGCGCCGCGCCAATCAAACCAGCATCGCGCACCGGGCCTGCCTCAACGGAGTCGATAATCTCCTGGGCTTCTTCCACCAGACCTTCCAGCGCGTGGCACTTCATACGCTTAATGCGTACGCCATCGGTACTTTCCACCAGCTGATCCAGGCGCTCTATCTGGCCGTGCGTCTCTTCAAGGTGCTGTTTAAAAGCGGCTACCAGCTTCTCATCAGTAGCGGCACGGGCCATTTTCGGTAGGGCGCGGGTGATTTGCTTTTCTGCGCTATAAACGTCTGATAAATCATGAATGAATAAGTCTTCCAGCGTCTTGATGGTCATAGTTCACTCCGTTTTATAAGCGGGAAAAAAATCATTTTTATCAACGAGTCGTCGTACAACAGCATTAAGGTTAGTCTGAACTCACCGTTTGTGACGGCTAAAATCCAGAAATTTCCAATTCAAGGATTATTCCGAGAACGACGTCACAGGCAGAGGAATTATCTTTATAATAATTGATTAACTTTACAATGTGGCGCAGCGGTCAAAAGCATCAACATAAAATGAGATGCTGTGTTCACCGCTAATGGGATACTTTCAGGAAAAGGGAACCGCGATGAATAGTGGAAAGCGTCCGCCGTTACAGGCAACGGCGGACGGCGTTAAGGTCAAAGCGTGGCCTGAGTACTTGCCATTCCCGGCACCAGAATAATCTTGCGGCAGTCTTCCTGGCGCTTTTCAAAAATTTCGTAGGCGCGCTTTGCATCTTCCAGCGGCATGTGGTGGGTAACAATCTCTTCGGGCTTGAGGTGACCTTGCTCAATCAGCTTCAGCAGGTCAGGCAGGAAAGCGTGGACGTGGGTTTGCCCCATTTTAAACGTCAGGCCTTTATCAAAGGCGTCGCCAAACATAAAGGCGTGAATAAAGCCTGCATAAACGCCCGGCACGCTGACCACGCCGCCACGGCGTACGGCGGCAATACACTGGCGAAGCGCTTTGCCGCTACTGCCTTCCAGCTTCAGGTTGCTTAGCACGGTTTCCGTCAGGCTACCTTTGGCTTCGAACCCGATGGCGTCAATGACCGCATCCACGCCGCGATGGCCTTTGGTGTTTTCTATAATCCAGGCTGCCGGGTCATCGTTCTCATCGAAATTAATGGGGATCACCCCGTAACGTTCGCGAGCAAATTCCAGCCGGTAGGGATGATGATCGATCATAAAGATCTGTTCGGCACCCGCCAGCCTGGCGCAGGCCGCGCTCAGGAGACCAACCGGGCCAGCACCAAAAATCGCCACGCTGGAACCCTGTTTCAGACCGGCATTCTGCACCGCTTGCCAGGCCGTGGGCAAAATATCGGATAAGAACAGCACCTTTTCATCGGAAAGCGTATCCGGCACTTTAAACGGGCCGGTGTTGGCTTTAGGTACGCGAACATATTCCGCCTGTCCGCCCGGGATGCCGCCGTAGAGATTGCTATAGCCAAACAGCGCGGCAGGTGGCGTAATGCCTTTACGATTGAGAATAGCGCCACGGCCGCTGTTGGTGGTTTCGCAGGCCGCATACTGATGAAGCTGACAGAAGAAACAGTCGCCGCAGGCGATAACAAAAGGGATCACGACCCGGTCGCCTTTGGCGACTTTTGTCACGGCATTGCCCGTTTCCACCACTTCGCCCATAAACTCATGGCCAAAAATATCGCCATGGTTTGTCCCCGGAATTTTGCCGCGATACAGATGCAGATCGGAACCACAAATAGCCGTAGCCGTTACGCGCAGAATAATATCGTCAGGCGCTTCAATGGTAGGGTCGGGCATGTTGTCGACGCTGACCCGGTGCGGGCCGTGGTAGGTGAGGGCTTTCATATTCTGGCTCCAGTTCGTAAATGAGCAAAAGGGGAAACCTCTTGCGATAACGGGAAGTTGCCCACAAAGCATAGAACAGGAACAGCATTGTATGGACAGCGAGTAAAAGTCACGGCCCGAAAAGAAGGGGACAGATGAGATAGCGGCAATAAGGCAGAAGCGGGCCAGTACGGCGGGGTTTTACAGATTTTTTGCGTTCAATACGCTTATTAAGCCGATCTATTGCTGTACAATGGCGCGTTTTTTATTCAAGACTAAGAAGATGATCACGTTGATTCGTACTTTACTGCTGGGACTTTCCCTGCTGTTGCTGACCGGCTGCGGCAGTATCATCAGCCGGACCATGCCCGGACAGGGGCATGGTAACCAGTATTACCCGGGCGTACAGTGGGACGTTCGTGACACGCCCTGGCGCTTTCTGACGATTATCGACCTGCCGCTGTCGCTGGTGGTCGATACGCTGCTGCTGCCGGTGGACGCGCACCACGGCCCTTACGATTAAGCCTTACTCCCAGCGATCCGCACGTTCGGAGTCGCTGTTATCGTCTTCCCATTCGTCCGCAGCGGCTTTACCTTCTTCGGTATCGCCCGGCGGCTCCAGCTGAAACTCACCTTCATCCCATTCGTGCAGCGTGTTTTCCGGCAGCCACTCCTGACGCAGCTCGATTTCGTCAAAGTCGCCGTCGAAAATCGCCTGTGCCGCTTCACCGCTGCGCAGAGCCAGGATTTCGCCTTCGTCTACGTCATCGGCTAAAAATTCCGCCTGCCACATAATATCGCCATCCTGCATCACATACTTTTGCAGGTTAAACTGGCTGACTGACGCTTCGTCCTCTTCCATTTCCGGGTTGGCGGCCAGGAACTCTTCGCGTGCGGCGTCAATAGCCTCTTCCAGCGTTGCATACATGCTCATCGGGTTTCTCCATAACAAAAAACAAAAGTTGCAGGTTTTTATGAAGGATAGTCGAAGATTGGCTGGGGTAAACCCGAATGGGAAAAAAAACTAATGATAATTTATGATTAACTATCAGTATGTTAGTCAGGTTAGCATCGGTAATGTGGCAAAGAATAGCCTGGCTGCTGACGGGTTTTACACAAGGCGACTGGCTTCGCGCCAGTCGTTATCCTCTCTCATCGTTAATTACGGCGTTTCTGCAAAGAAGAATGGATAAAATCTAACGCGTTAATCCTGCGAAAGGTATATTTTAACGCCAGGCCGCCAAAGGCTATAATATAAAGGCCTACATAAAATAAAATTTTCTGGTTTTTAATGATTTTGTCGATAGCCATGGATTCTTTTTTATCCTGAAACGCCTGACAGATGCCGTTAACCGATCCCTGAGTGATACCGGAGCGCCTTGAATAATCACCCTTGTTATAGCTTGTGTCTGCACAGTTATCAGCGGTAATGGCGGCCTCATTAAACAGGGGTTTTGCTCTTTGATGATTAATAATAAACCAGGGATCCTGCTTGCTAAGTTTGACAATTGCGTTTGGGGTTAGCCCGCACAGGGATACAAACAGACCAGACAGAACCAGGCAAAAGAAAGTTAACAGCAATAAAAAAGTCATACTCCTGGCAGGTTTACTAACGTTAAGATTAGCAATACTAAACCAGCCCTTTATACCAGAAATCTTCCGAATATCATGGCCATTTTCCTTGACCCACTCGGTAAATTTCTCCAGCTCGGCAACATTAGCGGCGTTTAAATTATAGACGGAATTGAATTTATCGACATCGTGTCTCTCTTTATGAAACATATCCAGTTTTTTGTTGTAAAAATCTTTCTGACCAACAAATATAGACCAGAGCTTGTCCGTCATACTGTAGCTTGAACCAGATTTTTTATAAAAATAGAGCCAGATGGTAATAATAATTAGCAGGGCCAGAAGTAACTTGAAAAAGGAGTCATATTTTTCGATAAACTGGACAAAGTCTTCCATAGAGTAAGTGTTGTTTATTGTTCAGATTGAATGTGAATATTCTCACCGGCTCTGCTGGTAAGCAAGGTATTCAAAATACTTCACAGGTATTTAGCGAATTATTTTTTTGGCTTGAGCCTTAACGAAATTTTTCTCTCTTCTAAAGAAAAATGATAGTTGGATTAAAAAAATATATTGCGGGGACAGGAATTATCACGGGAAAGTTTTATGGGAGCCAGACTGGATGCCGGGCAAAAAATTGCCTTGCCTTTACATGCTGACCACAAAACTGGCAATAAAAAACCCGGCCGGAGCCGGGTTCGCTGAAGCGACAGAACTTACTGCAGCAGAGACAGAACGCCCTGTGGAACCTGGTTGGCTTTTGACAGCACGGAGGTACCAGCCTGCTGAAGGATCTGCGCCTTCGACATGTTTGACACTTCTG
>Ga0153980_1000437_pt1 | contig 19139 bp, 11 predicted proteins | sample TSGA064MetaG_FD_104722 | JGI IMG/M metagenome (GOLD analysis project Ga0153980, IMG submission 104722) | Attine ant fungus gardens microbial communities from Georgia, USA - TSGA064 MetaG | ecosystem: Host-associated > Fungi > Mycelium > Unclassified | place: USA: Georgia, Magnolia Springs State... | reverse complement strand
TTTCCTCCTCATCCTAATAAAATTTATAATATCATACCAGTTCCACTTGTAAAAAGCAACCCGTTTCTTAATTTTTATCTATAAAACGTTTTCCTCATAGTCATTCCTTTACTTATAGCCTATAAATTTAAAAAAAATAGAGCAATTCGTGAAAACTCCTGTCAGTACTTCGTCAATTATCAACGTATGAGTTATCCACTAGCTTTATTCAGTCTACATCTAAAAAATGCAACAAAAAAACTCATAAATAGATTTTTTGTTATTTAATCTATTTATGAGTTTAGTATTTCGCGACATCTTTATAGAAGTGTTAATTATGTTTACCTCCACACCTATTTTTTTAAAACTCTGATACTATTTATAATGGTTAAAAGCGTCACCCCTACATCAGCAAAAACAGCCATCCACATATTGGCTATTCCCATGATACTGAAAAGCATCACTAAACATTTAACCCCTAGAGCAAACACAATATTTTGCTGTAAGACATTGAGAGTAAAGCGAGATTTATGTATCGCTACAACTAAGGCTAAGGGATCGTCTTTCATTAAAACAATATCAGCCGCTTCAATGGCTACATCGGATCCGATTCCACCCATGGCAACTCCTATATCAGCTCGTGCAAGCACGGGAGCATCATTTATGCCATCACCGATAAATGCCAACTTCTCACCATCAGACAAAGTGGCGATCAAATCTTCCACTCGTTCAACTTTTTCATGAGGCAAGAGTTGAGCATGAACTTCATCCACGTTTAAACTACTCGCTACTTTTTGAGCTACTGGCTTACTATCACCAGTTAACATCACCACTTTTTTGATGCCGCAAGCTTTTAACTCAGCAATGGCTTCCCGAGAGGTTTCTTTGATTTCATCTTCAATTCTCATATAACCTTTATATTCACCATCAACAGCCATATGAATAATAGTCCCAACCTTTCTAACTTCAGGAATCTCAATCTTATACTGCTCCATTAAACGACGGTTACCGATGAGAATCTGTTGATTTTGGAAGTTAACGCTAATCCCTTTGCCTGCCAACTCTTCATAGTTTAATAGTTCGTCATAAGAGATTGCTTGATCATAGGCTGCGACAATAGATTTCGCAATAGGATGATTCGACATGCTTTCTGCATAAGCTGCTAATTTAATAAATTGTTGCTTCTCTATATTCATAGGTTGAATTTCACTTACTGCAAATTGCCCTTTTGTTAAAGTTCCCGTTTTATCAAACACAACCACTTCAACCTGATTCAACAGTTCTAAGTAGTTAGCACCTTTAACTAAAATACCGAGCCTTGAAGCTCCTCCAATTCCAGCAAAAAATCCTAATGGAATGGAGACAACTAGAGCACACGGACAAGAAACAACTAAAAAGACTAAAGCCCGATAGAACCAAACCGAAAAATTAGCACCCCAAAACAAGGGTGGCAAAGTCGCAACTAAAACTGCAATAAGCACGACAACAGGAGTATAGACTCGACAAAACTTAGTAATAAACCTTTCTGTTGTTGCTTTTTTACTGGATGCATTCTCTACCAGATCTAAAATTTTGGCAACTGTAGACGTGCTGGCTGTAGATGTCACCTGAATATGTATTGAAGCAAGTAAATTCAGACAACCAGCTAAAATCTCTTCGCCAACTGTGGCAAACCGTAGCAAAGACTCTCCTGTTAAAGCCGATGTATCTAACTCACTAGATCCCAAAACGATAACACCATCAAGGGGAATCCGCTCACCTGGCTTAACCACAATTACATCACCAACTTGGACATCTTCAATAGCCTTGGATTTAAGTCCGCTAGCTGTGACGACATTAGCTGAATCTACTCGAATATCCAATAGATCACTTATGGACTGTCGCGACCGATTAACTGCGTAATGTTGAAACATCTCTCCAATTTCATAAAATAACATAACAGCTATTGCCTCTGGATACTCTCCCAAAACAATGGCTCCTAATGTTGCGATGGTCATCAAAAAGTTCTCGTCAAAAATATCTCCACGTTTCATGTTTCGGGTTGCAGTTAACAAAACATTTCCACCGATTAATAAATAAGTCAGAATATACAGCCAGAAATCTCCTCCACTCAAAATGGCAATCACAAATAAAACAATCCCTATTAGTAAAGGCTGCTGACTTTTAACAAAGTTCCACCCATTAAAATGAATGTTTTTTTTTAACTTTTTAGCCAAATTTTGTTCCTGAACCCTAATATGAGGTTCTATTTCTTGGACAATTTCACTAACTTCTTTAATGACTTGCTCTTTTTGTTTAACATCTTTAAGGGTTATGTTCAGTTGCATTGTTGTAAAATTAACAGTTGCATCTTGTACAGTTGATAAATTATTGACACTCTTTTCAATTTTATTGGCACAGTTCGCACATCCTAATTGGTTTAACATTAATTTAATTGATTCCATCGGATCATCTCTCCCCAATTATCATATGAACAATTACTCATATATTCATATTATTATTCTATGCTTTTCAATTATAATTGTCAAACTTAATGCCACCTTTGTCAGAATTTCTTTTATTATTGCTTCTTTTTTTAATTTTTAGTTAGTGAAAGCGTGGCAAATATAACATTTTTATTTATTTTATACGAAATTTCCGTTATAATAATTTTGAGGACTAGTTAATAAAACAACTAAAGTACTAAGGACTCAACTCAATATACATGAGATAAATGGAGGTTACTAAATGTTAGTTTCTGCTAAAGATATGTTACAAAAAGCCTATGAAAATAAGTACGCTATTGGCCAATTTAATATCAACAATTTAGAGTGGACGAAAGCTATCTTATTAACTGCTCAAGAAAACAAATCACCCGTTATATTAGGAGTATCAGAAGGTGCTGCTAAATATATGTCTGGCTACACTACCATTGTAGGTATGGTTAATGGAATGATGAAAGATTTAAATATTACAGTTCCTGTTGCATTACATTTAGACCATGGAAGCTACCAAGGTGCTCTTGACGCTATGGAAGCTGGATTCTCTTCCATTATGTTTGATGGATCTCACTATGACATTAGTGAAAACATTGAAAAAACTACAAAAATGGTCAAGCTTACTTCTGAAAAAGGTTTGTCTTTAGAAGCTGAGGTTGGATCTATTGGTGGAGAAGAAGATGGTGTAATTGGAAAAGGTGACATTGCCGACACACAAGAATGTAAACAAGTCGCTGATTTAGGCGTGACGATGTTAGCCGCTGGTATTGGTAATATCCATGGTAAATATCCAGAAAACTGGCAAGGGTTAGCATTTGATGCTTTAGAGTCCATTAATAATGCCACTGGTGATACTCCGTTAGTACTACACGGTGGAACTGGAATTCCTGAAGATATGATTAAACGAGCAATCTCTTTAGGTGTAGCAAAAATCAATGTTAATACTGAACTTCAATTAGTATTCCAAGAAGAAACTCGTAAATATATTGAAGCTGGAAAAGATTTAGAAGGCAAAGGATTTGATCCTCGTAAATTATTAAATCCTGGATTTGAAGGAATTAAAGCGATTGTTACAGAGAAAATGGAATTATTTGGCTCTGTTAACAAAGCTTAATATAGCAACAAAGGACTAATTCATCTCATGAATTAAACTTTTTAAAAACCTGTTTTAATGTGAACTGATTAAAACAGGTTTTTTAATTTTGCAAAAATATCTTATTTTTTTACAAAAAAGAAGCTAGGTCAGAGCCTAACTTCAATTCCTATTTAGTAACGATTATAGTCTTTTTCAAAACCTGAGTGTTTATTTTCACCATGTTTTTCAAAGTCTCTATCGCACCATTTACCCTCAAATTTTCCATGGCTGTGTTTTTTATGCTCATGTTTGAATTCTTTTTTCACCACATAGTCATGGTGTTTATGGTGATGATGAACTCTTTTGTACACAACCGGTACAATATGCTTCACATATTGATGATGGTGTTTTTCAGAGACGCAATATACAGTAGGTTCGTAAACAACTTTACGAGATCTTTTACGGCATTTACACTCTTTTTTATCAGGTCTTCTTCTTTTACATCTTCTATGATGTTTATCTTTTTCATGATCCTCATCTTTATCGTCATAATAATCGTCTTTATCATCATGATCATAATGTTCATCTTCATCATAATCATCTTCTTCATAGTGATCATCTTCATCATAATAATCGTCTTCTTCGTAATGATCGTCTTCTTCATGACACTTTCTTTTTTTGAAGCGCTCATCTTCTTCGAAACCTTTATTATATTTGAATTCACTTGTATAGCCATAATTGCTCATATCATCGAATCTCCTTTTAATCTAGCTTTTTATTTTTCACGATAATAACATTTTTTTGTTAATCGAAGAATTAATCGAGCCTAAAACTTAAAGTGAGCTTTAAACGCTGAGAAGTTCACTTTTTCTTTTAAGCTACAATATAGTATATTAGAACTTCTTTTTTTTGATAGGGTCTATGACATGGTTTTTTCTTTTAATTTAATATTAAAAAAGCTGCTTTTCTTTATAAAGAAAAACAGCTTTTTTTAGGCTAATGAATCATGGATACAAAATATCGATGAAACGATAAATCATCCGTTAATTCTGGATGAAAAGATGTAACTAACATATTATTTTGCCGACAAGCGACAATACGGTTTTCTATTTTTAACAAGACTTGTACGTTTTCTTCTACTTGACTCACGTAAGGTGCTCTAATAAAAACGAGTGGAATCTCAACAGCAGATACTTCTTTTACCTTTCCTTTAGCAACAAAACTTCCTAATTGACGTCCGTATGCATTACGGGTTACTTCAATATCCATGGTTCCCAAATGGACAGTAGGATCGCCAACAAGCTTTTTAGCTAAAGTAATCATTCCTGCACAGGTTCCCCAAACAGGTAAGCCAGCTGTTATTTTTTGCTTTAAAGGCTCTAAAAGATTAAAGTCGTGCAAAAGTCGACCAATCGCCGTGCTTTCACCGCCAGGAATAATTAATCCATCGATAACTTCTAAATCTTTAACATATTTAATTTCAAATGTTTGCACATCTTTAATTTGTCGAAGTTTTTCTATATGCTCCGCAATAGAGCCTTGAATAGCTAAGACTCCAATTTTTTTCATGAAACCCACCACTTTCTTTAATCCAGCCACAGTCACCCGTAAATGCTTTTTCAAGGGTAAACAGTTAAAACTTTTGCCCCTTTTATTTACCAACCTCTTTTAGCAAATTGCTCTGTATCTGTTAGTTCCCGAACATCAACACTGCTCATGGCTTCTCCTAAATCTTCTGACACTTCAGCTATAATTTTAGGATCATGATAGTATGTAGTAGCTTTAACTATAGCTTCCGCTCGCTTTTGTGGATTGTCTGATTTAAAGATTCCTGACCCAACAAAAACGCCATCGCACCCTAATTGCATCATTAAGGCTGCATCTGCTGGAGTTGCGATTCCACCTGCCGCAAAGTTAACGACAGGCAATTTACCATGTTCATGAATATAACAAACTAACTCAAATGGAGCTTGTATATTTTTGGCAAGGGTCATGAGTTCTTCTTTACTCGCCCCTTTTATACCACGAATTTCTTGATTCAACGTTCTCATGTGACGAACTGCTTCTACCACATTTCCTGTTCCTGCTTCACCTTTCGTCCGAATCATAGCAGCCCCTTCCCCAATTCGACGCAAAGCTTCACCTAAATTTTTAGCACCACAAACAAAAGGCACATCAAAAGCTGTTTTATCAATGTGAAACTCTTCATCTGCTGGAGTTAACACTTCGCTCTCATCAATATAATCAATTTCTAATGCTTGTAAAACTTGTGCTTCGACTAAATGACCAATACGAACTTTTGCCATGACGGGAATACTGACTGCTGCTTGAATTTCACGAATCATTTTGGGATCAGACATTCGGGCCACACCGCCTTGTTTCCGAATATCCGATGGAACTCGTTCAAGAGCCATCACAGCTACAGCGCCAGCTGCCTGAGCAATTTTAGCTTCCTCGACATTGACAACATCCATGATAACTCCGCCTTTAAGCATTTGAGCTAAATTTTTATTTAGTTCATAGCGCATTTTAATCTCTCCTTCTCATAAGCCATTTATAAACTATTATAGCTTACTCTGATGCTTATAGCAAAGACAAATTCGTGTCAATGAACATTAAATTGTATAATGTTTTTATTTTATACCTAAAATGAGAAGTGACTGATAACCCTTAGTGTACTGGGAGGTAAGAAGATGACAGAAATTAAGAAAGTCCCTATTTATAAAAAATGGTGGGCGTGGATTATTTTATTTATTATGGTTGCTACGATCGTTAATTCACAAGAATCAAACGATATCAATCAAACGAAAAACTCTGTTGAAACAATGACTAATAAACAAGAGCTAGAAAGCGTCCATTCATGCTGTCAAGAAAAGCAGCGCCTTTTAGTTGGTGAAGATTTAGAACCTGGAGAATATTTCATAGAAGCGATGGGAAATGCTCACGCCTTTCTTCAACTAGCACGAGATAACTCCGATTCAATTGAAAGCATCATTACAAATCACTTCTTTCAAACTTATGCTTTTTTAACAGTTTATGAGGGTGAATATTTAACCTTAGAACGAGCAACCATCACCCTAGCAGATGAAGCAGCCATTCCTACTTTTACCCATGACGCTTTAAATGATGGTGTCTACCGCATTGGTATCGATCTTCCAGCTGGGCGATATGTTGTAGGACCAACCACAGATGTAGCTGGCTATTACCAAATTGCTACAAATGCTCGAGGAACAGCTTCTGATATGATTTCAAATCTTAATTTTAGCAAAGAAGTAACCCTGACAGTGGAAGACGGGCAGTATTTAACTTTAACTCGTGCAAAAATAAGTCAACAAGATTAGATTGAAGTAAGCTTTTTCGATGTATTCCCTTTTAGTTCATTCGTTATACATCATAATTATAGTTGTGATCATGTACACGATAGTCGGAATATGATAATCTTTGATGCCAATACCTCAATTGACTTAACAATAAGTCAAAGAAAAGATAAGGCTTAAACGATCCTTTCAAAAGTTTTAAGCTATTGGATAGATAAGCGAAGCGTCTTTACAGCTATAAATTTTTAATTACTTTTTTTCACTACCATCAAGGTCGTATTTTGTCTTAAAATAGAAAGTATTTACTCAATATAGGAATTTGATTAGAGAGTTTAATACACAGAAAACTTTATCTCTTTTAAATAGTAATTAAAATCTTTAATCTCCCGTTAGTTCTAAATTATTTAATCTTAAAACTAGAATGGGCTACTATCCACTAAACTTAATCTAATGACAAAAACCAACCAGTAAACGATGTAGCAGATGAATGTTTTTTATTATTAAATCAGAAGTAAATATTAAATAAACTGCAAAAATACAGTATTTACAGGTGACAATAGAAAGAATACATCTTCTATTTACCACTAATTTACTACTTATGATGAGCTTTGATATGATGAATTCTAAGAGCTATAATATAAAAATAAAAGTAGGCATTTTTATTGCCTACTCTAGACTCCTGACAAATGAGAGTTTTTATGTAACCCTTATTTGTCATTTTTTATATAAAACAAAAATTGGTGTATTGTTCAAGCATCATGAATCTATTAATTTATCGACAATAAGTTCTTAATTAGTGTGGTTTGAAATGGTAGAATAACATTTTATATAATAAAAAAGAAATCCTATTTCTTTAAGTAATAAAAGTCAATAGCAATAAGCGATTAAGATCTAATCATTATATCATTATAGTGATTACTGTAACATAGGAGGAAGAATCAGTTGATTGTTGTAAAAAGAGCTTGTGATTTAAAGCCTTGTTGTAATCAAAGAATAAGTGAAATATTTGTTGAAAGCTTTGGGGACACTTACGATTTTTTGCAAAAGATCCTCACAAATTAATAGCTGCTTTTGAACATATGTTTAATTTAGAGCTATTTTACGTTGGCATAGAAAATGAGGAAATTGTCGGAATTGTAGCTTGTCATGACGGTATCATCTATTCAATCCAGCATCAAAAAAAGAACTGATCAAGCATATAGGGCTGTTTAAAGGATTAATAGCTCATCATATTTTTAAAAAAGAATTTCAAAAGAGTTTGATGAAATCAGGTCCAAAATTAGCTTCAATTGAATTTGTGACAACCTCGCTAAACATAGAGGACAAGGAGTTGCAAAAAAATTATTAGGCGACCTATTAAGTCTAGGCAGGTATGATGAATATATTTTAGAAGTAGCCGATACAAATACAGCAGCTATTAATCTTTATCACCAGCTAGGATTTGAGGAGTTTGCTCGAGTCAAATCTAAATCTCAGAAACAGAGCGGGATTAACCATCTAATCTATATGAGTAAGATCAATTCACCTGATTTAGATCAACGTCCTCCTGAGAAAGAAAACAACTAAAGAAAAGTTATATCTTCCTGTTAGAATCTAAGTAACATATAATAACTTGAACAAAAGGCAACCCATTAAGGATTGCCTTATTTCTATTTGTCTTTATGAATAAACGATACTTTGTCCTACTTGTAAAAAATAAACATGACAAGTGACATATTTAGAGGGGTAAATATCTTTCATAGCTTTTAAGTAGTATTTCATTTGCACAGCGTACCGTTCTCGCAATTGCTCAATTTGTTGCTGAAAGTCTTTAACATAATCTGTTTTATAATCAATAATCCAGACTTCATCCTCAAATTCTGCTAACAAATCGATCACTCCTTGTAATAAAACTTGAGCTTGTTGATGATCATCTAATGAAACGAGAGTCATAAACGGTGCTTCTCTTTTAATTTGAGCTGCATGAATGAGTTGTCCAAATAGGGATGATTTTGTAAAGGTTAAAACTTGTTGTAAATTGATTTGCAAAGCTTGAGGTTCTTTGATTAGTTCTTGCTCAATGAGGCGTTGTCTTAAAGATTGTAAATCTTCCATTCTAAAATCAGTTCGAAGAGGTAGATGCTGCATGAAATGATGTAAAGCAGTCCCTACTTCGGCTCCTGTTATTTTTGTTTCATTCATAAAGGAAGGTCTGTCGTAAGCAACAGCTGGCTTTAACTCTGGAATACCGGCAAACATCGGGGTACTCTCTTCTTCTTTTCGCTGTGAGATAGATTGTTTTGCATTAATCGACAATAAGGTTTCAAAAGGATACGATTTATGAAAAGCTTTTTCTAAGTCAATAGCAGGTGGTTCAATCGCTTCCTGCTCCTTCTCATCTTCACCAGTAGCCAATGCTTCATGCTCCGTCAAAAACTTAACTTTCCACGAACTTAAATCATCTAGTACCGTGGGTTGAACAGAAAAAATATCAGCAATATCACTTTGAACAGACGGGTTGCGAAAAATTGCTGGTAACAACCAATCGGCGTAGCTTTTAGCCTTCAGACGGTAAGAAGCTGACAATAACCAGCTAGTTTCTTGAGCCTCTTGAGCATACGAAGTAAGCTTTTTCTCTAAGTCTATGACTCCTGTAAAAATCAATTTAGATTTTGCACGAGTCATGGCAACGTATAATAACCGCATTTCTTCCGCTAACATCTCTTTATGAATCAGAGCTGCAACCACATTGCCAACAATTGTCTTTTGTCTCAAGCGGAGAATGGGATCAATATATTTAACAGCGACGCCATATTTTTTATGCATCACATAACTTCCTAATTCATCTTGTTGATTAAATCGCTTATGAATTTGACTGATAAACACAATGGGAAATTCGAGACCTTTTGATTTATGGATGGTCATAATCCGCACGACATCTTCATTTGCCGTCACTGTTTTTGCTTTGCCAAAATGTTTTCCTAACGCTTGCATTCGTTCAATATAGTTAATAAAACGATAAAGTCCCCGCTTAGTGTTTTGTTCGTAACCACGAGCACGGTCAAGAAAAACATCTAGATTTGCTTTTCTAAGAATACCGTGGGGTAACCCGAGCACGAATTCATAATACAAGCTTTGTTCATAAATTAAGCTGATTAATTGTGAAATCGGCATCATTTTGGAATCATAACGCCAACGTTCTATTTTGCTCCTAAAAGCGGTGACTTTCTCTTTTAATAACGGATCAGTTCCCTCTTGTTGATAATTCAGAACTAAATTATAAAACGAGTTCCCTTTCCCCTCTACTTTAATCATGGCGAGTTCTTGTTCGGTAAAGAAAAATAACGGAGAGCGCATTAAACCCACAAGAGGAATATCCTGATAAGGATTATCAATGACTTTCAAACAAGAGAGTATATTAATAATTTCCACAGAATCAAAAAGATCCGTATTCTGTTCAGTGAATAAAGGAATATTATAGAGGCGAAAGACATCTTGAAAAATCGTAACATGGCTTAGAGACCGCATTAAAATGACAATATCTTGATAAGTAATCGGGCAATAAGCATTCTTTTTCCGATTATAAATCATTTGTTTATTTTCCATAAAGCCTAAAATGGTCCGGGCCATGTGATGAGCTTCTAGCTCAATGACATTTAAATCCTCTGCCCCTTCGTCAAATTGTTTATTAATTAAATGTAGCTCACTTCTATGAAACTCATCGTTTTCTTCACCCATAACGCCTATTTTAAGTTTAGCTGCTTCATCATATTCAATTTCTCCTACTGCCACATCCATTAATTGTTTGAAGATATAGTTAGTTGCCGCAATAATTTGTTGATGGGAGCGATAATTTTTCATTAAATCAATCTTTAAGCCTTCTTCTTGCAGAGTGGAAAAAGCTTGATACTTACCTTGGAAGATGGCGGGTTCAGCTAATCGAAAGCGGTAAATAGATTGCTTAACATCCCCTACCATAAAGATGGGAATGGGGGGCTTTTCAACTTTAGCGATAGCGGACACGATTCGCTCCTGCATTGAATTGGTATCTTGATACTCATCAATCATAATTTCCTGGTATTGATGATAGACCGCTTTTGCCACTTCTGTTGCTTCATTATCCTTTAATAACAGCGTTAACGTATACCATTCTAAATCAGAGAAATCTAACAGTTGCTGCTTTGCCTTTGCCTCTTGAAATTGCTTATGAAACTGTAATACTAATGAGACAAGAGCTTTAATAACCTGTTGATTTTGAGTAAAGTGTTTTTTATGAGTGTCATTAGAATAAATAAAAAATTGTTGCTTTACTTTATCCATTTGTTTTTTAAACTCATCCCGGGCTGCTTTACTGAATCCATGGCTTTCTTCATCAAAGTTTTTTTTGTTTAATCGTGGAAAAGCTGCTAATTTTGTCTGATGGAAAGTTTCTCTTAACTGTTCGTAAGACAGCTGATTAGCTTCTAACAATTTTTTACAATAGGACATATCTTGAGGATAAACTTCAGCTGGATATTTGTGTAAGGTATCAGTCATTTGTGATTCTATTGCATAATTTCTAGCTTTTTCCAAATTAAGTTTTGCTTCATCCAAAGCAGGCTTTATCAGTCCAACCAGCTCCTCATAATAACTCCACGATTGTAAATCTTGTTGATCCCAATGGTAGAGCTGGGGTATTTCTTTTAACCACTTTATCATGTCTGGATTTGATCGTGCTAATTCATAAATTTTCAACAACATTATTTTTAATTGTTCATCGTGACGATCACCGTTAAAGCGATCGCTTAAAATGAGAAAGTTTTCATCTTCTACTTCATTTAAATGATCAAATAAAGTTTCTAAGACTTCATCCTGCAAAATACCGATCTCAATATCATCAGCAATTTTAAATGCGGGATCAATACCTAATAAATAATAGTAACCCTTAATAAGTTGGTTACAGAAAGCATGAAAAGTTGAAATTTGAGCTCGTAATATTTTGCCTAGTTGGCGATTTAGATGTTGATGATTGGGTTGTTTTTGTAGTTCATCTTCAATGCGCTCACGAATCCGTTGCTTCATTTCCGCAGCAGCTGCTTCGGTAAAGGTTAAAACCAATAGTTCATCTACATTTTGTTGTGCCTGTAACACTCTTTGCATAATACGCTCAACTAAAACAGCGGTTTTCCCTGATCCGGCCCCTGCCGAGATTAAAATTTCTGGTTTGTTAGCATAAATGGCTTGCCACTGTTCATCATTCCAAGTGACATCATCTGGTTTTGGTGGTATCAAGTGATCGCCTCCCTTTAAATATGTTTAATAACCTATGAATACTTCTCCAAGTGGATGGAACTTTACAAAAAATTCATTTCGTTATACGTCTTTACCATTTGAATGAAGCTTAAACTTCATCCTGTTGGTAAATTTTGCTTTTAATGGTCTCTAAAACATGATCTGACTTTAGCTTTGGTAAGATTCGAGTTTTATTTCCGTGGAAATCCGTATCAAACTGACAAACACTACGAAAAGCACAATGATCACAAGCTTTTAATGATCCATATTGAGTTGGATTGATATGAAGATGTCCCTCTGTAATTTTTAAGGCTGACTCTTCAATCTTATGTTTCGTGTAGGCCCTTAATAAGTCCAGATCCTCTTTTGACAAGAGCGCATTACCCACAGCAGAAAAGCTACCATCTTTCTTTAATGTAACGGGAACAATGTTACTTTTTGTTTGTCCTCCACCTAGTCTTTGATCGCTTAAAGTAGCTACTTCATAATCTTCTGGAAGGTATCCAGTCATCTTATATTTGTCTTGTTGTAGCTGGTTCACAATAGTTTCAATTTCCGCTTCTTGTAGCAATTCTTCATCCTGATTAATAAAGGGGTGGTGAACATGAAAGTAAAGCAAGCCCCCAATTTCTGCTGGCATCTGAATTAACTGGAAAGAATTAGAGATGACAACATCTAAGTAAGTAAGTAACTGCAAGCTTAATCCATAATAGACTGAATCTAAATTTAATTGCTTTTGGCTAGATTTATAGTCCACAATTCTTAAATACGCCTTTTGATTGATCCGAGCTAGATCAACTCGATCCACTATTCCTTTTAAAGACAACCTAAATCCATTATTAAGCTCTCGAGGTTTTAATTGAATGCCTGACGTTTTTTTCGTGTCAAAAGGCAATTCAAAAAATAACGGCTTAAAGGCACTTTTTTCTCCTTGGTATTTAAGTCCCATTAAGGTTTTATAAACGACCTGAGTTAAACGATTCATTAAATTAATCATGCGCTTATTACGCTTTAGGATTTGATACAAGAGTTGCTCACTTAATTCGTTTGACGTGTTCTCTGCCAAGGTGTAGCATTCTTCTTTAGTTAAATCAGAAAAACTTTTATTTTCATTTTGAATCAAAGTAGCGATTCGCTTTAAAGCTTCATGATAAAGCTCTCCAATATGAGGTAGATCCAACCGATAAAGTTCTCGCTCCTTTAGTTGCAGTCCATATTGGACATAATGAGAAAATTCACATTGATTAAACAGCTCTAAACGAGAGACACTCGCAACAATTTCATCGCTATAAATTTGCTTCGTGATGGCTTCATCGAGCGGGATCACCTCGTTTTGATAATGTAAAATTTGCAGCAGCATTTGGTAAATAAGCGGATATTTCTTTTGGTAATAATCAAAAAATGGTTCGTAATAAGGACGTTTTTCTGGTGTGGCCTTTAAGGCTGCAATCACATGAGCCACTGATTGGGAGACGGTAGTTAAGTGATCATAAATATCTGTCTTTCCATTACGCCCAATAGAAGTAACCGGTGCTTTAGGAAAAAGTTTTTTTAGATGACCATAAATATATGAAGGTAAATATTCTTTACCTTCGTCATTGCTGCTAACATAAGATAAAGTTAAGCTTTCTTTCGGAGATGTAAAAACGCTATATAAGATAAATTGCTCATCCACTTGATTCTGCTCTAAGCTAGGTGCTAATTCAAACCCTAATTCTTTTAACTGCTCTCGCTCTTTCTCGTTAATTAAGCTACTTTCGGTTTGAATACTAGGAATGATGCCTTCATTAACCCCTAGAACAAAAGCATGTTTAATCCCATATTGCCCTGGCACTTTTAAATCATTAACTAGCTGATAGCGAGAACGACGCAACTGCCCAACGGAAACCTGATCTAGACAAGGGGGAACAGTGGCATAAGTCATCTCTTCTAGTCCTGCCTTAAAAACGGCAGCAAAGTTTTCCAGCGTCACGCTTTCTTCTCGACCGATTTCTACCAGTTGCTCAAACAATGCTAATAGTTGATTCCATACCTGCTCGTGTTGCTTTACCTGTTTCATTTCATTAAGCTCCAGAGCACTCTCCTCCAATAGAGAAAGTTTCTGGGGTATATCCATTTTCTCGAGAAATTCAAATGTCACAACCGCAAAGTCTTTATAAGTTTTCGCTTTTCTTAAAGCTTTTTCAAATGAAACAAGCCTCTCGGCGATCAGGGTTCGTAACTGATTTAATTGCTGTTCAAGCTCCAGATCATGATCTGTTTTAACATACCCACGCCCCAAACCTTTGTAGCGCTTATACTCCCAAGGTTCTGCAGATTGCCAATTAAGTTTACTAATATTTCTTGCTAAGCAATAGTTTTCCAACAGATCAACTTGACGATGATGTTGATGAGCTAACTCATAGAAAGATTGGCCTTTTTTAAACGAACTCACCTCAATAAATAACCCAGTTTTTATCAGGGTAAACATTCCCTCGTGGTGCCAACCCTGAATTAAGACGTCAAATAGATGGTAAAGTAGGGTCATTAAAGGGTGATGTAACATGGATTCTTTGGCATCTAAAAAGATCGGAATTTCAAACTTCTTGAAAATAGAGCGAATAAGTTCGTCATAACCTTCTGGATCTCCGGTATAAATAGCAATATCGCTATAAGTATAACCTTGATCATGAACTAAACGATGGATTCGCTTTGCCACTTCCTCGATCTCGGTTCGGCGGTTAACACCATTAAAAAAGGCAACGCCTCCTTCTGAACACGGTTTTTGAGGGTATTGTAAAAAGTATTTCTCTAGGTGAGCCAATCCTTTATTTTGAGAGAATCTAGAACGATGGTGTCGTTTGACTTCTTCAATTTTATAATTCAATTTCATTTCTCTAATCCCTGCTAATAACCTAGAATAAGTACGTGCTGGTAGAGCAAAGACTTGACTAGTAGCGTTTAGTTCATGTGTTTGAACAATGGTAACCGATTTAGCATATTTCATTAACTGGAACAAGATAAGCTCTTCTTGCTTGTTAAACAAATGATAACCATCAATATAAAAATCACTATGAGCCACGATTTGACTCGTGGCAATTTGCTCACTTAGCAACGTATAATAATCCTCGCTCATTAAATATTTCTGAAGGGAGACTTGGTTAAAGTGTTCATAGATAATCGCTAAATCATTTAATTTCTGAAGCGACTGAGTGGACCAGTTAGCTTCTTCTTGCTGACCCTTAAAAAGCTCAACAAGTTCTTTAGAGTTAATGCTGTAACTTTTCAACTCTGATATAATTTCACTTACTTTTTGAATAAATCCAGGTTTATTAATATATCCAGGAAAAAGCTTTAAAGCAGCTTTTTGTTCATTCATCACTTTTTGTAAGAGGATAGCTAAACCAACTTCATTTAGGTGATGACGGCTAACGCCACCCATCTCTTGCAGCACTCGGTAAGCCAACCGGTTAAAGCTTAATCCTTGGACGCGCATAAGACTCGGACGTTCATTTTGTTTTAAAAGTTGATATTCAGTATGAAAGGACATTTGATCAGGTACGATGACAAAGATTGGATCCCCATGAGGACAAGTCTCACATTGCGCTTTAATTTCATTTAATATTTTCCGTGTTTTTCCAACACCTGAACGGCCTATAAGAAAACGAACACTCATTTAGACTCTCCTTCCCCAAAATTAATGTTAGATTTTATTTCATAAGGCTTTCCTTACATTACATTATAAGACCTGAAGCATCTATAGAACGGACAACAAATAAGTAAATAGACAAATATTATTCTCAACGAACTATTAGAAGGCATGCCTAACTATGACGATTGAGTTTCATTTCATTATATCACGTTTTGAGGCATAAAAAAAAGACAACACCCGTGCTGTCTTCTCTTTATACCAAATTATTTTAAAGAATCTTTTAAAGCTTTTCCGGCTTTAAAAGCTGGATATTTACTAGCCGCAATTTCAATTGTTTCACCCGTGTGTAAATTACGTCCTTGGCGTGCAGCACGTTCGCGTACTTCAAATGTTCCGAAACCAACTAATGTTACTTTGTCTTCTTCTTGTAGTGCTTCAGTTACAGTTTCCATATATGCACTTAAAAACTTATCTGCATCTTTTTTTGTTAATTCTGACTTTTCAGCTATTCTATCGACTAATTGAGAACGATTCATAAATTTATACCTCCTATAACTTTATTGCAAGTTAAAGTTTATCATATTACACATACTGTTGCAAACATTTTCTTATACAAATATTGAAATATTCTACTTAAATTCGCTTTCATAGGGTTTTGAAAAATCTCCCAAACTATAGTTTTGAGAGATTTTAATACTTTACAGCATAATTGCGATTAAACCGCCATTACCTTGATTCACTATTTTAATGAGTGTTTCTTGTAACTTCATCCGGGCACTTTCTGGCATTGAGTATAATTTTGCCGAGATTCCATCGCGAACAATATCACTTAAGCAACGGCCAAAGATTTCAGTGGACCAAATAGCCAACGGATCATCTTGAGAATCTTTCATAATAAACTCAATTAAATCTTTACTCTGTTGCTCACTGCCAATAATCGGTTCAAATACAGACTCGACATCAACACGAATCATATGGATGGAAGGAGCGATTGCTTTTAACCTCACACCAAAGCGTGGGCCTTGTTTAATGACACTAGGTTCACTCAACGTCATATCTTCTATAGCAGGATTGGCAATTCCATAGCCAACTTGTTTGACCATTTGTAAAGCACTAGCAATAGGATCATATTCTTTCTTAATTCTGGCATAGTCTTGCAACAAATACATTAAATCAGCTTTATCCTTAATGGGTCCCACCAATTCTGTTAAAATTTGATCGTACATATGATCTGGGACTTTAATTTCAATTTCTGCGAGCCCTGTTCCTGCGTTAAGAGCTCCAATATAGCAGTCTTCAACAATTTCTTCATCTTTTAATTCTTCTGCTAAATAATTCACATCTCGCAATTTATAAAATTCATTGGCACTTTGATTAATTAATTTTAAGAAATGAGCTTTTAACCAATTATCATCACTCAAAGAATCAACCCAGCTCGGTAACTTAATATTTAATTCCGAGACAGGGAATTCATATAACGCTTCTTTTAACACTTTATAAATATCTTTTTTACTCATATTTTCAACAGATAACGGGATAACAGGAACTTCATATTCTGTTTCTAGTTGTTCACGTAAACGGCTGACATCTTCTGTTTTCGGATGAGTCGTGTTTAACACCACAATAAACGGCTTATTAATAGCTTTTAATTGCTCAATCACTAAATGCTCTGCTTCAAGATAATCTTCACGAGCAAAGTTTCCAATCGAACCATCAGTTGTCATCACAATTCCAATGTGGGAATGGTCTTCTATTACTTTTTGAGTCCCAATAGCTGCTGCTTCCACAAAAGGAATAGGTTCATCATACCACGGTGTATTAACCATACGTGGACCATCTTCTGTTTCGTAACCAACAGCATTGGGAATTACATATCCTACACAATCAATAAGGCGAATATTTGCTGATACCTCTCCTTCTACGGTTACATTAACCGCTTGTGCCGGAACAAACTTTGGTTCCGTGGTCATAATGGTTTTTCCGTTGGCGCTCTGTGGCAACTCGTCAATCATACGACCTTTTACATTCTCATCTTCTACTAATGGAATAACAAGTGATTCCATAAACTTTTTAATAAATGTTGATTTCCCGGTTCGAACTGCCCCTACCACCCCAAGATAAAACTCACCATTTGTTCGGGCAAAGACGTCTTTCATCAGTTCGTTAGTTTCCATATCATAACCCCCATTTTCACTTTTGTCATTATTAATGTATGTTTGTTATCCCCTTTTTTATGAGATAAATTTAATAAAACCATAAAAACTTACTTATCTCGCTTAGTGCTCTATGACTTTCAACCCTTGTAATCGTGGGTAAAAGTCACAAATAATCGAAATATATCAACTGCCCTAAAGGATAAGATCAAATGATATGACCTCATTTACTAGAAATGAGTGGTGGCTCCTTTAAATATCTATCCATTAGACAATCCTTTAGAGCGCACCCACTAATGAATTTACCAACAATCTGGTTAACTCCCTTTAGATCTAATCAGTTAAATTAAATTTTTATGCTACCGATTACGGTTTCTCCCAATTATATGCACCATCATGGGACAGATATGATAACTTTTTTTATAATAAAACATGAAAACAACTCCTAAAGTGACTACGATTTATTACAGCAATTTTTTAAAAGGCTCCATATTTGATAATCCATACCTCATAACAGCAAAAAATTGTGTAGATTAAATGCAAGCTTCTCAAAAAGGCACTGCACCTTTCAATCTATAAATCTTCCAGGTTTCTTTTAAGGGATTGCTACTCTACACTTGGCAATCCTAGCTCACTCTTTAACATTAAAACTTCGTTAACATGGATTGGTTAGGTTTAATGGTTGATCAGCTCGTTGTTGCTGTTTAATCTCTTTTAAGTTTTTTTAATTCTAATTTTATTTTCATTTTTTTAAGTAATAAAAAGAATCTTTCAACTAAAGACGAATTTTTAACCCTTTTTATCATAAGACTTCAATGTGTTTTATTTTTTTACACCGATACCTATGCCTATAAAATGTTAATTATTTATAAAGATATGTTTAAATCCCCATCCCATTGTATCAATTTTTAAATAGTTCTAAATTTTAAATAGAATTGCAATTATCTAAATATAATGCATAAATGGAAGTAAAGTGCTGTAATCCTTCTAAATATTACTTGAATGTAGATGCAGATCATCAGTATAGTTTTAAATTCCTCAATTGTAGCTGTGTCATCAGGATCTCTTTCAAAATAATATATTGCTATAAAACTTGCTAATTCTCATCTGGAAAATATCTTAAAACGTATATTCACCGTCTTCTCAAAGTACTCCTTTTGTTTCAATTCCATAAGTACTTAAATGACTTATCCCAATGCATAAAAAAATAAGAAATCCCTTTCCTAGCTTACTTTTCACTATTATTAGACCGCCTTA
>Ga0153980_1000436_pt1 | contig 19158 bp, 7 predicted proteins | sample TSGA064MetaG_FD_104722 | JGI IMG/M metagenome (GOLD analysis project Ga0153980, IMG submission 104722) | Attine ant fungus gardens microbial communities from Georgia, USA - TSGA064 MetaG | ecosystem: Host-associated > Fungi > Mycelium > Unclassified | place: USA: Georgia, Magnolia Springs State... | reverse complement strand
GTTATTAAAGATTCTCAATATGTAATATACTTTATAGTAAAAATTTAAAAAAGATTCTAAATATGTAAAATACTATAATCAAAAATAAAAGGTTACAAATATTTAATATAAATTTAGTATAAAAGGTTTCACATATATAAATTTAAAAAGTTTAAAATAAACAATAAAAGGTTCTTAATGTTTAAGTTTAAGTTTAAAAACAAGCCAGAAAACTTAAAATAAAAACTAAAATAAATTAAACAAAACCAAAATAAATACAAAAAGGGTATATCAGTTCAACAAATAAAACTTTAAATTACAACACCCATAGTAAAAATAATTTGAATAAAATAATAAAAAATTTAAGCATTATGACCCCTAAATTAAACAAAAGGCCAATGCCCTAATGAAAAATAACTAAGGAAAAAAACAAATCCAACAATAAAAAAATATTAAGTATAATATTTAAACTAAATAACGTAAATCGTCTCAACTCAAAATCAAAGTAAGAAAATATAAAACCCAAAATATGCAAAAGATCGTATATTGATCGAAAAAAATCTTGACGATGAGTGAAAAATTAAAAAAAAATACAAAATGAAGCAAACAAAAATATTATCAAAGAAGTAGTAGAAACAGAAAAGGCCAACAATTTATTGCTCCTTAAATATATTATATATATCTTAAAATAACTCAATACAAAAGTCTCAATTATGAAAAGAAATAATAAACTCTCATATTTTTTATAAAATTTTACCTTATTTAGCTTAAAGTTTTTTAATGTAACAAATTAAGTAAAATACGGATTATTGTTGCATTAAACTATAATTTATCAGAATAAAATAAAATTATTAAAAATAAGAAAAATGCTCCAAAACCTGATTAACTAATTAGTAAAAATTTAAAAATAAATGGATAAAACAAGTAAAGATTAATATCCAATAAAAATACCTATATTATTAAACCCTAAATTGATGTTAAAAGCTGGTAAGTAATACTTATAAAAATTAAATGATATAAAGCTATATAATTGATTCAAGTATAAGGTTAAAAATCCATTCTATTTTACTATTCTTTTACACTATATTTTATTATATGGTGCGAGTATTTTAATAACATTTTCTACATTTTTTGTTTGTTTGTTGTTTTTTTAACATCTTATTAAATTCGGCCTTTTATATTATTATAAGCATTAACACGGTTTATTAATCATATTTTATATATATGAACTTATATTGATGTTTAACTTATTTATATTATTGGTTAAGTGGTATTTTTTATGAAATCAATTTAAAACCTTAACTTTTTAGCCAGGCTCGAACTGACAATATCAACTGGAAAATTTTTATACTATTTAACTATACTCGATAGGGGGGGTTTAAGCATATTATTCATACTCTTTTGTAGGGTATATGCATGTGAAACTAATATTCATGTTGATTGAAGCTTAAAAATTTAATCGAGTTCTTTTATTATTTTGCCGTACCATTGAATTATAATCAGATTAATAATTTCGCATGTAAATTGATAAATTAAACAATATTGTATACTAATATATTTAACAAATAGAGCTAATAATTTTTACTATTGATTAACTAATTACAAACACCTATTGCTAGATTGACATTCAATCCTAGGGATTGTTATTTAAATTAGAATCTTATTCAATAATTTATTGAAATTTATTGTTAAATATTCATTATAAATGCAAAATAAATCAATATAAAAAGGTACAGATATAATTGTATATAATAATCTTCTTTAAATGCTTCAAACCCAACCTTAGTTTTACTTACAGTTTTAAATTCTTGTAACCATTTAATTACAAAATCAGGTAAAATTTGAGGTATTTTGATCTTACTATTTGTATAGAATATGTGTAATAATAATAAATGAATTAATATATATATAATATATATAAAAATAACTATATAAATATAGGTTTAAAATAGACTAATGTTAGTTCGGTATTAAATATATCATTTAATTGATATCCTAATAGTTTGAATATAGTAAAACAAAATAAAATTGTAAAAATTATTTTTATAGGGGAGGGGGTTTTATTTAGATTTTTCATTCTTTTGATTTAAAAGTTCTAAATTATTAAGTGAAATTGCTCCTGATCCTATTTCTAATACGAATCCTATTGTTAAAACAATAAAGAAAATTATTGCAATTGAGAATCCGAAAGTAGCTACTTGATATAAGGTTACAGCTATAGGAAATAATAGAAGTATTTCAAGGTCGAAAATTAAGAATAGAAGAGCAACGATAAAGAAGTGAATTTGGAAAGTATTTCTTGTTTGGCCTAGGAAAGGGTTCATACCACATTCATAAGCTGATACTTTCGCTACGTCCGGCTGATGAACCGCTAATAAAATATTTAAACCTAGTAAAGCAAAAGCTAAAATAGGAACAAAAATAAATAAAAATAATAAGTTATTCATTACCAATTAAATAAATTTAAAGATAGTAATTGTGTACTATTTAAGATTAAAGAAGGTTTTAAAATAAATAATAAGATTACTAAAGTTAACACAGATATTAAATAACTATGTACATTACTTAAGTACACAGAATTGTTTCTATCTTCAAAATTATAATTAGTAAAATCTTTTTGATTATTTTCTTGTAATAAATTTATATTACTTTCATCAGCAATAACTTTTACTATTTTTAAATAATATGAAGCACTTATTACACTAACTAATATACCTATTATTGATATAAAGTAATATCCATTTTGTATTGCTGAATATAAAACAAATTGTTTAGAAAAGAAACCTATTAATGGTGGTAAACCTGCCATAGAAAATAAGCATATTGCTAAACTTAAACTTAATATAGGATTAGAATAAATCTGTCCTTTTAGTTCTGTGATATATTTAATATCTCTTATTCCTTTATTATTAATAATACTTGAAGGGGTTGAAGCAGTAATATAACTTAAAGCTAAAATAATTAAGAAAATATTTAAATTAGTTATAGTATATTGAATTATATAGAAAATGAAAGAATCAATAGATGATTCACTATTAATAGCTAAAGCTAATAAAATAAATCCTATATGGTTAATCGTACTGTAAGCTAATAATCTTTTTATTCTAGTTTGAGCTAAACCTACTATACTACCCAATAATAAAGATAAGAATGAAGATATCAATAGTAAATTTTTCACTACTTCACTTAAACTATTTAAATAGTTAAAATTAAATATAGTTGAGGTTGAATTAGTTATTGTATTTTCTGAGTTAGTCAATAGGGAGATAGATTCAGAAATATTAATTAAATTAAATCCATAGAATTGTAATTCTAATAATAATATTAATATAGCTATTTTAGGTATTATTGTTAATCAGGTTGTCACCATTGTTGGTACTTCAGAATAAACATCAGGACTCCAATTATGTAAAGGTGCTGCTGCTATTTTAAACAAGAATCCAATAAAAATTAATACTAATCCTAAGGTTAATCCTTGAATAGCTGCTGATGCATTATCAGTTAATTCTATACCATAATTGTTAAAGCAAGATATAGAGTTATATGTAGATATTATAGAATAAATTGATTCAAAATTAGTTAATCCTGTATATGAATAAATTAATCCACATCCTAATAATATAATGCATGAGGATAAAGCGCCTAATAAGAAGTATTTTAAACCTGCTTTAGTTGAAGTTTCAGATTCTTTATATAAAGTAGATAAAACATAAACTCCAAAGGATTGTAATTCTAAACAAATATATAAAGATACTAAATCGAAACAAGATATTAATAAACAAGATCCTAAAGTACTAAATAATACAATTAAAGAATAATCTTCTGATTTAGAGTTATGATTATTTGAAGCTGTGATTAAATTTATTGCTCCGGATAATCTATCTGTAAAATTAGAAGTTATATTTTTTTGGATAGGCCATGCAATTAATATAAATGAACCTATAAATAATACAAAAGATTCCATTAATATGGATAATTGTGTTATTTGGAATAAACCACTATAGATACCTATGCCTGATCCAATTGACTGAATATATAAAGTATTTAAAGATAATACTCCGGCATATATTAATATTATAGTTGATATTCTTGTAAAATAAACTGAAGATAAATTTTTTTTTATTAAAGGTAGGGCCTTAGCCACTATTAAAATTAAAATAGATGTAAAAATCATTACTGTACCTCTTTTATTAAAAAATAGTACCTCCTCCACAAAACAATCACTCATACATTACCATAATGTATATCCCTAATCAATTATAGCTAGAATAATTAATCGCTCAAACTAAGGAAAATAAATAAAAATGCTAGTCTTTATCTCTTAATAAATTTTATCTCTTAATTAATAAATTAAATAAAAAATAATCAAAAATAGTGTAAATATTGATAATCTATAATATCTAGTTTAGACAAAGAAAATGAATTAAAATAAAATTTTTATATCTTACAAGATGAGGCGACGTTAGTAAACGTTAACTGAGCCCTCGTATAATCGCAAGGGTTAAAGAGAAAAGGGGTTACGTACAGGGAAATTACTAATTTGTTTCATGAAGAAAAAAGAAGAGAAAAGGCTATGAATAGTTAAAAATATAAAAGTTATTTTTCATCAACAATATCTAGTCAAGATTATAATTATAATCAAAATAATCGAATCAATCTTTGTAATAATGATTTTTTCCTAAATTAAATAATTTAAATTTACTATTTAATACTTTAAATGATCATCATATTAAAAATCACTTTAAATAAAATTAATAGAGATAATCTACTTTAGATTATAAAGCTAATTCTATTAAAATTGTTATGAATTTTAGAAGTTATCTTGAGAATGAATTTGAGAATCAATAAATAATATTCTCTAAAGAAAATACAAAATCTGGAATCTTTTTTAAAAAACTTGATAAAGGTAAGTCAATGATAATTAATAATACTCAGTTAAATAAATTAACTAAAATTAAGAAAAATGAGCCACTTGATAATTCTGTTAATGATGTATTAAGTAATAATACTATAGATTAAATAGATAAACAAATGACTATAGAAAAGTAATGTTTAAATTACGATATTAAGTGTTCAAAATTGAAATGTATAGTAGTTTAGACGTTAGAAGTGTAATCTTACACGATATATACAAAGTTTAAATAATGGTATTAATCATAATATTAGAATATATTAATTATATAATAATTATGCTAAATTAAGTATAATTTAATTATTGGGAATAATAAGATTATTAGTATTTCATTTAAAAATATTATTGATATTATAATTAACTCGGAATCTAATATGAAAATTAATAGAACTCAAATAATATTTAAATTAGGTAAATTATTCATCAATCATTGTAACTATGTATTTTATCTGGATTATTATCTCTATTGATAAGTTTAAAGGAATCATTAAGCAGCAAAGCGGGTGTTATATTGATTCTGATCAAATTCTTCTTTTTACATTGGTAATACTATTTTAAGATTAATTCTAGATAAAACTAATGTTTTGAAAAAACAAAAATGTAGAAAGTATAGCTTATGATGCTAGAACTGTGAACATTGAGGTTAATGAAAAATATTTAAAAAATTGAAATGTTTCATGTATTAATGTTACTCAATTACCTATGTTAGTACAACCTAACCATTCAAGCAATAAGGGTGTTTATTTACCTTACATCTTAACTGAGATGAGTCAAATTTATAATTCCTTTGATACAATTGTTATATATAAATATAGTCTTAAAGATAATACTGAAAATCAAAACTTAACAAAAAATATATTAAATATTTTAATATTACTAGATTTAGAATTAATATTGATATGTTAATCATTATTATTAAAAAATGGAATAATAATAAATAAGAAATATAATTAAAGCAATAACCCAAAAACTGAGATATCTTTTATAACATGATATGTATAGCAAAGGACATAGACTAGATCAATTACCCTATAAAAAAGAATTCAGCATAACTGTAAGAATACCATAACATCTTTATAGATAAAGAAATAAGGAACAAAAAAACCAAGCAGCGGAATAGAATTCCAAAGTTACTATATTTATATTTATATTTATAATAAAGATATGAATGTTTATATATCCTACACGATAAACACGGCGAAAGAGACAATCGAACGGAAAACACTCGATTATTTGCTCGATATTCCGATTTTTAAAAAAAGAATTCTATTAAAACTTTTTTATTCAAAATTAACTAGATAAAAATGGTAAGAAATACTTGGTAAACTTTAAATTACATTAATAATTACATAAAACTTGTAAGAGCATTGAATTCTAAGGAAAGTTTTTATATTAAATTATCTAAATATTAAATGATTAAAATTTGGTAGTGAATCTGGTCAATTAAACATTTAAATTAATTAATAATTATATAAAGCTTGGTAAGGCATTGAACTCAACTAAAACCTTTAAATTTTATTTTAATTATTAACTACATAAATTGGTAGGGAATTGGGTAGTAATAAACTTTGTTTAATATTTTATATCAAATTAAAATTAGTTGGTAATAAAGGATGCGGAGCCTTGTTTTATTTAAAAAATTATTATCAATATACAAATTAGTCTTTGTTTAAAGGATGCGCAGCGTGCTACTTTTTAAATTATTTCATTATTTAATAATTTATTATCAAGTTAATTATTAGTGGGTGTTATAGGAAAGCGAGGGTACCTTTTTACTATATATATTTATATATTATTTATTTTAGAATGAGATGCGCGCAAGAACTATTCTTTATAGAGGGGCGCAGGCCATATTATTTTTAAAATTTATATATAGGACAATAGATTATTTTTAGGCAGAGAATTGCGCAATTATTATTTTTAATCATAATTTTAAATACTTGTAAACTTTTTTATTAATTTATATGCAAAGAAATACAGCTATTGATAACCTATTATACAATATTTTATTAGATGTATATGATCTACTTGTAAGCTTTTTTTACTTATTTTTTTTTTAAATTTATATAATTATAATCTTTTTTTATACAAAATATGTTATACTAACAACCTTTCTTATTATTTTCTAATAGATTAATGAATACTTGTAATCTTTTTTAATACGCAGAATTTTATCAACTTATAATCTTTTTAATCTTAAGACGCGAAATTTAATCTATTTATAATCTTTTTTTTTATTTTTTATCTACAATTTTATATAAATACTTTTTTTAACTAATTTAATATTTTAAGTTGAATACTTTTCTAAATTAAAAATAATTTTTATTAAAAGGGCTACTTTGTATGACGGAGAAAGACAGTATTAATTATTGAAAATTTATTGGTTTATTTCCATTATTTAAATGTTTTATTTAATTTTATTTAAAAAGATTCGCAAAATCTAACTTAATTTATTTTAAAAATTAACTTTTTTATTCTGTTATTACTTTTATACGATAGTATAATTTATATATGATTAAGTTTCCCACACTTTATACTAATTTGGAATATAATCGTATTTTATTTATGTGTAACTTATACAAGGTTATTTTATTAAACTTTATGTTTTATTTTTAGTTATTGTAATTTTTGGTTTTACATAATTCTATTCAACGATTTGTTTAAATTTTAAACCATTTTGGACAATTTTTAGAAAAAGAAGTAAACTTTCTTTGATAAAATGAAATACTGTTATATATTTAATATATTGTGGGATTTTTTATAATTTTTATAGAATTTGTATTGCAATTAAAAGTAATTGTATTATAAGTGTACCCAGTTAATTATTTTATATTATTATTATATTATTAATTTTAGTTGTTTACATTTTACTTGGTGTTTAGCTTATGATTAAATTATAGTGAATTTTACTTTAATGTGACCTTTGAAATATCATTATAACCTTTATATTGGTATTACTATCTTTATTTATTAAAGATTAAAAATCTATGTTAATTAATAAGGTATTTAAACATTTATAGATTTATTTACATTTTAATATTTGTAACTTTCGATGATATAAAGATTATTAACCTTAAGTTTTTCTCTATTTTATCCCAAATTTATTAACAATTATATTTAAATTCATTAAGATTGTAAGGATTTAAGTTTGTATACAAAGCTGTATAAATCATCAATTGATTAACTACTCAATAAAATCAAACTAATATTATTACAAAAAGATATTTTCATATTTAAGTTATTTTTACTTCATTTATTCATAGTTTTATTTAACACTACACCAGCATCATATATTTTGATATTTTGATATTTTTGATATATTACACACTATCAATTTTATTGATATTTATTAAATTTGACACTAAAATAAAAATAGTAACAAAATGAGTAAAAACTGTTGGCTTTTGTTTCAATTTAACTTTAAGTGTTGAGTTTTAAAGTGTTACAATATTTAATATAATTTCTTGTTACTAGAACAGCTAATCGTTTTACCTTTTTCTATTTGGGGAAACAACTTTAAAATTTAATTAAATTTAATATTATTTTAACTTGATAAAGATTCTGTAACTTTTTTTAGATAAAACTAAAAATGACATAGTGGATCTCAATTGCACATCATATTTTAAATAAATAAAGATTTTTATATTAATTCATAGTTGTTTTGTTTAAATTACTATTGTTACACAAGGTGATTAAATTTGTTAAGATAAGGGGTTTATTGAATCTCTTTAATTTATAAAAAATGAGGATTCATCCAAAATCTTGTTTTTACATATTTATCGAATAAAATAGTTTAAATTATTAAAAATTTTCTAGTTTACATAAGTTTTGTATATTTTTATTATCATTTTATTAATTTTAAATAAGAAGAGATAGTATCAAAAAGATAAAAGGAGTATAAATGAAGAAATATCTAAAACCTTTTCATAATGTTATTATGCCTTTATTAACTATAAATATAGTTATTTTGAAATAATTAAAATCATTTAAAAGAGTTAAATTAGCTAAGGTGTTATAACCTAGTAATATATTATTATATACTAACACTAACTCTCATTCTTTTTAAAAACAAAAGTTATACAATTTCTAGATAAAGCTTTTATTATTTTAACAAATTTTTCTTCATACTCATTTTATTTCAAGTTTTATTTTAGAAAATTCACCAATGTAAAAAAATCTAATATCTTTTTAATTTTATCCATTATTATTTTAAAATTTCATCTCTTGATAATAAAATAGAATTTTGTAACATTTATATTAAACTATAGCCTTTATCATCTAATAACTTAACTATGCTTTTTAATACCTACCTAGAATTTAATAATTAAAGTTTAAGAATCTTGTAACATTGTAATGATTTATCTTTTGGTAAAATTTATCTCAATTTTCGTCATTTTCATCAGCAAAAAAACAAAAAAGAAAGTATTATAATAGAATAAAAATAAAAATTATTAACTTTTCTAATAACTTATTTTTAATAAATTTGATGTTTTTACATCATCTGTCAAAGGATTTAGTCAAAATTATATGGATTATTCAATGGAAGTTTAAAATAATTTGTAATACTTGTGCTAATTAAAATTTATTTATCTTTACACTTTCATTAACATATTCCGAATCATAACCAGTTTGTAATTTTACATCAAGGTAATACATTTTGTAAAGATTTTTTAATACTTGGTTTTAATTTAGTATAAACTATTTTCTTAAGATTTTTTAAATCATGGAACGATTCTATAAATAAATTATTTTTAGTTTAATTGATATTCCAAATATTTTCCAAATGAAGTTAAAAATAAAGTTTTGTAAATTGATAACAATATTAAATTAAACATCCATTTATATGATTCATGACTTAATTTTTCTTTGAAATAAGATTCTTATTTTGTTAAATGTTTAATAAAATTTTTAAATATAGAAAAAATCGAGCAATCATGAGTATTTAAATAACCAGTGTTTATTACTAAATTTAATTATTCTAAAATTCCATTTATTACATTATTAAATCTTTTTTTTTTATTTCTTTTAAATCAGTATAAGCTTTTTACGGACTCATTTTTAACAACCAAGGTTTAACATTTAATAAAAAATATACCAATTATTTAACCATAACTTTTATGCTAAATATTTCATTAATGTTCTTAACCAAATCATTGAGAGTAGATTTATATAGTTGTATTTTACATTAGGTTTTGTATATTTAATACAGAAGTTTTTACCATAAAATGAAATGTATTATTTTCAATATATAGAACAATACCTTTTACTAAAGGCGAATAAATATGGTTACTACAAATAGGATCTTTTGATAGAGTTTCTTGTGTTAAAGATTTTTAACTAATTTGGTTTTAGTTAATTCTTTCTCTGTTTTACTTAAAGTTTTTAATTAGTTTAATTTAATTTAATCTTTTAAAATATTTTTAGTTATCAATTTTATTGGTTTTAAATTATTATTACCAACTTAAGATCACAAATATAAATAAAGAGTACTTATACTTTGAATCAAAATCTTTTAATTAAATTTTTAATAATTGCATTCTTATAATTTGTATTATTTAACCATCCTACCAATGTATATATATGTCAGATGTAATATTATAATATTTGTATATTGAGATAAAACCTTTAATTAATAAATACTTTGAATATCTTTAGATAAACCCAAGAAGTAATATACTCATATAAAATTTTATTCCATTTGACAAATGTTGATTACTAATATTTTCCTAACTATACTCTTATTTATTCTATTATCTATAAATTTAATAAAAATAATCTAATAATTATACTCTAACTTTATCTTGTATACTCAATTATAAATAATATTGTTTTATTTTACTAGTATTTACTGTATTTCCAGATCTAAAATTTAAATATAAATATTATTCAATAAATAACTTATAGGAGCTATTTTTTTTAAAGTTAAAATTAAAATCATCACCATTTTGATAAAAATTAGTAAAATAGATTACACATAAAATTAAACCAAAACTAAATTTATAATAGTATTTTCTTAAAGTTAATTATATTAACAAGTAATTAAAAAGTATTTTCATATAATTAATTATAAAATATTTGATTAATAATAGTATTTTCTTAGTTTAATTAGTAAATAAAAATTATAAAATTGTGGAATAATATACATAAATAAACCAAAACCACAAACAAAACAAAAAATGAAAAAATAAAAAAATATAATAAAACAACAAACATACTCTCTTTACACTCTATTGGTACTTACTATTATTTAGTAAAATCTTTCATTCCTACCTAAAGGGGTTTAATTTTAAACAATCTTTCATTCCTTACGAATATAATACTTCTAATAACATTAGTTTTACATTAATAAGATGCTAAAAATACTTTCAATTTAATTAATTTATTTACTCTAATTTATTTTAGGAGATGCGCAATTTTAATTGTATGTTTAATTTATATAAATTTTTATCTATTTTTATTTGACAGATTCCCAATTATTTTAATTTTATTCTTAAATTTTAACTTTGTTTTACCCATCTATTTTATTTGTTTTGTTCCTTAATTTAGAAACATTTAATGTTTTTTTCGGTAAAATGTTTTTTTAGATTTTATACTTTGGTTTATTTTAGTTTTATTTAGTTTTTGGTATACCTTTACACTTTTGTGTGATCTTTTTTAACTTTTTATAAAATTTTTTAGCTTTATTTTTTAAAAAAAATATTAGGTATTACTTCGAGTTGAGGTGATAGTTTAGTTTGAGGCAATGGAATAAAATTTTGGTATCTTATCTTACAATACTTTAAAGTTTATTTTTGGTAACTTTTTCACATATTATTTTATTTATAGATTTTCCATTAGTTTAACGATTGTCGGATAGGAAGTATAGGTAGTTTTACTTATTTTTTATTTATTTTGATATTTTGGGTTTCTATTGTTTATTTTTACTTATTTTTTCTTGGTACTTGAACTGATAAATTTTGATCCTTAATATCAATAGTATAAATATTAATCAGTACAAAGTTTGTTGAACCAACATTATTTAATGAAATAATTACTAGGACAGATAGTAGTATAAATAGAGAACATAGTAGAGTATAAAGAAATAGAAGAAAAGCTGCTCGTACTCGAGTTTTTTCACCTCAATTACCATTAATAAAAACAAAAAGAGGAATAAGAACAGATTCAAATAATACGTAAAAATAAAGTAGATCCGTTACTACTAAATAGTGCAATAAGGAATAGTTCTATAACTAGAAAACTAATAAGATATATTTTAATTATTTTTTAAATATTATTATAATTTGTATTTTCCCTATTTTATTAGGAAAGTTGAGACTTTAAACCTATAGCTAAACTAGAAGTCTTAGTCTTATTTCTAGGATTAATACTAATACTAATACAATTATGTATGTTCTATTCCTACTGTTGCCTTTAATTTGGCTTTTAAAAAGTTATTCTTTTTATATTAATCTAGGATAGGTTGAATTGAACAATCCATTACTATATCCAAAATATAGTGTTTTTCCATTAAACTATATACTAATACTATTTTTATATAATATATAATTTTTTTTATAAAAAATAGCCGATTACTAGAATTAAACTAGTGTTAAGTAATTACAAATTACTCATTCTACCTTTGAACTAAATCGACAATATTTAGAATTAAGAAGGATCTCTAGTAGAATTGAACTCCTAATAATAAAATAAAGATATACGGTTTTACCTTTAAACTAAGAGACCTAAATTAAAAATTAATAATAATAATAATAATTTATTTTAAATAAATCGAACGTAATTTGGAATCGAACCCAATCTTTCTAATCATGACCTCAAAGTGCTAACCATTACATCATTACGTTAACTAATTATAAAATTTATTATCTATTTCCCTATAAATTAATTTTATTGAAGGGATTAAATTTAATGAACCTCATCAATAAACTGATACATAAAGAATTAGTCAAATAATATCAAAAAAATGTCATTAAAAAATAGCTGATTCAAAACCTAGATTATGTGTTTCTGTAAAATGATAATTAATAATTCGGAATAGTGCAACAGATAGCATAAGAGTTCCAACAATAACATAAATCTCATGTGTTCCTGTAGCAAAATAAAATGTTGAACCATAAATTCCATCTGAAATACTAAAAGGTGCATTATAATATTCAATTCCTTGACAAATTGTAAATACAATAGCAATAAATAAAGTTAGAAAAAGTGCACAAATTGCTTCAAATCGATAACCAGCCAGAAGAGCATGGTGTGAATATGTAACACTAGCACCAGAAGATAGTAGAAGTACTGTATTAAGTAGAGGTAGTTAAAAACCATTAATAGGTAGAGGGTCACCGTTATTTACAACTGCCCTCAGAACCTAGCAATAGTTTAACATCATAAGGCTCGCCTCAAATTTTACAGTGAAGCTACAAAAGGAACAAAAAACCCTGCTAGATACGTTATCGCGTATTACCTTAACTTTTGTTGTATCTATGCACTTTCATGATATCATATCAGTTTAATTGACCCTTATGTAGTAGACTATGATGATATGCACAGAATGGGATCAGTTTTATCAAAATAGCTTCCTTAAATTGTGCAAATGAGATTTTTTCCCCTTTTCTAAATTTAGCTTTAATTTCTTTTACTGATTTAACGTGATGCATCTCCACGAAGTGAGTTGAACCACACACAGTACAGCATTTCTTAAACACTGAATGGGTGTTTTTACCCGCTCAGGTCTAACTTATAGGAGAAGTTTATCTGAACTTGTAGTTTTCTTATTTTTAATATCATGATTACTTTTTAAGTTCTCAGGTCTGTAAAATGTTACTCCAGTGTCTTTACACTCAAGATCAGGACCAAATTTATGAAAGACTTTACTTAAAGTACGATGTTTTTACTTTTTACCCAGGCTTAGGACACAAGATGCACGCATTAATCAAATGATACTATAGAATCTTGATTTATTTGTGGCAAAGCTAAAAAAGTTTACTACCCCTTTAATTTTTGAGTTATATAAGCTTAGTATTTCTTGATGAGATAGATTCATTATGGTTGTAAGTCCGGTAGGTAAGAATTAACTCAGATGATTTTGGCGAATAATTTTCTTTAAGTTTTTGTAAGATCTTTTTTATAGGTGCATTGATATAAGTTTTACCATCCCCTACTTATCTTATAGCAGGGTTAACAAATCAGGTTTCGTTCAATTTTGGATTTTTAATTTCAGCACCAAGAAAGTTTCACTTTTCTGACATGCTACTGATGATTGTTTTATTATCGTTAAGTTCTAATCCGCAATTAGCTTTCAGTAAGTCTTTTATTCTGAATTTTATGAATTTGGCCTCATGAAGAGAAGCAGCAATCATAACAACAAAGTCATCCGCGTATCTTACAAATTTCATTCTACGGTAGTTAGGATCGAATTGATATGACCTTCAGCTCTTCCGCATTTTGTTAAATTTTTAACATTCATAACGGGATCCGATGTCTTACTTCTTAAGGTTTGTAATTTGGCATACACAGGGTTTTGTCCCTTTTTAACCTTTAACTAATCTAAGCTTTTCTTCACCCATGAACTTTTCCAATTTGTCCTTCACTATGTTTGACCTTGCAGTTGCAACTAAGGGAATAAGAATTCCACCTTGAGGGGTACCTAGTTTAGGTTTGTGTAGGGTTCCTTTCTCATCATTGTGACCACCGTTCATAAATTTTCTTAGAAGTTAAAGAATACGTGAGTCTCCAACTTTTTCAAACACACATTTCATGTTAATTCCATGGGGAATCATATCAAAACATTTTTAAATATCACCCTGGATTACTCAGTTGTACCGATTACCTTGAAAATATATTTATAACAGGGCAGAGTGAACCGATTTTCCACTTCTAAAACCATGTGATAAGGTTGATAATGTAGGCTAAAAGATGGCCTCCAACAGTGAATCGCATGTAAACCTTTTTGGACTATTTTAAATATGGGAGATTGTAATTATAAACCCCTCATTTTTCCAGTAGATTTGGGATTTTCTACTCTACGACTGGGTTTAATTTTAAATTAACCGATTTTCAACCTATCAATGGTGTTTTCGAATCACTTTCAATTTATACCTTATATGGTCTCTTTATCGGATCCCTTACTCATATTACCTGGTTTACTACGAATTTCCATTTAGCATTTTTCCAAGAAGTAACTAAAGAAATAGTATATTTTTCCAAGAAGTAACTAAAGAAATAGTATATTTTTCCAAGAAGTTTGGCTCAGTGATAATTTTAATATTTTAATAAGGGGGGGGATAATATACCATATCTTTATTTACATCTTTAATCTAATTAACTAATTATATAGAAAACCAATATTTTTATTTTTTGATAATTAATAAAAGAGGTACAGTAATGATTTTTACATCTTTTTTTATTTTAATAGTGGCTAAGGCCCTATATTTAATATATAATATTTTATCTCATAGAGATTTCTTCAGGATTTCACCTATAATATTTTTATATGTCGGAGTATTTTATTTTAATACTTTTTTTATTCAGTTAATTGGATCAGGCATAGGTATCTATAGTGGGTTATTCCTATTGGCACATATAGATAGATTTATTAAATTAATTTATAATAAACTTATTTATCTTTGTGTTATTCTTTCATCCTTTACTATATTTTATATAACTATTATTATTATTTATTTATTATCAATCTCTCACGAATTATATTGGTTACATTTAAATATTAAACCAATTATCTATTTAGGTTTAGATTTACATAAATATTTATCTGATGATATAGTTAATATAAATTTGGCTTTACTATTCCCTGTATTTCCTATTAATTTTTATTCAAGCTGATCGAAATCTATGTTGACAAATACTTTTTATTTAAAAAAAATGCACCGAGGGATAACTGTAAATTCTTCTAATTATTCTAATTCTGCTATTTCTAATACTAAATTGAATAATGAATTATATAAATTTATTGGAGGTGGTTATATGTCTTATAAAAATGTTGTTACATTAGGTTATTTAATCGAGTTAATAGATAATAAACCTCTGTTTGTTAATAAATTAATTAATTATTTAGCTAATTTAGATGATAATAAAACATATACGTTATTACCAGTTATTAGATGGATTGATGAAGATACAGGTTTAACTCAAAGTATTTCTATTACTGAATCTATTAAATTAACTAAATTCGTAGATATTGATTTAATATATGAAAAAATAAATGATTATATTATTAAAGCTATGTATAGATATCAAGTTAATAATTCTAATATCGAACTTGTGTTAATGAATAGAGTTTGATTAGATATCAGTGATTTTAATGTTAAAAAGGATGATTTATCTACTATTACTAATACTATTAATAAATCTTTATCTAAAAAAATTATTAATAAAGAGGAGTTAATAAATAAAAGATTCTCTACTATTGATAATGATAAATATAATAATATTATTATGGATAATTATGGTATTCCTATTATTAGGAATGGTTTAATTACTGATTTTAGATTAAATGATAATCAATATATAAATGTTAAAAAACTTAAGAATAATTCTAACTTTATTACAGTTAAAAATTTTGATCAATCAGATCAGAATCTAATTACATGAATAGACACTAAAACCGATTTTGGCTTTATTAGAAACAAATCTTATGTTAATTACTTCTTCAATCATAAAGGTGAGATTTTTAAAACTGAAGGTACTTATAATTTTTTAGATTACCCTTTAGATAATATAAATTCTGATCAAGATATTAAAATTGGTGCTTTAGATTTTGAAACTTTCGGGAACGAAGGTATTGGAATCCAAAACGTATATGCTGGAGGGTGAGCTATTAACGATTCCTTTAAATCTAAGAAATTTTATTATATTCAAAAGGATGGTAATAGTTTAGACCTTGTTAAAAATATGATTTATGATCTGGCTAATAACTTGGACATTGATGGTTATACTTTCTATGCTCATAATTTAGGTAGATTTGATTCTGTATTTTTAATTAAAGCATGTATTCAATTAGACGATATTGAAATTAAACCTAAATGGAAAGATAATAAGATTCTGTCTATTACTATTAAGAACAATGCGAATAAATGTAAATTTAAAATTTTAGATTCTATTCAATTGCTTAATGGGTCATTAGATTCTTTATGTAAATCTTTTGACATAGTTCATAAGAAAGGTATTTTCCCACATAACTTTATTAATAAAGATAGATTATTCTATATTGGGGAGACTCCGCAGTTTCATTATTTTAAGAATATGCCTTTGACTCTTTATAACAAAATTAAATCTGATCATTGAAATTTGAAACATGAAGCTTTAAAATACTTAGAATCAGATGTATTGGGACTGTTAGAGGTTATGTTAAAGTTTAATGATAAAATATTTAATTTATATTCATTAAATATAACTAATTATGTTACAGCACCTAAATTAGCTGTAGGTATTTTCACATCAAACTTCATGAGTAAATCAAATGATTTAAATATTAAAATGATTAGAGGAAATGTTGAAAAAGAGATTAGAAATGCTTATTATGGAGGTAATGTTAATGTGTTAATTAATAAAATGGATAAAGGATATTACTATGATATGAATTCTCAATACCCATTTGCAATGTTGAATGATATGCCTATAGGTAACCCTACTTTATCTAATGATACTGATTTAAATAACTATTTCGGTTTCGTTTACGGGGAAATTACTGCACCTGATTATAATAGATTAAGAGTGCCATATATTCAATTGAGGGATGATAAAACAGATGAGGTAGTATGTCCTAGAGGAACGTTTAGTAGAATGATCTTTTCTGAAGAGATGAAAGAAGCTTTGAATGATGGATACAGTATTAAAGTCAAGTATGGATATAAATTTGAAAGGGGTAAAAACTTGTTCAAAGAATATGTTGATACAATCTACGACATTAAAAAGAATACTAAAGATCCCGTGGAAAAAGCTTTAAGTAAATTATTGTTAAACTCTTTATACGGTAAATTTGGTATGAAGGATATTACTTCAACTATGAAAATTATTTCTAAGAACGAAGCTAATAAAATTAGTAGAGATTATAATTATTCTATTTTTGCTGAATTAGCTGAAGATAAAGTTTTAATTAAATATTCATCTAAATTACCTGAACCTTTAAGAAAATTAATTAAAGATAACGATAATCAAGATAAAAACCTTAAAAATTCTTTAGCTTCTTTATCTAGAACTAGAGGTGTTCCTTCTGCGGTTCAGATATCTGCAGCTATATCGGCATACGCTAGAATATCTATTAATAAATTTAAAAATATCCCTGGCAATCCTTGTATTATGTCTGATACTGATAGTGTGGTTTTATCTAAAAAACTCCCTAATTTATTTGTTGGTAAAGATTTAGGTCAAATGAAATTGGAACATCAGATTGAGGAAGGTATTTTTATAAGAAAAAAATTATACGCTTTAAGAACCATTGATAATAAAGAAATTATTAAATCGAGTGGGGTTAAATCTTCAGCTTTAAATTTTGATAAATTCAAATTATTATTACTTGGTGAATCAGTTAAAACAGAAGGTTTATCTTTTAACGTATTATGGAAAGAATTAAATATAAATATTGTAAATAAAACAATAATTCTTCAAGGTTTAAAATCTAAGATAATAGATATAAATGATCATTACGATATTAACTTTAAAGCTATTGTCCCTTATAGACCACCTATTTATGTATCATATAATAATATTATAAATAATATAGAGGTTAAAGGAAATAAAGACTTTATAATTTTTATAAAAAATAAATTATTATCAATATATCATTATATTTACATTCTTATGAAAGATTTTATTACTTTTATTTTTAAGAAAGATAGTTAATTTTTATTTAATTTTTATTTATATACCCAACTCCCGTTTTCATATTGTATATTTAGTTATTATTTATATCTATATGATTATTTTCCCTTACCATAGTACATTATTCTTCCCTTACCATTCATCATTATTTTAGGTATAAATATACCTATGTTAAATTAGTTATAGTTATTTAAGATTTTAGGAAATTATTCTTTTCTTTTCTTTTTTTTTCTAGTGCAAATATCCTTTTCTAACTCAATGATTTTTTTATAATTAGGTATATTTTCTATATTTCAGCAAAACAATTAATTTTTTATAGGGCATTTATGCACCACTACTAGTAGTAATAGTATACACGTTATGTTACGTTAGGTACTCCTTGTAGCGAGAGTTGACATTTTTTAACTCTTACTTAACTATGAGGTCCCCTAATTTTACGC